>Ga0310120_10000658_pt1 | contig 26970 bp, 25 predicted proteins | sample CB27_AW_983_MG_FD_203506 | JGI IMG/M metagenome (GOLD analysis project Ga0310120, IMG submission 203506) | Marine microbial communities from Western Arctic Ocean, Canada - CB27_AW_983 | ecosystem: Environmental > Aquatic > Marine > Oceanic | place: Canada: Western Arctic Ocean | collected...
ACTAGCACCACGGCTCGCACCGCTGACCCGTGAGTCAGAGATCCAAGCCGTGTTGCGTGAAGCGTTCCACCAGTTACGAGATCACTTCGCCCGTGAGGACGAGTAGGTGGCTAGTCGTTTGTATTGGGCATCCGCTTGGTCCTATATCCACCGTCGCCCTTCTTCTCGGCCTTGGGAGCGTAAAGGACCCCAGTAAAGCTCGTACCTTCACCCCCCGCCACATCTTCCATCTCCTCGTCGGAGAGTTTCTTGCGGTCCTTGTCGTCGTGCTTCTTGTCGTCGGTCATATCGACCTCCCTTCATGAGTTAGTGTTCAGTCCAGTATCCGGTTCCTGAGCCGCATCGGACAGAAGAAATACGACTACTGCCCGCCACTGGTCCTCACTGCAGCCAACATGCCTCTGACCAGGAATAGACCCCTTCTGGGACAATACAGGCGTGGTCAAGAGATCACAGGAACGAGGGATGGATGGACAACAACTCGTGCGGGGCAACTCCAGACATTCCCAACTCGATCAAGGAGAGACTCGCAGCGGCACTGGTTGAAGCACTTGTCGCACGGGCAAAGGCTCAAGCAGCGGTCACCTGGGTGGCAACATTCTGCGAACTGTCAGAAGACTCGACTGCGACGCTCCTTGCCGAACTCGTTCCACAATCAGGGGGAAAGGTTCCCTCGGGGGAGACCGACTCATAAGCGGGCGGCGCACTTGTCGGTCTCCCAGCTTCTATCAGTCCCGCACAGCGTATGTGCCAACGCTTATCTGGCACGGATTCAAGGAGGGTCTCGTATGAGACTCAATCACATCTACTTCGCCGGAAAGGTCTACAGGGTCAGCGATCCAAGAGATGTCGGCGAGAAGACGGTCTGCGAGATTCGACTGCGTCAGTCGTACCCGAAGGGGAGGAAGCGATCAGGCAAGGTCGAACTCAAGCAGGAAGATTTTCATGTCGACTGGGCAACTGCTGTCTGCTGGGGCATGACGAGCGACATCGCTCAGGAACTGAACACGGACGACTTCATCATCGTTGAGGGAAGATGGCATCACGAAGAGTGGGTGGACAAGAACACTCAGGAGAAGCGACAGCGTGATGTGATCATGGCGACCTACATTCATCGCGAGCCTCGCTCGTTCCACGATGTGACGCCCTCTGCCGCAACTGCTGAAGAGGATGTTCCCTTCTAGTAGCCACTACCTATTTGGTCTCCGGGCTTAGAGAGTCCTTCCGCTGGGTCCGGAGGCCGTTTCACTGAGGGACAGTGCCAGTGGGTTTACCATCTTCTCTGTAGGTGCGGACAAAGCCAAATTCACCACCCTTCCGCTCGCTCCACAGTCCAGCCAGCCGCACGAGTACCTGTCCATCATCGTTCACAACCTGAAACTCCTTCGCCTTGATCACATCCCCAGGCGTCCCTTGTCCGACGATCCCGAAGGTGATGGCGATGGTGAGGATGACGAGTCCAATCCGCAGATGACGGTTGGAGCGTTCGAGATGAGCGATTCGTTGTTCGATATCCATGGGCCTCCTTCTGCGACGAGTATGCCACAGAGGAAGCCCGAGTTCCTTCGGTGATCACTCCCGCTCCTCACAGCATCCGGCACCATCAGAAACACGGCGGGTACCGCTGACCCGTGAGTCAGAGATACCAGCCGTGTTGCGTGAAGCGTTCCACCCGTTGCGAGATCACTTCGCCCGTGAGGACGAGTAGTGGTGTCGATACGGTGATTAGCCCTTTCTGAAGGTTTCCAGACGGATATCAATGAGTTGCACGAGTTGCTCACCGTCCTTCTTGGAGACGCTAAGGCCGTCGTCGAGGGCCGCGGCTAGAATCGCTTCCGCAGCAGTTGTGCCCCCCGCCACATCTTCCATCTCCTCGTCGGAGAGTATCTTTCGATCCTTGTCGTCAGTCATGTCAGACCCCTTTCGTGGGTTGGTGTTGAACCTTGTATCCGGTTCCTGAGCCGCATCGGACAGAAGAATATACGGCAACTGAATCACTCCCGCTCCTCGCAGCAGCGGCACCATCAGAAACACGGCGGGTACCGCTGACCCGTGAGTCAGAGATCCCAGCCGTGTTGCCAGAAGCGTTGCATCCGTGACGAGATCTACCACATCGGAATTTCCCACGGTAGAATCCGCTCCGTGGGCGATTAGCTCAGTTGGCTAGAGCACCTCGTTTACACCGAGGGGGTCGGGGGTTCGAGTCCCTCATCGCCCACCATTTTCATCGCCCACAATTTCCATCGCCCACAATTATCCAGTGCCTATCCCACCTTCGCCGACACCGGTGCTGGTTTGGGGCGGGTGAAGACCAGCGTCGTGTCACTGCTCTCGCTCCTGTCGAAGCGATAGCCCTCGCTGTCAAAACGAGACAGATCGGCGATGGTCTTCGGTCGGTGGTCTGCCATCCAGCGTGCCATCAATCCTCGTGCGCGCTTGCCGTAATAGGTGATGAACTTCGACTTGCCTCGATCGACCTGGAGAAACTTGACACCGATCACCGGCACCTCGAGGTGTTTCAGTTGTGCCGCCTTCGAGTACTCATCGCTGGCGAGGTTGACCAGTGCCGTCGCCTGGCAAGCGGCGATGTCCTGACCCAGCAGGGTATGGATCTGATCGCCCCAGAAACTGTAGAGATCGCCACCCTGGTCGGTTTTCAGCCGCGTGCCCATCTCCAGCCGATATGGCTGGATCGTATCGAGCGGACGCAGCAATCCGTACAGGCCACTGAGGGTACGCAATCGCTGTTGCGCCCACTTCAGTGCGATCGCCTTCATCGTCCACGCTTCCAGGCCCTGGTAGACATCTCCGCGAAAGCAGATGGCGGCCGCTCCTCGCGCATTGGAACGACCTCCGAAGTCCTGGAAGCGCCGGGCATTCTGTTCGGCCAGCGGCTCGGAGATCTTCATCAAGGTCGACAACTGAGCCACGGAGAGGTGGGCCAGGGTACCGGCCAGTTGCCGGGTTCTGGACGTCAGACGTGGGCGCGACCGCGCAACCTGCAACGAGTCGTGGCTCGCTGCCATGTCGAGGGTCTTTGCCGGAGAGAGGATTGCGAAGAGGCCAGCCATGGACCCAAGGTAACGGATCTTCCCGGCGAGAACAGATTCAATGCATCATTGAAGTGCAGCCGCGAGCCACTACTGCGGATGCAGGTTCCGAGATCCGACAAGAAAAGGACGACAGACATGGAAGATCGGCACTGACAAGAAATTTGTGCCTCGTTACAATCAAATCATGTTGGCAAGAGCAATCCTCGATCTGCGCCGTGACCGCTGGTGGCTGCTACTGGTGTGCAGTCTGCTGCTTCCAGGTTTCCACTCGCAGATTCAGTGCCAGGTCCCCGCCGTCGTCGATCTTCCCGGGGAGAGAACGGCGATCAGGACCATGATTCTCGACGGCCGCGTGCAACCGGCTCTCGACAGGATCCAGCGCCTCCGCCAGCAGCACTCCAGCGATTCGGGACTGGTTCTGCTCGAGGCAGAGGCGTTCTACGCCATCGGACTGCTGGAACGAGCGGTCGAGGCGTTCAGGGACGGCCTGCAACTCGACCCAGAGATGAAGGGAAAACTGTTCAATCTCGGCCGAGCGCTTCAGGACCTGGGGCGCGATCGAGAAGCGTTGCAGGTATTTGCCTCGATGCAGCAGAGACCCGAGACATCTCTCAAGACCAAAGGGTTGTTTGGCGCAGCACTCTCGCATCAAAACCTGGGCGAGTCGCTGAAGGCGAAGCAACTGTACCGACTGGCGCTGGCGGCAGAACCTGACTTTGATCGAGCTCGCTACCGGCTCGCATTGCTCATCCTCGACGATCAACCACAAGAGGCGCTGGAGATGCTCGATGGGGTTCTGGGACGAGATCCTCTCCATCACGGTTCTGCCTACAACCGCGCACTGGCACTGAGGAACCTCGGCAGATCAAAACAGGCTCGCCTGGCGATGCGACACTATCGCAGCGTGCTGGAGGGACGAGCTCGGATCTCCCAGTTGAAGGAGCGCTGGTCGCAAAGTCCGACGGACCTGAATCTGATCCTCGAACTGGGCCGGCTGCACCGGCAACTGGGAGCGATTTCGCAGGCCCTGAACTGGTATGCGCGTGCGGGATCCCTGGCCCCCACCGATCCTCGACCGGCGGTCGAATCGGTACGCACCCTGCTGATGGCGGGACGAAGAGCCGAGGCCTTGAAACTGGCGAGCAGTCTCCGGGGAACCGCGGCCGCGGATGCGGCACGAGCACTGATCGCAAACAATCCCACAGAGAAGCCAACAGGGAATTCAACAGGGAAGCCAGATGAGGACTAGATGGGCCACTGCTGGCTGGTCGGTTCCTTGCGCCTGATCTCGGTCGCACGCTTCGGCCCTGTCACCAGCAGCAGCACGATGAGATACAGATAGAAGAGCGCCATCGCGATCAGCAGATATCCTGGTGGGATGCTCCCTGCATCAAATGCCTGCTTGAGAATCTGCTCGAAGGAACCCTCGCTCGGCGCCCGTTCCCACGCCAGCATCAACCAGGTGCCCAGCACGATGAGAAAGAGCCAGATGTAGGTTCGCTGCAATCGGCGCCCGAGCGCCTCCATTCTCGACATCTTGTAGTTGGGAGCCAGCAGGTCGTTGCAGAGCATCTCGCGCCAACTGCCTTCTGCCAGCTTTTCTTCCTGAAGCAGCGCTGGCACCATCAGGTGCACCTCGAGCATTCGCACTCTCATGCGCCAGACATCGAAGTAGCGGTAGCGTCTCGCCTCGATGTGTAGCAATAAGTACAGGAGCATGCAGCAAAACGGCATCAGCAGGATCGATGCGTCGTCGGAGGAGTAGGCGAGCGACACCACTGCCATCGTCGAGAGCACTGCCCAGTGTGTCGTGGCGTCCATCCGCTGGCGCCAGACATTGGCACGGGAGAGTTCCCCACGATAAAAGTGCGCCAAAACCTGCAGGTTGGATGCGGGAAACCGTTGCAGCAGAGCACTCTCGACGGAGTCATCCGAGGCGCCCAGCCCGGCATCGTCTGCACTGACCATCGAATCCCCTCCCTCGCTGCGCCACGAGACTGCCTCCCCTGCGCTCGGCCGTCAAGGCCGGGCTTGCCAGCGCCTGATCGGCGCCACCAACCGCCCCATCTGCATCTGGAAATGGGTTCCCGTAGCCTTGCCGCTGCCGCTCAGGGACTCCAGCAGCCCAGAAATGGCGCTGTTCTTCAACGATCCTGCCGGGTCTGGTTGACCTGGGGAGCAGCACCTCGGTACGATCAAGCCATGAGCAACAGAAATAACCGCAAGATCAAGAAGGCCAATCACGGCAAGCGACCGGCGAACCGCAATCGTCGGGCCGCCAAGTCCGCCAAATTCAAGAACTAGCGTTTCAACGCTGGTTCCTGGAAGTGGTCGGCGGTGGCAGGCGGTACCCCCACGGGTTCGACAGGCAAACTCTCACAGCCTCTATCTGCGATCCTACGGACCTGCTCCGCTGGCACCATGGTGATCCATCCGGTAAAACTCCTGACAGGACGATCAGGTCCACGGAGCCCTGATCCGGGCGATTCATCGGGAGGAACCAGCATGGATATCACACTGCTCCAGGAAACCGCTCAACGGATGGTCGCCGTGGGCAAGGGAGTCCTCGCCGCCGATGAGAGCCACCCGACGATCGGCAAGAGATTCGCCGCTCTCGGGATCGAGGCCAGCGAGGAAAACAGACGACTCTACCGACAGATGTTCTTCTGCAGTCCCGGCCTGGAGGAATACATCTCGGGCGTGATACTTTTTGACGAGACGATCCGCCAGCGTTCAGATGATGGCACTCCCTTCCCCGAACTGCTCGACACCAAGGGCATTGTCCCCGGGATCAAGGTCGATTCCGGTGCCAAACCTCTGGCGGGCCACCCGGGTGAGACCATCACGGAAGGTCTCGACGGACTTCGTGATCGCCTCGGTGAGTACTTCGAACTCGGCGCACGCTTCGCCAAATGGCGTGCGGTCATCAGCATCGGAAACGGAACTCCCAGCCGGGGCTGCATCGAGGCCAATGCCCACGCACTGGCGCGCTATGCTGCGCTGTGCCAGGAAGCATCCATCGTTCCCATCGTCGAACCTGAAGTGCTCATGACCGGTCATCACGACATCGATCGCTGCGAATCGGTCACCACCGATGTCCTGCAATGCACCTTCTCACAACTCCAGTGCCAGGGAGTGTTGCTCGAAGCAATGGTCCTGAAACCATCGATGGTCATCTCGGGAAGTGATGCCACAGCCGCTACCGTCGAGGAGGTGGCCCTTCGGACGATTCGCTGCCTGCAAAACAACGTGCCCGCGGCAATTCCAGGGATCGCGTTCCTGTCCGGTGGCCAGACCGATGAAGACGCGACAGCGCACCTGGATGCGATGAACCGGCGCGGTCCACACCCCTGGAATCTGACCTTTTCCTATGGCAGGGCACTCCAGACGAGGGCTATGAAGACATGGGGAGGCGACCCTGCGGCGCTGGACTCCGCCTCTCAGGCGTTCCTCAAGCGTGCCAGTTGCAACTCGGCGGCCACTCGGGGAGCGTGGGAACCTTCGATGGAACAGACCATCGCCTGAAGACGAAGTGAAACCGGACCCCACCGGCGGGGTTGATGTTGAGTCACCCGCCGACACTCCACAGTTGAAAGGAGTGTTCCCGATGGTCAGGAACCTGGTCCTCATCCGGAATCCATCTCGCCCACAGTACGCTGGCCAGCGATACGCCCTGCGGCGTCGGACGCTGGCAGGATTGCTGACGATGACATCGATGCTGGTCTGTCTTCTGATGACGCAGGTTTCCAGCGCTCAAGGCGACGAAGATGCGGCCGCAGAAGCGAGTCCACAGCCGATCGGGATCCACGGGGCCAGCCACCTGCTCGGCAGAACCACCTTTGGAGCCCCTCTCGAGCAACTGCAGATGTACGCCACTCTGACCCGAGCAGAGGCGGTGAAGATGTTGCTGGGGACTCTCGTCACGGAATCCTCGACACCTCTGCCATCCTGGGCAAAGTATCTACCCCCTGATATCGCAAAACTGCGCGGCAAGACCGAGCAAAGCCGAAAAGCATTTCAGAAAGATAGTCGCCGCTGGAGAACAGAATTGCGCAGCTGGTGGACCCGCGAGTTGATCTCCAGCCCCTCCCCACTGACGGAGCGACTGGTACTGATGTGGCACGGGCACTTCACCTCAGAACTGACCAAGGTGCGATCATCCCAGGCGATGCTGCGGCAGAACCAGATGTTCCGTCGGCTGGGAAGCGGAGACTTTCGCAAACTGCTGCACGCCGTGGCGCTGGACCCTGCAATGTCGATCTACCTCGATATGCGACGCAGCACCCGAGAAAAACCGAACGAGAACTTTGCTCGCGAGTTACTCGAGTTGTACGGACTCGGCGAGGGCAATTACACCGAGGAAGATATCAAGGAAGCCGCACGCGCCTTCACCGGCTACCGAATCGACGCCCGCAGGGGAGTGGTTCGAAAGATCCAACGTCGCCATGACCTCGGTGAAAAAACCGTGCTCGGGGCAAAGGGGAGATTCGGAGCGACAGAGGTGATCGACGCGGTGCTGGCTCATGAAGCGTGCCCGAAGTGGATCAGCCGTAGATTCTGGATCGAGTTCGTATCACCGACCCCTGATGAAGAGGTACTCGCCAGCTGGGGAACTCACCTCAGCGAAAATAACTGGCACCTCACGGCGCTACTGGAAAAAGTGCTGCTCAGCGATGCTTTCTGGAGCGAGCAACATCGAGGATCGCTGGTCAAGAGCCCTGTTGATCTTGTCGTGGGGACAATTCGTCGCTTCAAGCTGGAAGATGCTCCAGCAGGAGCGGCGCTTCGTACCATCAGTCGACTGGGCCAGGTTCTGTTCGATCCGCCAAATGTGGCCGGTTGGCCTGGCGGAGAGCAGTGGATCGATGCCACGACACTACTGGGTCGTCGTCGCTTCATCTCTGCAGAGTTACAGAACCTGTCGATCCTGTGCCTGATGAACCAGGAGCAGCCACTTCCGTCAGACCGTGCCCCGGCAAAAGAACCGGAAGGCGATAGCGGAGAATCTGATGACCCACAGATGGAACCACCGTCAGATGCTGCCATGGTAGCTCGTATGGACGCATCGAAGGAAGTTCCGCAACGGATCAAGATGCGGGATCGCCGCAAATATTCTGCCAGGGTCTCGAAGTTGACCGAAAAGTTGTGGCGACAACTCGGTGACGATGCAATGGCGAGAAATACTCTGATTCAGCAGTGGTTACTCCCCCTCGATCCGGTCGGCCAGATCGTCGCCAGGGGACCGATCCGTACTCGTGTCAATTCTGTGCTGCTCGACCCGACCTACCAGTTGAAGTGAGGAAGATGATGGAGTTTGACCGCAGATCATTTCTCAAGCTGGGCGGTGCCGCGTGCTTGCCGCTGATGTTTCCAGGCGTTCGCACCTGGGCCCTGGATGAACAGACGGCCTCCCGCGCGGCACTCGGCGACAGGATTCTGATCCTTGTCGAGTTGCAGGGTGGCAATGACGGACTCAATACCGTGATTCCGTACCGCGATGAACGGTACAAGGAGTTGCGCCCAAAAATAGCGGTCCCCGATTCAAAGATCATAGATCTTGGAAACCACCTCGGGATGAATGATGCCCTGTCGCCGCTGGCGGATGCATGGGAAGCCGGCGAGGCCAGCTGGATACTGGGGCTCGGATATCCTCAACCGAACCGTTCTCACTTTCGAAGTATCGAGATCTGGGAGACGGGATCTGATTCTGCTGAAGAACTGAAGGACGGATGGCTGTCGCGGCTGATCCAGGGAGCCGCCAGTGATCCCGGACGTGCCGCAGATGGGATCGTGCTCGGCGGTGGTGACGCGGGGCCCTTCTACGGCGGATCCACCCGGGTAATTCATCTCGATGATCCAGTATCCTTCGCCCGGCAAGCACGGGCTGTTCCCGACATCGCTCGCGGTGAAGATGCTCGCAAGGCACTGGGGCACCTTCTCGAAGTGCAGAAAGATGTGAAACGAGCAGCCCAGGTCATCGAAGAAAAACGCGCCGGAGCACCCACGCATGGCGTCAAATTTCCCACCACTCGCTTCGGCAAGCGCTGCGAAATCGCCGCCTCCCTGGTCACGGCAGCAGTTCCCTGCCCGCTGATCAAGTTGTCACACGGAGGTTTCGATACGCATACCGATCAACCTCGCCGGCATCCGCGGCTGCTCGCTGAACTGGCAGCGGGGCTTGCCGCGCTTCGCAAGGCGCTGATGGCCAGCGGTGACTGGGACCGTGTGTTGATCTCGACCTACTCCGAGTTCGGTCGTCGAGCGCGTGAGAATGGCAACCAGGGCACGGATCACGGCACCGCCGCTCCGCACCTGTGGATGGGAGGCCAGGTCAAAGGGGGCCTCGCAGGTGCCCAGCCCGACCTCGGTGAACTGGTCAAAAATGACCTGATCTACACGACCGATTATCGTCGCCTCTATGCGACCATCGAGCAGGGCTGGTTCGGCCTCGAGGCCAATCCCTCGGTATCACGAGGAGCTGTGCCACTGGACCTGTTGCGGACAGGAAAGTCCTGAACTGCGAAAACGCGCAGCAGTAGCATCGGCAACGGGTGAGTTTCCGGCCACAAACTGGCCTCGGTAGGCGGTTTCACTTCTGATCAGCGGCTCTTTACATTATCTTCTATACTGGAGAGGCGGCCTCGTTGACGGCACTGATCCAGAGCATCCTGATTTTTCTGTGCGGACCGCTGGTGGCAGTAGTCGGGACAAGAAAACCGTTTCTGCTGCCGATCCTGGATGGCTTCGTACTCGTCTCCATCTCGGGCATGGTGCTGCTCGAGGTGATCCCCCACGCCATGGAATCGGTCGGATTCGCTGCCATCGGGCTGGCCCTCGCAGGCTTGATGATCCCCACCATCATCGAAAAAACCCAGCGAGGAGCAGAACGACAGGCTCATGATCTCGCGCTCCTGTTCGGGGTACTGGCGATCCTGCTCCATTCGATGATCGATGGAGTGATGCTTCGTGTTAGCGAAAGTTCTGGACTGACCTGGGCCATCATCATCCATCGCCTGCCGGAAGGGCTGGCTGCCTGGTGGCTGCTTCGACCGAGCCGGGGACGCAGAGTCGCGCTCGGCGCCGTGATTCTGGGCGCTCTGCTGACCGTGGTCGGTTGGTTCGGAGGTGCCGGGCTCCAGACCTGGGTCGACGCGTTCCCCACAGGTGCGCTGATGGCTCTGATGGGCGGAGCCTTGCTGCATGTCATCGTTCACTCGACGGGACAGCGCACATCCAGCATCAGCGGTGCTCCCTGTCTCGCTGCTGGCGGAGCCATGCTCGGTATCCTGTTCATCTACATCGCCGTGTTCGATCCGAGCCACTCTCATTCCCCCACAGAAGCCACCCAGGATTTCTTTGATACTTTCATGATGATGGCGCGAACCAGTGCAGGACCACTGTTGATCGCATACATCATCGCCGGAATGATCCATGCCCTGCTGCCGAAGGCTACCGTCGACTGGATGGGACGCGGCTCGACAGGGATGCAGGCGGTACGAGGGTTGTTGTTTGGGCTGCCGTTACCGATCTGTTCCTGCGGTGTGCTACCGCTGTACCGCAGTCTGGTGGAACGAGGAGTTCCCATCGCCGCAGCGGTCACGCTGCTGGTGGCGACCCCTGAGCTTGAATTCGGAGCCGTGCTGCTGACCTTCCAGTTCATCGGCCAACCGTTTGCCATCGCCAGGATCATCGCCGCTGCGGTACTGGCGCTGGTGATCGGACTGCTGGCAGTGAAGTACATCGAAAAATCTGTGGGTCCGCCTTCAGAAACTCCCGCTGACGATGCCTCGGTACCGCTCGGTAAGAAAATCATCGCTGGTTTGAAAGTTGGCCTCGGCAATCTTGTAGACAGCACCGCGCCCTGGATCGTGCTGGGATTGGCACTGGCAGCGCTGCTCAAACCGATAGTGGAAGACGGCGATACGTTCGCGATGATCCCCGGCTGGCTGCAGGTTCCTGCCTTCGCACTGCTGGGTCTCCCCTTCTACGTCTGCGCACTTGGAGCCACTCCCCTGGCAGCCGTGTTGATCGTCGGCGGCGCCTCCCCCGGTGCTGCGCTGGCCTTTCTGCTGACCGGTCCTGCCACCAACGTGACCACCTTTGGCATTCTCAGCGACCTTCACGGCAAGCGAGCAGCGATTCTGTTCGCCGTTTCTGTCGGCCTGGGAGCCATCGGATGCGGCTACGCCGTCGATGCCACCTTCGCCTGGTCAGCGATCGAGGTCGTGCCCCAGATCGGTGCTCACGAGCACTCGGCGGCATCGGAAGGCTCAGTATTCGATCTGGCCAACCTGTTCCTGGCACTGATCACATTACTGTTCGTCACGAGTGTTTTCAGAACAGGTCCTCGACCCTTCCTGGGTCAGGTGTTCGGGATCGCTACCGACGATGGAAGCGGTGGAGATGACTCCTGCTGCAGTTCGACGGCTCAGGAGCCGGAACCCAGCCCTGGCAAGGGCTGATGCTCCGGCTCCTGAAGACCCGGTCGGGTCCGGTTGAATCGCAGCAGTTCCTCCGCTAGCATCCAGAGATCAGCCGGATGTTCAATATCTGGCAGGAAGGACCGACGAGATGCCATATTCCGAAGAGATGGTCACCCCGATGCGCCGAGAACTCACCGACAACGGAGTGACTGAGCTCACGACGGCGACCGCTGTCGATGACTTTCTGGCGCCCGATGGGGCCACGACCTTCGTCATCATCAACAGTGTCTGTGGATGTGCTGCAGGTGGAGCCCGTCCCGGTGCGCTGCTGGGGCTCCAGGCCGAGCATGCACCAGACCGTGTTGGAACCGTCTTTGCGGGCCAGGATACCGATGCGGTGCAACGAGTCCGTGAATTGTGTGGCCAGGTCCCACCCAGCAGTCCTTCGATGGCTCTGTTTCAGGGCCGAGAACTGCTGTGGTTCCTCCCCCGGCACATGATCGAAGGGCGCGATCCTCAGTCGATTGCGCTTGATATCGTCAACGCCTTCGAGGAGCACTGCGCACCTTCGGACGCCTAGACAGCGGATCGGCTGAATCGATGGGGACATTCCATGATCACATGGGCGAACTGCACGGCATCACCGTGGTGGTCTCGCAACATGATGGGTGCACATGGATCGGACGATGCCACAGTGAAGACGCCATCGAGGTGATCTTGCACGATGCCGATCACCATGATCCCACTCAAAGCGACGAGACCACGGCCCAGTGGTTGCAACGCGCACGCCAGTTCGGTCACTGGCCACGGATCACCACCATCCGGATCTCCAGGCCCGATGTATCGGGCCTGGTTCGCCTCGCAGAGATCTCTGCTGGCTGAGGCCAGCAGGCCCGTCCCGCTCAGTCCCCGGCTGGAGCAGGAATCGGTGGTGAACCTCCGACAAACAATCTGGTCATCTGGGATAGATCGAGCAGCATCGGTACCGCTGGATCGTCGCTGTTGAGGATCACCTCGGGCATGTTCAGATTTTCCACCGCCGTGAGCGCCAGCAAGATGCGTCCGCCCGGCGAGTCGAGGGCAGTGTTGCGCAACTCATCTCGCAAGGCGTTCGCCTTCTCCACCGCCAGGGTTCCGTTGGCGATGGCGATGTCCCGCTCTGCACCTCCCTCGGCACGGGTCGTCTTGTCGTACAGATCTGCAGCGGCCATGATGGTAGCAATCTGGACCTCGAAGTCAGACATCTCCTTCTGGATGGTGAGATCCCAATCCCGCTCCTTGGCCAGCACCGCTGCGGTGATCTTACGTATCTGGGTCTGGACCTTCTGATCCTCGACCGCCTGGGACGTGAGAGCTTCCTCCAGCTTCGATTCCTGGCGCAGTAACTGCTTCTGCTGCAACTTCTTCTCGTATTCGGGGAGGAACCGGACCGCCCGGATCAGCAGGCTTTCCGGTACGACATGAAACTTGACCAGTTCCGTTTTCAGCAACTCCAGGGTTTGCTTCGCTCTCTCGATCCGGTTGGCGGGAATCTGCAGATCCTCGGAGGTCAATTTGGCCAGTTCCCCACGAAGAACATCGAGAACCGCGGAACGAACTCGATCGCGGTAAAATGTCCGCAGACCATCCTGGACGAGCTTGTATCCCTCGCCCGGCTTGATCCGGTAGGTCAGACTCGCATCGATTCCCACGTTGTTGTTGTCAGTGGTCCGGATGTCGAGCGGCGGCTGCCAGTCCTCGATACCCAGCGCTGAACGATTCTGTCTCAACCGTGTCTCTCCGGTGAAGTGGAGGAAGTGGGTCTGGCGGGGCAAACTGTACCAGCGATGGTAACCGGGGATTGCCAGCACGATTCCGGTGGAATAATCCTCTTCCACGATCCCCTGGCCAGGACCAAATACGACTTGCTTGATCCCGATCACAGCCGGTGGAATCCGGTTGAAGATGAGAGTTCCGCCGAGCACGATCAACAACAACAGGATGGCGAATCCAATCAGGATTTTCATCGGTTGCCTCCAGTCCTGGTAGTAGTTCCGGCGGGAACCAGATCCGGATTGATGCTTCCGATGTGCTCGATCCGCACCGGGGTCGGGTCTCTTCGGTAGGGAACCACCCGGAAATTGACCGTTGCAAGTTTCTCAGCGAGTCGTTCCCTGACCAGGATCTCGCCGCGCGCCTCCAGCGCTTCGACTCTTGCTCGCAGCCCCTCCGCCTCCTTACGGGCACTCACCTCCAGAGCCCTCGCTTCCTGGAGTTTCTCTCCCTCCAGCGCCTTACCCGCATTGACCTGTGCGATCATGTAGGCATCGGCTGTCTTCTCCACCCGCACCTGGTTCTTATCGGCGATGATCTTGTCAGCAGTGAGAGTACCCAGGACCTGCTCGAACTCGGCGGCCTTGGTACGCTCCATTTCCGCCAGTTTTCTGACCCTTTCCTGGGTCAACTTGGTCTGCTCGATCTGCAGGCGCTCCACCTCCTGGTTGGCGTTCTTGCGGTCCTCGATCGCTTTCTCCACAGCCACATCAAAACTCGGTTTGGGAGTGATGATCTGGATGATCTCGACACCGTGAGGCTCAAGCAGCCGGTTCAACTCGATCTTCGAGGCGGCGGTCGCAGTGGAATAGTTACTGGGATCCGCGATCTCATCGGAGGAATAACGACCGAACTCGTCTCGCAGAACGGAACGGGCATAGGCACGAACCCAGTTCCGTTTGAAAGCATCGCCGGCACCGCTGTCCTGCAATACCACCGCTGCTTGCGATGGGATCAACTGGTACTGGATCACCATCTCGTCGAAGCGAAAAGATGAACCATCACTGGCACGAATCGAGAGTTCCCGAACATGGTTGAAATCTACATCCTGCTTACCCCTCATCACGAACTCGTTGGGCGCCTTGTCGAGGATGAATGCCTCGTTGGCCCAGGGCATAAAGATGGTGACCCCCGGAGTGGTGATGATCGTCTCTTCACCGGTCACATAATTGACGAGCACCGCAATTTCGGTATCAGCGACGTCAACGATTCCACCCTTGCCACTGACAAAGATGTACACCACGAATACCACCAACATCAACATGATGATGAGTGGGACCATGCCTCTCGGCGGGGTGAAGCCTTGCGCTGTTCCCCGGCCACCGGGACGTTTTCCGGGCGGTGGTGGCCATCCCTCTGGAATGTTCTTCTCTTCTGCAGCCATTGCGGCACTCCTTTCCCCGTCGGGTTCCGCTGATATTTTGCTGTATCATAGTGTCAGAATTGGTCTCCACAAGGAGAGCGAATCAGTCAAGAATCGACTTGCCCAGAGCACTGGCGATGATCCCCACGCCAACCTCCGCCGTGCGGTTCCCCTCATCGAGAACTGGATTCACCTCGACCAGTTCGAAGGACCGGACCGCCCTTGTTCTTGCAACCATCTCCATCGCCAGATGAGCCTCCCGGTAGGTCAACCCTCCCTGCCTGGCAGTACCGGTACCGGGAGCGAATCTCGGGTCAATCACATCGATATCAAAACTCACATGCAGGTGGTCACAATCGGTCAGCACCTTCTCCAGAGCCTCTTCCACCACCTCGGGGAGACCCCTTCTGTCGATGTCTTCCATCGAGTAGGCGATGATGTCGGATTCCAGAATGCGTCGTTTTTCATCAGGGTCCAGTTCTCGCAGACCGAGTTGCACCACTCGATGGGGAGCGATCTTGGCGCCTGAGAAACCGATATCGACCAGCGAGGATGGTCCTTTCCCCAGCAAGCATGCCAGAGGCATTCCGTGAATATTGCCTGTTGGCGAGGTGTCGGGAGTGTTCAGGTCAGCGTGAGCATCAAACCACAGCACTCCGACCTTGGGTGGGCTTGTCGCTCCCGCCCCCTGCAGGTGACTGGAAACGCCCGAGATGGTACCGATGGCGATCGAGTGATCCCCTCCCAGCACGAGCGGGAAATTGCCCGCAGCGAGCGAGGTATCGACCTTCTCTGCGAGGTGCGTACAGGCGGATTCCACGACACCCAGGTAGCGCTGGGATGGATGCCCAGCGTCGCTCGCCTCCGGGATGGGGACGAAGATATCACCCGCATCGATGGAATTGATTTCTGCTCGCTGAAGCGCCTCTTGCAGTCCTGCAATCCGCAGCGCCGAAGGGCCCATCGATACGCCACGTCGTCCGGCCCCATGATCGAGAGGCATTCCGATGATCTCGACCGTCAGGTCGCTGGAATTCATCTGAGCTCCCCCTGCTTCTCATCTGGTCCCGACTGCTCTTGACTCTTGCGAAGGCTTCCGAGCCTTTTCGCCATCAGATCGATCCGGTTCTTCAGATCGGGTCGCGCGCCAAACGACTGGCGGTAGACGGTCAACGCCGTGGCAGCCGCCTCAACATCCTTTTCCTGAAGGGCGCCCTCGAAAACCAGCCTCCAGTAGTCGGAGAAGATACCCGCGCGAGGATCGTCGAGGACCAATCCCTGGCGGTAAAATGCCAGCATCTTCCCCGCAGCGCTGTGGAACTCTCTGGTTCGAGCTGCGGTGTCGGACCTCGGGATCTTGCGGACCTTTGCCACGTAATTCTGGAGTAGTTCGGTGACTGGCTTGACGGCTCGCCAGCGTCGATAACGCTGCGTGAGTTGCCTTGAAATCCCCGGCTCCTCGATGAGACGATCGAGTTCGGCCAGCGGAATCGACCGGATATCCAGGATCGATTCGACCACCTTCAGCGATGCCTGAGCACTGCTGTCTTCGGGATCGGCCTTCACGGCTGAGCGCAATTGCAGCAGTTCCTGCACCACTTCCAGGGATGCACGGAGTCGTTTCTCAGTGGTCGGTCGAAAAGCCCCCGCAGTGTCATTGCGGAGGATGACCTTGCCATCCGTATCCATGATCACGCAGGTGGGAAAGGAGCGCGATCCGATGGCGCGCAACAGCCCCTGATCCGGTTTATCGGGGAGCTGGGCACTGATGTTCACATAGGGAACAAACATCGCCGAGGCTTTCTTCCACCACGCGGACTGGAGAGGTCCCCCCTCCAGAGCTATGCAAGGCGGTCACGGCGAGTAGGAGCGTGTGAAGTAGGCCACGATCGGCAGGTTATCTCTGCGGGCCCGCTCCTTTGCCGCATCCAGCGTTCGTTCCCAGATGGCATTCTTGAGAAATGCGGATGTCTGCTTCTTCTGGTAACGATTTTCAAGTTCAGATCGCGCAACCTGAGCATCGATCAGGGCAGGCGCCAGTATCAGCAACAATATCGCCAGTGATCCGTAGCAGGGGCGCAATTCAGTCTCCCTTCTCGGGCAGCAATGGTTGGAGGGGATGTGCTGGCTTCGCTGTTCACGCTGCTCAGGATAACATACCTTTCTGGCAACCCCCCCACCTCGATCGAAAGGAGATCTCCTGTGCCCTCAACCGAACCAGGCCAGGGGACCCGTTCCTCACGCAGACACAAACGACGCCCTGCCATGACCGTTCGTGCAGCCATCGAACATGACCGGAAGATCCTCTTCCTCAGGGCCCGTGATGAGAGCGCCACCAGCCCCGACGGCTGCTGGTACTTCCTTCCCGGAGGCCATGTCGATCACGGTGAAACGCTGGAGCAAGCGCTCCGCAGGGAAATCAGAGAAGAGGTGGGTCTGGAGGTGGAAAATTTGCGTCCAGCGTTTCTGCGCGAGTTCATCGCTGGCCTGCACGAGCACCGCTCGCCAGGAATGCCCCCCGATCATCATGTCATCGCCTTGATCTACCGCTGCTGCCCCATCGATGGATCCACCGCTCGATTCGCGCCTGCAGTCGACGGCACTTCCGAGGTCGAGAATCTGGCCTGGGTAGACTGCGACCAGCTCGAGAACCTCGATATCCGGCCGCCGCATCTTCGTCAAGCCCTCGCATCTGCAGGCCAAGAAGAGCAAGCCTTCGTGATCTGGCCGGAAGAGTAGGATCGAGAAGCAGAAACAGATAGGATCATCGGGCCGCCGAAACCGTGACCACATCATGACGAGGAGTGAGGTTGACCCGGAAAAAAGCCAGGGCTGGCAACAAGAAGACCAGCAAGGCAAAACGCAAGAGCAACAAGAAGAAGGCGAGCAAAGCCACCTCCAGGAGGCAAGGCGGGCTCTTCGACTCGGAGCCGCAGCCAAAGAGCACCAGAAAGGCCACAAAAAAAACAGCCTCAAAGAAATCGGGGAGCGCCAAGCAACGATCTTCTGCGACCATCGATGGTGAGATGGCAAAGGAGATGGCAAAGAAACAGAAGGACATCTCGGTCAGCGAATTTTTCGCGAAGAACCGCCATCTTCTTGGATTTGACAGCCCCGCCCGAGCCCTGTTGACCACGGTCAGAGAAGCAGTCGACAACTCGCTTGACGCTTGTGAAGAAGCAGGCGTGGTTCCCGATCTCTTCATCGAGGTCAAAGCCATCAATCCCGATCAACATGTCGTGATCGTGCGCGATAATGGCCCCGGAATCGTACGAGAGCAATTACCGAAAATCTTCGCGCGACTTCTGTACGGTTCCAAATTCCATGCCCGAAAACAAACTCGCGGTCAGCAAGGAATCGGCATCAGTGCCGCGGGGATGTATGGCAACTTGACGACCGGAAAACCGATGAGGGTGATCAGCCGAACCTCTCGTCGCAAGCCCGCAATAGAACTCTTCCTTGCCATCGACATGGCCAAGAACCAACCGATGGTGAAGAAGGAAGTTGAGATCGAGGTGGACTGGGCTCACGGCACCCAGGTCCAGATCGAACTTGAAGGCACGTACAAGAAGGGGAAGCACTCCATCGATTCCTTCCTCGATCAGGTATCACTGGCGAACCCTCATGTTCGAATCGAGTACATCAATCCTGTAGATGAAGAGCCTGTCATCTGGGACAGGGTGTCGAAGTCGCTGCCGGAGTCTCCACGAGAGATTCTCCCACATCCGCACGGTGTGGAACTGGGCATCTTGATGCAGATGATGAAGGAAACCTCGGCACGCACCGTGAGCGGTTTCATGTGTCAGGAGTTCTGTCGGGTAACTCCAAATGTAGTCAGGAAGTTCAGCGATGAAACCGAGGGACTGGGGCGGAGGATCGACACCGATCGACACCCCAAGAGGCTATCCCCTGCAGATGTGAGAATTCTGCACAAGGGAATCGCTGCCACCCGCATCATGGCCCCACCCACCAACTGCCTCTCGCCCATCGGTGAAGAGTTGATGGGGAAAACTCTACGAAGGAACTTCAACCCAGAAATTGTCATCACAGTGACGCGCCAGCCCAGTGTTTACCGGGGGAATCCGTTCCAGGTCGAGGCAGGTATCGCATGGGGAGGAGACCTTCCCGGAGATGACCTGGCCTCTATCTACCGCTTCGCGAATCGAGTCCCCCTCCAGTACGAGCAGGGCGCATGTGCAATAACCCAGTCGATCGTCGCTTCGCCATGGAAGAACTACGAGGTTCAGCAAGCCAGAGGAGCTTTACCGACAGGCTCGCTGGCCATCATCCTGCATATAGCCAGCGTCTGGGTCCCCTTCACATCGGAGAGCAAGAAAGCGGTAGCCAGTTACGATGAGATTCTCAAGGAGATGCGCCTGGCCATCATGGAGGCAGGCCGAAAACTGGCCACCCATCTTCGAAAGAAACGTCGGCTCGCTGACGCTGAACGCAAGAAGGACTACATCAAGACCTATATCCCTCAGATCGGCATCGCACTGCAAGAAATCCTGGAACTGAGCGATACCCAGAGGACCAAGGCTGAAGGAAAACTCGCCGATGTCCTCGAACGAAGCAGAAAGATGTGAGGGGGAAATAGAATGAGCAAGAAAATCGCCAGATCCTTCATCGATCGCGTGAAGAGAGAGAACGCTCGCCGCGACAAGAAAACCGTCGACAGCATCGAAAGAACTGCACAGGAGATCTACAAGAAGATCATGAGGAAGGGAAAACCGATGCTGCGGTTTCCCGTCAGAAGCCTATCGAATGTCTCTTACGACAAGAAAAAGGGTTACCTGGAGATCGGGCGAGCCCGTAAGGAACGGACCCTGACCGTCAACACGGTCAAGGGTTTCGCGCAGACGCTTCGGATGATGGGTCTCTCGAGGGAACTGGTACAGACGAACGACTTTGCAACCAAGCGGGATGTCTACTACCAATCCAAGAACTGGGCAGAGGCCAAGTTCACCGATCAATCCGAATCAGACACGGTGATGGACGACATCGAAGCACTCTTCTCTGTTGACGATGTCAGCCGTGAACAGCTGAGATTTGTCCCGGATGAACACGGCGGTGCAGTTGCCGGTGAACTTGTGGTGCTCGATCCCGATCTCGATAGCGGGGAGATTGAAAGGATCGACTGCACACGCTTTGGAAGTGGTGCCTATTCGATTCCCTCATCGGTCGAACACCTGAGTTTCGAGACCGATGCAAAGTTTGTTCTCGCGATAGAGACTGGTGGTATCTTCCAGCGACTTCAGAGCCACAAGTTCTGGAAAAGTGCGGATTGCATCCTTGTCAGCATGGCAGGCGTCCCCACCCGATCCACTCGGCGCTTCATCCGAAAGCTGAGCGACCAGAAGAAGATTCCCGTCTACGCCTTCGTTGATTGTGATCCCTATGGAATTTCGAATATCTATCGGACATTGAAGGTCGGTTCTGGAAATGCAGCACACATCAATCGCTTCTTCTGTGTTCCGAGTGCTTCATTCCTGGGGGTCACTCCCCAGGACATCATCGACTACAAGCTCCCCACCCATCCCCTCAAAGATGTAGATATCAAGAGAGCCAAGGATGCCCTGAAGAACGATCCCTTCTTCCAGAGCAAGAAGAAGTGGAGTGCTGCTCTTGAACAACTACTCAAGATGGGTGTGCGGGCAGAGCAGCAATCATTGGCGATGTGGGGCCTGAACTATGTCATCGAAGAGTACTTGCCTGCAAAATTGGCAAACCCGGGCAAGTTCCTGCCCTGATCCGGTCATTGTTGAATCCCATGTTGCCGACCAGTAGTAGGACCAGGAGCAGGAGACAGTGATGATTCGTACCGTTGCTCTGTCGATGTTGATCCTGTTGACTGGCACCTCGATTCTCTTCTCACAGGACGAATCGTCCGAACAGCATAGATAGAAACTAGATACCAGAGTCCCTCAAGTCGCAGATCTTCCGCCTCGAGCAGTGGCAATGGCTGGGAATCGGCGTCGGTTTTGCAGCAAAGGATGGCCGCAACAGTTGAAGCAGCAGATCGAACAATTTGGCCCCGGTGGAGAGTGAGCCTGAACCGGGGGATCAGGCGAGTTCCGCAACCAGCGTTGAACTCAGTCCAGCAGCCTCTCGGAGACGAACTGCAAGAGATCATCTGCAGCATCGATGTGTACCCAGTGCCCTGCACCCTCGAAGATCTCGACCCGGATTCGTCCTGGCTGCTGCACTTGCAGATCTTCCAGCCGATTCCGTGATGCTACAGATACGACCCTGGACCTCCCTCCGATGCAGAATGAGATTCGCTCACAACTGGCAGATTGGACCAGCGGCCATGCATCGAAACGATGCTGGTCGTGCAACATCGCTTCCACGCGATCGATGTCGAGCTGGAATTGCAATCGACCATCGCTCCTCACCAGGTTCTTGCCCACCCAGCCTGCCACCTTTTCGCCAAATCCGCTGGATTCCAGGTACCGGTCAAAATCCCGCCTTGTCGAAAACTCCATCTTCTGGATCCGCCGTAACCCATCGATCAACCTGAGCACTGGCACCTGTTCTCGACCGTTGCCGGTCAGGTCAACAGGTCCAGGATCGGCATCGATGCTGATCACATGACGGATCGATTCGACGGAAGTCCCCAACTGCAGCGCGATTTTTGAACCGAAGGAATGGCCGATGGCCGCTTCCACCCGGTATCCCAGTTGACTCGCCAACGCCAATACATCTTCGACACAGGACTCCAATCGATCGGGCGGAGATCCTGACGAAGAGCGGCCATGCAGTCGTAGATCGACCGCCATCACCCCCCATGTCGGGTGCAACAGCGCCAGATCCCGGGAGAATCCGGCCCAGTTCGCTCCCGAACCCAGGATACCGTGCAGGATCACGGCCCATCGTCGGGGCGGCTGGTTGCCGGAACTCCACTCCAGATGATGCAATCTAGCGGCCACCTGCCACCCCTTCCCTCCAGCAAGATCAGTACATGGTCAGAACCCGAATTGAGCCACCGATTCTCCGCTGAAGTCCTTGTACTTGCCGAGATGCTCCAAAACCGACATGATGACCACCGAAATCACCATGGTGGTGATGGGAACCGGAGACTGTGAACGATCAACCGCCCGACGAACCTGTGGAACAGGGAAAGAATTCTCCTCCGCGTAAGCGTCGGAGCGAGCCCATCACCGCCGCTCTGAGACCATGGCTAGTGGTGGTACTGGGCCTCTTTGCGATCCTCTCCATGAATTCCGTGTATCTGGTGACCATCACCATCGCCGAGGACTGGACCGGCGATCTGCTGCAGGATTCCTTCTACCAGTGGATGTTTCTGGGGCACCTGGGGCTCGGGCTGCTCTTCATCGTTCCGCTGGTCCTGTTTGGTTTCTGGCACCTGAGCGTCTCCTGGTCTCACCCCAATCGGCGAGCCGTCAAGGCGGGCCTGGCCCTCTTCACGGTCAGCCTTCTGCTGCTGGTCTCCGGGCTGCTTCTGATGCGCCTCGAAGGAATCGTCGAGGTCCGCTCAGAATTTTGGAGATCGATCTACTACTTTGCTCATGTTGCGACGCCTCTCCTTGCCGGTTGGCTGTTTGTCCTGCATCGGCTCGCCGGTCCCAAGATCAACTGGTCAGCTGGAATCATGTGGAGCATCCTTGCGCTGCTCTTCACCGGGGGAATGCTCGTGTGGCATCAATATTCGGGACAGGAAGGCGCTTCCCCTTCAGAAGGTGAAAAGTACTTCGAACCGTCGCTCGCCAGGACCGTCGATGGAAAGTTCATCAGCGACTCTCGCCTCATGCGCGACGATACCTGTCTTGAGTGTCACCCCTCTGCTCATGCGCTCTGGAGTCAGTCTGCCCACAAATTCAGTTCCTTCAATAATCCTGCCTACCTGGCGAGCGTTCGGAACACGCGCAAGGTACTCCTGGAGAGAGACGGAAATGTTCACGCAGCCAGGTTCTGCGCTGGCTGTCATGACCCTGTGCCCTTTTTCAGTGGAGCCTTCGACAATCCAACATACGACGATGTCAACGATCCTACTTCGCAGGCTGGGATCACCTGCACCGTATGCCACGCCATCGAATCGATTCCAGGCCCGAGAGGAAACTCGGAGTTCTTGATCGGACAACCGGACCTGTACCCCTTCGCACTGAGCGACTCGCCCCTGCTCACTTTCGTCAACCGCCAGTTGATCAGGGCGAAACCTTCCTTTCACAAGCGGACCTACCTGAAACCCCTGCATCAATCTGCTGAGTTCTGCAGCACTTGCCACAAGGTCCACATCCCTGAAGAGTTGAATCAATACCGTTTCCTCAGGGGGCAGAACCACTACGACTCATGGTTATTGAGTGGCGTCAGTGGTCATGGCGTCGCTTCCTTCTACTACCCACCGAAGGCACAGGCGAATTGCAACGGCTGTCACATGCCGCTGGTCCCCAGCACCGATTTCGGAGCCAGGGATTTCGACGGCTCCGGTGTGCTGAGCATTCACAATCACCTGTTCCTGGGCGCGAATACCGCCATGCGATCGATGGTCGGCACGACCCTCGAATCTTTTGAAGCCCACAGGCAGTTTATCGAGGGGTCGCTGCGGGTTGATATTTTTGGAATCCGCAGGGGGGAAGATGTGGACGCGCCTTTCGAGGGCCCGATCGGTCCTGGTACACCCACCCTGCAGCCCGGAGAGACGATACTGATCGAGACGGTGCTTCGCACGATGGGAATGGGACACCATTTCACCCAGGGGACTGCCGATTCAAACCAGGTATGGGTCGAGGTCGATGTAACTCTCAATGGTCAGACCATCGGCCACAGTGGTAGCCAGGATGAAACTGGCGTGGTGGATCCATGGTCTCATTTTGTCAACGCGCTTGTCCTGAGCAGAGACGGCAGCCGGATCGACCAGCGAAATGTAGAGGACATCTTCGTCGCCCTCTACAACCACCAGATCCCGCCAGGGGCAGCCGACACGCTTCATTACCGACTCAGTGTGCCTGACGATGCCAGCGGCATGCTCACCGTGAAGATTCGCACGCTGTACAGAAAGTTCGATACTCACTTCTTGAACATCTTCAGGCCTCCTGGGCCAGGAGAATCTGGTGTGAACGACCTTCCCATCGTGACCCTGGGAGAAGATGAGGTCTCCTTCCCCATCGGCTCCGGGGAAGGAACCGTTGCACAAGATGAACATCCACTCTGGATGCGCTGGAATGATTACGGAATCGGATTACTGCGAAAAGGTGGGATGGGTGCCGTGAGAGGTGAACTGGTCTCTGCAAGTGAGGCCTTTCACAAGGTTGTTGACCTGGGACATGCAGATGGTCATGTCAACCTCGCTCGTGCCATGATTCGTGCCGGAAGAATCGACGATGCGGCCAGTGCGCTTTCGGATGCAGGAAGGCACTCCCCTGCTGCTCTGCCCTGGACCCTCGACTGGTTCGGAGCTCGGGTCAATCGTGAAAATGGGCACTACCAGGAAGCGCTGGAATCGTTGACGAGACTGGTCGAGACACGATACCCCGACGCGCGAAACCGAGGCTTCGATTTCTCCCGAGATGTCAGGCTTCTCAATGAACTGGGAACGGTTCACTTCGCTCTCGCTCGTCGTGAAGATGGAGAAGGCCAGGATGCTGGGCTCGAAGAGGCGAATTCCTGGTACCAGAAGACGCTCGTGGAAGATCCGGAAAATGTGACTGCGCACTGGAACCTCGCTCAACTCAATGACCTGATGGGCAATGCTGAAGTTGCGAGCGAGCACCGTGGATTTCACCGGAAGTACAAACCCGACGATTCGGCACGGGATGAAGCCATCTCTGCCCATAGAATTGCAAATCCTCCTGCAAATCATGCCGCCTCCGACATCGTGATCTATGACCTGCAACGAGAGACACTCGGCACTCCGCCGGGAGGAAGATGATGAGCCCTGACGACCCAGAAGACCTTCTCGACGACGAGGAGGAGGAACATCAGGACGATGAAATCATCGGGAAGGCATTTCGAGGCAGTATCCAGGTCTTCGTCGCGATGGCCCTCGTCGGATTGGCCATCTGGTGGATCAATCAGGGGGAAACCACTGTCGTCACCATCGATCAAGGTGATCAGGTGCCTGTTCGTATCAGAGATGTGGATACCGTCGCTCCTACCCTTTCTTTCACTGACATCACCAAGGAATCGGGAATCGATTTCGTTCACGAAAATGGTGCACGCGGAGAGAAGTTACTCCCCGAGACGATGGGAAGTGGTGCTGCATTTGTCGACATCGACCTGGATGGAGATGTAGACCTGATCCTGGCGAGTGGTAGACCCTGGCCGTGGAGCGATGAGCAGCCTGAGACCTCGACGGTGAGATTGTGGATCAACGACGGAACTGGCTCCTTCTCCGAGGCTACCCGGGCCTGGAACCTGACCTCGGACTGCTACGCAACCGGGTTGGCGCTCGGCGATATCGACAGGGATGGCGATCCCGACCTGTTTATCTGTGCGGTCGGAAAAAATCAGTTACTGATCAATACCGGCACCTCATTTGCCTCCACCAACCCAGATTCTCCAATTTGCGGCGAGCATGACTCGTGGTCCTCCAGTGCTGGTTTCCTGGATGTAGACGGTGACTCAGATCTGGATCTGTTCATCTGTGAGTATGTTCAGTGGTCTCGAAAGAAAGATATCGATGTCGATTATCGACTCACGGGCGTTGGCAGGGCGTATGGTCCCCCCACCAATTTCGAGGGAACATACTGCCGATTGTTGATCAATGACGGTTCGGGAGAATTCACAGACGCCTCCGAACGATCAGGACTGAAGATCGACGATGGAGGGCGAGCAGTTGCCAAGGCTCTGGCGTTGCTGCCCATTGACATCGATGACGACGGAGATGTCGATGTACTGGTCGCGAACGACACCACCCGTAACTTTCTGTTCAGGAATCGCGGTGACGGTACCTTTGACGAAGTCGGAGAAGAAACGGGCCTGGCATACGATGGAAACGGGTCAACAACCGGAGCGATGGGACTCGATGCAACCGACTACAGAAACGACGGCAGTATCGGAATCGCGGTGGCGAACTTCTCTGCGGAGATGACGGGACTCTACCGGGCACAAGCACAAGGAAGCCCCTTCCTCGACGAATCGGTCAACGAGGGCATCGGCCCGCCGAGCCGAAAATCGCTCTCCTTCGGCCTGCTCTTTCTCGATATCGATCTCGATGGTCGGCAGGATCTGATCCAGGCCAATGGTCATCTCGAGGAGGAAATCTCCTCTGTTCAGCCGGGCCAGGAGTACCGTCAAGGAGCTCAACTGTTCTGGAACCGAGGTCCAGGGAATGGCTGCTTCGAGGAGATCCCCGCCGACAAGACAGGTGCCCTGGGTACCCCTTCGATAGGCCGTGGTCTCGCTCATGCTGATATCGATGGCGATGGGGATCTTGATCTACTGCTGACCCAGGCTGGCGACAGTGCGAGGCTGCTGCGCAACGATCAAAGTACCGGCCATCACTGGATTCGTATCGACCCCGCAGACCTTCCACCTGGCAGCTGGATCGAATGCCGACAGGCGGAACGCATTCAAAGGAGAGTCGTCGGTCGCACCCGCTCCTACCTGTCACAGTCCGAACGTTTCATCACCTTTGGACTCGGAACGGATGCTACTGCTCCGGAAATTATCACCAGATCGAGAGACGGATCCGAGAACTCATTCACCGCTCCTGGAGTCGATCAGGTCGTTAAAATCCCCGGTAATAATTAGCCACCTGTCAATCCGACCAATCTCGAACTGCATCCAATCTCAAGCACGATGGATTCAAGCCAGATGGTATACCTGAAGGAACAGGGAGATTCGAAGAGGTCTCTGGGGATTCCATCCAGCCTGCAATTCGTGAAATTTCGGAGTAATTGAATGTCCAAAATCAATCTGTTTCTGATTGTAGCGTTGCTCACCGCACCGGCCTCTCTGTCGGCGCAATCTGCCAGCCTTTCCATCATCGGCGGAGATGGATTCAGGGGTGACATCGTCAGCGCTTCGATACTGCTCACCACTACTGCGAGCCTTCACGGATTCAGCATCGGCGTCAGCCATGATCCCCTGGTTCTGTCCATCGGATCAGCAGCCAGCATCCGCCAGGGAGCCACGCTGCAGGCACTCAACCTCGGTGGAGGACCTACCTTTTTCAATGTCAACATCGCTCCGGCAAATGGTACCGGATTCACGGTCGCCTGCGTCACGGACCTGTTCGCACCCTTCGAGCAGATCCCTGTGGTCACAGCTGATCCAGTACTCGAGGTGGACTACCTGATCGATATTGGCGCCCTCGTTGGAATATCGACTCCGATCGATTTTACCGACCTGCTGGGCT
>Ga0310120_10000659_pt1 | contig 26959 bp, 21 predicted proteins | sample CB27_AW_983_MG_FD_203506 | JGI IMG/M metagenome (GOLD analysis project Ga0310120, IMG submission 203506) | Marine microbial communities from Western Arctic Ocean, Canada - CB27_AW_983 | ecosystem: Environmental > Aquatic > Marine > Oceanic | place: Canada: Western Arctic Ocean | collected...
TTGACCTCGCTTTGAACCCCGATGCACAACGAGGTAAAAATTTGATTACCAAGATTTCCGGCAAACTGGTTTCACTGGCCGACAACACGCTGACCCTGGCGATCGACCACTTGGAATACGAGATTCTGATTCCCGAGTTCACGCGCCGCCAGTTGCAGAGTCACGAGGGCGAGGAGATCAGTCTGCACACGATTCAATACCTCGAAGGGAATCCCATGCAGGGACGGCTCGTGCCGCGGCTGGTCGGATTCTTGAATCCGTTGGAGCGAGAGTTCTTCGAAATGTTTTGTTCGGTCGACGGCGTCGGCGCCAAGAAGGCGCTCCGTGCGATGGTCCGGCCGGTGCAGGAAGTCGCCGCCACGATCGAGGACCAAGATGCCAAGGGACTTTCGGCCTTGCCCGGCATCGGGCCGGCCACGGCCGAACGGATCATCGCCAAGCTTCGCCGCAAAGTGCCGAAATTCGCGCTGCTCGTGGCCCACGACGCACCGACAGCAGCCGATGTCCCTCGCGACGTGGTGAGCGATGCCTTCGATGTTCTCCGTACGCTGGGGCACACCGAGTCGGACGCACGACGTCTGATCGACACGGCGCTCGGCGAGAAACAAAAGTACAAGGATGTCGAGTCACTGCTCCACGCCGTTTACCAGGCCAGAAGCTGACGGGCGGGGAAACATGAGTTTCTGACCCAAGATTCTTGCTGCGATTACGAATACTAAAAAGCACCCCGGCTGCTAACGAAGTTGCAAGTGGTCAGTCCCCTGTGACACAGCAGCCGGGGTGCTGGTAGTCAACATTGTCATCATCTTTCGCCCACGGGGAACCTATCATCTTGGCGGACCTGCTTCACGTTGACCCGAACACCGACGAAGAACTTCTCGTTCCGCCGTCGGCATCTTGCCCGGCGTGTGGCTGCCCGACCGACTCCGGGGATCGATTCTGTGTTGTCTGTGGCGGTAAAACAGCGCCTGACCCTGTGTCCGAGCCCACGGCAGCAACCTACGCCGCGACGCCGCAGAGACATTTTCGTTGTGAGAACTGCGGATCGGAAATCGCCACGAACCAGGATCACCGCAGCTATACTTGTCCGTTTTGCGACTCGACCTACGTCATCGAGTTCTCGCCCGACGAGACCGGGCGGCAGCGACCGGAGTTTGTCATCGGCTTTGCAGTGACACCGGACCAGGCGCAGCGGAAGTATCGGCAGTGGATTTCCAACAACCGTTGGTTTCGGCCGGTCGATTTACATTCATCTCAGGTCGCTGAAAAGATGAAGGCGTCTACTTGCCTTTTTGGTCCTTTTCGATGCTGGCTGAAAGCCGCTGGGAAGCCTCGATCGGCGAACATTGGTACCGGACGGAGACTTACACGACGACACGGAACGGAAAAACGGTCACCAGAACCCGACGTGTGCAGGAAACCGAGTGGTGGCCGCTCGAGGGCAACCATCATCAGTACCACAGCGGCTATTTGGTTTCTGGCAGCGGTGGCCTGCCCCAATCGCAGGCCGAGCGGATGAAGCCGTTTCGGCTCGAAGGGCTCCATCGATACCAACCTTTTTATTTGGCCGGATGGTTGTCCGAAGAGTACTCCGTCACCCGCGACGCGGCACTCCAGCAGTGTGAGCCGGAATTTCAACATCGCGAAAACAGCTCGATCGGTGTGTTTTTGCCAGGCGATACCCATCGCCAAGTGCGGGTCAACACCACGTTTAGCCACGTGAATTCTGACCTGATCTTGTTGCCGGTCTACCTGCTCAGCTACCAATATCGAGGCAAACTTTACCGCTTCATGATCAACGGGCAAACGGGCAAATGTGCAGGCGACAAGCCAACGTCGCGCGCCAAAGTCGCCCTGGCGGTTGTTGCCGGGGTCGTTGTCGCGGCAGTCGTCGCGCTGTTCGTTTTCTTGGCATCTGGTTAAAAGCGGCGGGTGGGGTGGCGGGGAAGGAGCCTCAGCGACGGCCCCGGTGATGTAAGCTCCAACTTCGGGGTCGTTGAGAAATCGATAGAAGTCTAACCTGATCGCCTATGTCCGATCTATTGACCAAATGCACTGTTTGCGAAGGGCTGATCGACGAGGAAGACCTGTTCTGCGCCAATTGCGGCGCCGAAGCGCCCCTTCGCCCAGGGCTTACCAAACCACAGACCCGCGAAGCGACTCACAACTTTACGTGCGACGGTTGCGGTGCGTCGATGAGCTTTGATGCGTCTGCCCGAACGATACGTTGTCCGTTTTGTGCCTCGGAGGGACTCACGAAACAAGCCGACGCCAAAGTGCTTGCCCCGGAACTTGTCGTGCCACTGCAAGTCGAGAGGCAGCAGGCGGTCTCTTCCATGCGGTCATGGCTGGGCCGAGGGTTCTGGCGACCGGGCGATCTCTCGGAAGATGCCCTGGTTGTTTCGATGACGCTGGTCTATGTGCCCTATTGGGTGTTCGAGGCGAAGACTCGCACATATTGGTCAGCCTACACCAGCGACTTGCCCCTGCTTGCGCGAGGCGACTGGCGTCCGCTTTCGGGCGAACCATCGCAACCTGCTCGTCGGAGCCAGTCATGCCCTGACCGGTCGCGAGACGGCGGCGATCTGCCCGTTCGACCTGAGCGCCGCACAGTCACTCGATGAGGTCGACCTAGATCGGGTCACGGTCGAACAGTTTCGTCTGGTCCGCAAATATGCTCGACCGCTGGCACGGCAGGGCTTGGAGCAGCTCGAAGCTCAGGCATGTACCCAGTATGTTCCCGGTCGCTGTCGCAATATGCACGTGAATCTCCGCGTTGAGGGTCTATCGAGTCGACCGGTGTTGTTGCCGGTCTGGATCATGGCCTATCGCTACCGAGACACGCTTTACCGATTTCTGGTGAACGGACAGAGCGGCCGGGCAACCGGCCAGGCCCCCACCTCGATATGGAAAATCGCGGCAGCGGTGGGCATCGTGGCGGTCGCCGGCCTGATCGGGCTGTTTTTGCTCGGCTCACTCTCTCACTAAAAACCTCTGTAGGGAACGCATTCCACTCCAGCACAATAGAATGCTGCGGAGGGCGTTCCCTACGGTCCTCGCTTTCCGCCCGGACAACGGTTCTGCTATAGTACGGGCCATTCGTCGATCTCTCGGTATCGGCTGGGTGGCGGGGAAGGAGCCTCAGCGACGGCCCCGAGATGTAGCCTTGTGTCGCATTCATCTTTTACTGTTCGGGCTTCCGACCATGACCCGCGAACCGATCCTTACTGACCAAGCCGACCTCTCCGAGGAGGATCGCCGCCTGCGCCCAACGCGGATGCAGGACATGGTCGGGCAGGCGGCGGTCTACGAGCGGCTGATGATCGCCGTCGAAGCCGCACAGAAACGGGATGAGCCGCTCGGCCATATCCTGTTCGATGGGCCGCCCGGACTCGGCAAAACGACGTTCGCCACCTGCATTCCACGCGAACTGGGCGTCCCTATACAAATCGCCAGTGGGGCCGCACTCGACGCGCCGAAGGACCTGCTGCCGTATCTGACCAATGCCGAAGAACGCTCGGTCCTATTCATCGACGAGATCCACCGGCTTCCCAAGGCGGTTGAGGAGTTCATGTATCCGGCCATGGAGGACTTTCGCATCGACATCACCTTGGGCGAAGGCATCAACGCCCGAACCGTCAACATGTCGCTACGGCCATTCACGCTCATCGGAGCGACGACCCGTACCGGACTGCTTTCAGCGCCATTGCGTGACCGTTTTCAGATGCGCGAGCACTTGGACTTCTACAGTGTCGAAGAGCTGAGCGAGATCGTCCGCCGCAACGCGAGTAAACTCGAAGTAACGATGGACGAGGAGGCCGCCGTAGAGATCGCCCGCCGCAGCCGCGGCACGCCCCGAGTGGCCAACAATCGCCTCCGCTGGGTGCGTGACTACGTGACGGCCCGAGCCGACGGCCATATTCAAAAATCGCTCACCGAGGAGGCCCTGAAGATGCTGAGCGTCGACATCCTCGGGCTCGACGGCCAAGACCGAAAATATCTGGAAACCATCCTGCGAGTCTTCCACGGTGGCCCGGTCGGTGTGGAAGCGGTTGCCCACACGATGAATCTTGCCGTGGATACGCTTACCGATGAAGTGGAGCCTTTCTTGTTACGCAGCGAATTGGTCGTTCGCACACCCCGTGGGCGGACGCTCACGCCGGCTGGCTTCGCACATCTCGGGGCGACGCCGCCCGACGAGTCCGAGAATCGCCAGTTGTTTTAAGCGGTTCCAAAGCCCAGGGATGGCCATCCCTGGGCTTAAAGCGAGCGGCAGATGAAAATTTACTCAAATACAAGCACGACGCGCAAGCGAGTGAGCAGGTGCGGTTGCTCTGGACTTGCTTGCGCTGCGTGCTGGTAATATCTTTTCCGCCGCTCGCCTAACCCAATACCATCCCATTGACGCACCTTGCGGCAAAGCCTAGGATGGCCGGCTTGGTGCCTACGTAAGTTGCGGCCCTGTCAAGTGTTCGGTGCGAGCACCGGCTGCGGCAAGAGAGTGATTCCAAGCGGCGATAGACAGAATACAGATTCGGGTGATCCCATGGCTGTACCCAAACGCAAACATTCCAACTCGCGATCTGGCAAACGCCGCTCGCACAACGCTCTGAAACCGATTGAACTCCAGCATTGTCCGAAGTGCAGTACGCCTCGGCCCTCGCATGTCGTCTGTCCCAACTGTGGCCACTATATGGGCCGCGTCGTGGTGGAGGCAGAGGAGTAACTCGGCTGCTGTCTTACCCGCACGAGTCCGCAGGATCTTTTCCTCAGGAAAACTGCATGGGTGGCGGGGAAGGAGCCTCAGCGACGGCCCCGATGGGAGAATGCGCATCGGGGCCGTCGCTGAGGCTCCTTCCCCGCCACGCGTCTGTGCTCTCCCACACAAGTTTTCACCTAGGTCCGTGACGCCCATGCTTCTGAAGCTCAGCTCGCAAAAAGCCCGAATCGCACGACCACGACAAGGATCCTCCGTTTTGAGCAAGATCGCCTTACTTTTTCCCGGTCAGGGTGCCCAAACGGTCGGCATGGGCAAGTCGCTTTGCGACCGTCTGCCCGCGGCGCGCGACCTGTTCAATCGTGCTGCGGACATCCTTGGCTACGACCTGGCGCAGCTCTGCTTTGAGGGGCCGGAGGAAAAACTCAATTCGACCGTCCATAGCCAGCCGGCTCTGTTCGTGACCAGCTTGGCCGCTCTGGAGCTGTTGCGTGAAGAGGCCCCGGACGTCCTCGGGGCCGTTCATGCTGTTGCCGGTCTGAGTCTGGGCGAGTATACGGCGTTGGTCTTCGCAGGCGCGATGGATTTTGATTCCGGTTTGCGGCTCGTCCAGCAGCGCGGCCAGGCGATGCAGGATGCGGCCGATGCCGTGCCGAGCGGGATGATCGGCGTTTTGGGTCTTGAGCGTGATCAAGTTGAGCAGCTCTGTGATCGGGCCGCCGAAGGCGAGACGCTGCGGATCGCCAATTTGCTCTGTCCCGGAAATATCGTGGTTTCCGGCGAAAAAGGAGCCTGCGAGCGTATCGCGAAATTAGCGGAAGAAGTCGGTGCAATGCGGACCATTCCACTTGCTGTGGCCGGTGCGTTCCATACGCCGCTCATGCAGGCAGCCGTCGAGCGACTTTCGGCCGCACTCGCTGAGGTCAAAATGGTGCCGCCCAGGGTGCCCGTGATCTCCAACGTCGATGCCCAGCCACACACCGATCCGGAAGAAATCCGGGAATTGCTTGTACAACAAGTCGTCAAACCAGTATTGTGGGAAGACTCGATGCGACGGTTCATCGGCGAGGGAGTCGCCGGGGACCCCATCGATCAATTCTACGAAGTCGGTCCGGGCCGCGTGTTACGCGGGCTATTAAAACGAATCCATCGCAAGGTTCCCTGTGAAAACGTAACAGGATAATTCATGATGTCCGAATCCAATTTTACGGTTGATCTGGGCGGCCAAACTGCCATCGTGTCCGGTGCCTCGCGTGGCATCGGTCGCGGCATTGCGTTGGCTCTCGGTGCGTCCGGTGCCCGCGTGGCTTGCGTCGCACGTAACGTGGAAAAACTCAAAGAAACAGCCGATGCCATCACCTCCGCGGGTGGCACAGCGGATATTTTCGAGTGCGACGTGACCGATGGAGCGGCGGTTGAATCGCTGTTCGAGGCCGTCACCGCCAAGTGGGAAAAGGTCGATATTCTGGTCAATAATGCCGGAATCACTCGCGACACGCTGGTTCCGCGGATGTCCGACGAGCAGTGGGACGACGTCATCCAGACCAATTTGCGTAGCGTGTTTCTGATGACGCGAGCCGCTTCGCTTCTCATGATGCGGACACGCAGCGGCAGGATTATCAACATATCGAGCGTTTCAGGCCTGATCGGCAATCCCGGCCAAGGTAATTACTCCGCATCCAAAGCGGGAGTGATCGGTTTTACACGCACCGTGGCCAAGGAACTGGCAAGTCGAAAAGTGACCGTCAACGCCATCTGTCCTGGCTTCATCGCCACCGAGATGACCGATGCCTTGGGACCGGCTGTTTTAGACGTAGTGAAAAAGCGGGTGCCAGCCAAGAGGTTAGGGCGGATTGAGGAGATCGCCGACGCCGTACTGTTCCTGGCCAGCAATTCCGCCGGTTATATCACCGGCCAGGTGCTGACCCTGGACGGCGGCCTCACGGCGTAAGACCTGAACAAAATGCCAGCACCCCGGCTGCTTCAAACAGACAAAGGTGCTGGAAAGTCACTCCGAAAAGCAGCCGGGGTGCTAATTCGACTCGCACTAGACACCAGGGCGAAAAACGTTTATACCTTGACCTCACTTGCTTAAGTGCTCTAGCCTAGTGGGCTTAACCTCGCCAACAACGAGGGGTTTTTGTAGAATTTCAGGGCGGGAAACCGATGTGACCGGTTTCCCCTGGCGATTGATTTACAGGAGGACCTTGGACGTGGCGTCAGTTCAAGAAAGAGTGACCGACATTGTGGCTGAGCAGCTGGGCGTCGATCGAGACAAGGTAACTGCGGATACATCCTTTGTTAACGATCTGGGTGCCGACTCGCTCGACACCGTCGAGTTGGTCATGGAGCTAGAAGAAGAATTCGATATCACGATACCCGACGAAGCTGCCGAGAAGATTCAAACCGTCGGCCAGGCGGTTGAGCATATCGAATCCCACGTTAAGTCTTAGCGGACTCGCACATGAAACGACGTGTTGTCGTCACAGGCATTGGTGCGGTTACGTCGCTGAGCTTGCAAGTCGAGGACCTCTGGAAGAGAATTCTAGCGGGTGAGAGTGGCGTTCATGCTCTGCGCTTGTTCGACACGGCGGAGTACAAGGTCCGCTTTGCCGGGGATATTTACGATTGGTCCCCGTCGGACGATTATTTCTCGCCGAAAGACGCCAGACGGATCGACCGCTTCGCGCAGTTCGCGATGGTCGCCGGCATCGATGCGGTGCGCGACTCGGGCATGGACTTCTCCCGCGAGAACCCGTTCCGTTGCGGGGTCATCCTGGGGTCGGGGATCGGCGGCCTCAACGAAATTGAGACCCAGGTCGAGCGACTACTGACCAAAGGGCCTGAAAAGGTTTCGGCCTTTACGGTTCCCAAGCTCATGGTTAACTCCGCGAGCGGACACGTCTCGATCCTGTACGGCCTGCGCGGACCGAATCACGCCATCGTAACCGCTTGTGCCAGCGCCACCAACGCGATGGGCGACGCCTTGAAGGTGATCCAGTACGATGAAGCCGATGTGATGATCACCGGAGGATCCGAGGCGGCGGTCACGCAGATGGGCCTTAGCGGCTTCGCCAATATGAAGGCGCTCTCGATGCGGAACGACAACCCGGCGGTAGCCAGCCGGCCCTTTGACGCCGATCGGGACGGCTTTGTCCTGGCCGAAGGTGCCGGGCTGCTGGTCTTTGAGGAATTAGAACACGCCAAAGCACGCGACGCTCGGATCTACGCCGAAGTTCTGGGCTTCGGTGCCAGTGCCGATGCCGGGCATATCACCAAGCCCGATGCCGAAGGGGTCGGGGCGGCCAAGGCGATAAGCAATGCATTGGCCAACGCGAAGCTCGCGCCCGAGGCGGTCGACCACATCAACGCCCACGGCACGAGTACTCCGTTGGGCGACAGAGCGGAGACGGCCGCCATGAAGACCGTTTTCGGCGAACATGCCTATCGCATCGGCATTTCGAGCACCAAGAGCCAGTTGGGGCACACCTTAGGAGCAAGCGGCGGCATCGAGATAGTGCTTACGATGCTCGCTCTGCGGGACCAAGTCTGTCCGCCCACGATCAATTACGAAACGCCCGAACCCGGCTGCGACCTGGACTATACGCCCAATGAACCCAGAGAGCGAAAAATTGCCGTCGCCATGAGCAACAGCTTTGGCTTTGGCGGTCACAACGCCTCCATTCTCGTCGGCCAGCTACGCGACGGCACCGCGTAAGGCAAATACCAGCACGACGCGCAAGCGAGTGAGTCGTAGGGTGGGCCTCGTGTTACTCGGCCCACCCTATATAAAACCCGCGTTTATCTGTGTCCATCCGCGGTTCCATCCCTTCCGCCTTTGCCCCAGTGTCTGAACCCTGAACCCTGATTTCTGCTAGCACTGATCGCATCACATTCGCCGGCATCGCTATTGCCGCGCTGGGCCGGGCTTCCTATACTCCCCGCCCGCGCAAAATCAACTGTCGACTCAGCAAGGAGGCTGACGGATGTTTGTCCGTAGACTGTTCGTTTTCACCGCTTCGGTTTCGCTGTCCATGGTGCTGGTCGGATCGTCGTTTTCCCAAGAGACGAGTTCTCAAGAGACGGGCCAATGGCGGGCACCCCATCTCACCGACGATGAAAAAACAAACGACGGCGGTGATTCCAAGATCAAGCAAGCAAGCGGTGAAGAGCCGGCCGGTTCCCCATTGAGTCCGATCAAAGCACCGGCCCGGCAGCCGATCGCTCGCGTGACCAAAGGCTCGGGCACACTGCCGAACGACCACGGCCAGGTATGGCGAGATTATGACATCACGCCCTACACGCTTCGTGTGACTTCCACCAATCGGCCGGAGCAAGCCATCGTCGATTGGATCTTGCGCGAGACCGGTTACGAAGCGTGGCACAGTGAACCTTTGGGCCTACTGAGCGCCAGCAAGCGTAAGCTCAGCGTTTATCACACGCCCGAGATGCAAGCGGTGGTGGCCGATATTGTCGATCGCTACGTCGGCAGCCAGGCGGAGACGCACGCTTTCAGCCTGCGGATTGTCACGATCGGCAATCCGAATTGGCGATCGAAAGCGATGCGGCTGATGAAACCGGTTCCTGTCCAGTCGCAGGGAGTTGAGGCCTGGTTACTGGCGAAGGAGAACGCCGCGCTCTTGCGGTCGGAGCTTCAGAAACGAACCGATTATCGTGAACACAGCTCACCGCACCTTCTGATCAACAACGGCCAGTCAACAGTTGTCTCGGCGATTCGTCCTCGAAAATACGTTCGCGGCATCATCCCGCGTGCAGACGCCTGGCCCGGATTCGAATCGCTGACCGGTCAGATCGACGAAGGCTATTCGTTGCAATTCAGCCCACTCGTATCCCTCGATGGACAAACTGTCGATGCGGTGATCAAGCTACGGCTTTGTCAGGTGGAAAAAATGCTTCCCGTCATGCTTGACGTCGCCACGCAGGTGGCGCCGCGTCAGCGGACACAGGTTCAAGTGCCACAAGTGACGCAGAGCAATCTGCACGAGCGATTCCGATGGCCGGTCCACGATGTGCTGCTTCTGAGCATGGGCGTGATTGCAACGCCGGGCCCCGCACGAGGCAATTCATTCGCGGCCAGCCTGGCGATGCCAACCGCACCACCGCGGGCCGACGCTTTGCTCTTTGTCGAATGTAAGGGACACGTTGTGGGCGGGTCGCATAGCAACGCCTCGCAGGCGGCTCGGCCAGCCGGTGACTACACCCGGCGATATTAGGCCGTGTCGGTACTCGCTATCGCATCTTTCTCGATACTGCTAGCCGCTCGCCGCGGCGAGCGGTTTAGCCCCGTTTCAACCGGCCCTGTTTCATTCGGTGCTGTTTGGCGATACAATCGATGCCCACCAAACGAATGGGCAACAGGGGTCGCCAGGCGGCTCTTGCCCCCATCTTTCCTCGACGTGCGGAGTCCGCGCACCGATGAATCCCCCGGCGAAGCGGCGTGTTGTTATTACCGGAATGGGTCTGATTAGCCCGTTGGGTCATTCGCCCGAGGATTTGTATGCTGCGCTGGTCGAGGGCCGTAGCGGTGTCGGCCCGCTCGAGCGCGTTCCGTCCGACCATTTGTCCACCTCGGTCGCGGCCGAAGCCCGTGAGTTTGACGCCAGCATCGATCAGTTTGGCTCGCTCAGTAAGGATCGCAAAAAGGCCGTCCGCAAGGCGCTCAAGGTCATGTGTCGCGAGACGCAGATGGGGGTTGCCTCGGCCCAGTTGGCCGCGGCCGACGCCGGATTTGTGGACGGTGGCATGGATCCGGAGCGGACCGGCGTGTTGTTCGGCTCCGACTACATGCTCACTGAGCCGGAAGAATTTGCGGCGGGCGTCCGAAAATGTGGCAGCGATGGGAAGTTCGATTACTCACGATGGGGCAGCGAGGGGCTCGACCAGATGTCGCCGCTATGGCTGCTCAAGTACCTGCCGAACATGCCGGCCAGCCACATCGCAATTTTTAATGACCTCCGCGGTCCGAACAATTCGATTACCCATCGCGAAGCGGCAAGCAATCTGGCGATCGGCGAGGCGATGCACATCATCCAGCGAGGCAGCGCCGACCGGATGCTGGCCGGGGCTACCGGCACTCGGGTACACCCGATGAAGACCGTCCACGCCGTGCAGACCGAACATCTAGCACGTGGTAACGGCGACCCCACCCGGGCCAGCCGACCGTTCGATCGTGATCGAACGGGCATGGTTATCGGCGAGGGCGCGGCGACTGTTGTGCTCGAAGAGCTGGAAATAGCTCGTAAGCGTGGAGCCAAGATCTACGCCGAAGTCGTCAGCGTCGGGTCTCGAATCGTGCTCGATCGCAATGGTCAGGCCCATCGCGATGTGGCGATGGCCGGGGCGATGCAGTCGTGCCTGGAACGAGCAGGCATGAGCCCGGACGATGTCGGACACATTCACGCCCACGGTCTAAGCACGCCCCAAAGCGACATCGAGGAGGCTCGGGCTATTCGCCAGGTCTTGGGTGATGCGGCCGACCGCACACCGGTCGTGGCGGCCAAGGCCAACTTTGGCAACCTCGGCGCTGGTAGTGGTGTGGCGGAGCTGATTGCCAGCGTCATGGCGCTCGGCAGCGGCAAGCTCTTTCCGGTGCTCAACTACCAGACGCCCGACCCCGAATGTCCGATCGCGGCGGTCACCTCGGCCGACGTGCCGGCGGGCGGCAGCTTTTTGAATCTGAGCACGACACCACAAGCCCAAGCTGCCGTGGTGCTGGTCCGGGCAATGGAGTAGGCCCTGCAGGGAACGACGTGCCGCCGTGGCGGCGGGGTCGGAGCCTACCGTGGTGGTGGCTCCGACCCCGGGGCCGTCGTCTCAGGCACCTTCCCCGCCACCCATCTCATTTTTCCCGAATCGTTACGTCGCACGACCTTGCCGGACCTTGACACCCTGTGAGGGCGGGGTTATTCTTACCTGATTGGCGAGTTCGCTAAGTTCTGTTTGGCAAACGAGTTTCGGACATCTGAACGAACGAGTTTCGGACATCTGAACGAACGAGTTTCGGACATCTGAACGAAAGTTCGGCCCGAATCCGCTGGTCGGTGTACAGCCATGACGCGGCCTTTGATCGGTCATGGTTGGGCCGATGCGGTACGTAGCCTGACGGCGTGCGATCCCGCGCAAAACAATTCGACAATTTGAAATGCCGCTCGGTGGGCGTCCTACGCCGGGGAAAGTGATCGGACTATGAATCCCTCCGAAGTATTGCGAATCGTTGACGCGATTCATCGCGACAAAAACATTGAGAAAGAGATCGTCTTCGAGGGCATCGAAGCGGCTTTAGTGTCTGCCGCGAAAAAGCACTACGGCGAAGAGCGAGAAATCATCGTCGAGATTAACCGCGAGAATGGTTCGATCTCCGGCAGTTGTGACGGCGAGCCGCTCGATCCGGAAGAGACCGTGGGCCGCATCGGGGCACAGACGGCTAAACAGGTGATGATTCAAAAGATTCGCGAGGCCGAACGCGACGCCTTGTATGAAGAGTACCAGGAACTGCAGGGCCAGATGGTCACCGGCGTGATCCAGCGGTATGAGGGCGGTGCGGCGACCGTGGCGCTGTCGAATGTCGAGGCCATCTTGCCCAAAGGTGAGCAGATCCCCGGCGAAACACATCACCCGAACGAACGCGTTCGTACCACCGTGTTCGAAGTCCGCAAGTCGGGCAGCCGAGTCAAAGTGATTCTCAGTCGAACCCGGCCGCAGTTGGTCCAGCGGCTGTTTGAACAAGAGATTCCCGAGATCGTAGATGGTGTGATCGAGGTGCGGGCCATGTCGCGCGAGCCGGGTTATCGTTCGAAGGTCGCCGTGATCAGCAGCGACCAGCGGGTCGACTGCGTTGGCGCATGTGTCGGCGTACGTGGGAACCGCATCAAAAACATTGTTGACGAGTTGGCGGGCGAGCGGATCGATATTGTTCGCTGGAACGATGATCTTGAGATATTTATCCCCAACGCTTTGCAGCCGGCCGAAGTCGAACAGGTCATTCTTTGCAAGATGCTCGGCCGAGCCATTGTGTTGGTGCGTGAGGATCAGTTGTCGCTGGCGATCGGTCGCCGCGGCCAGAACGTGCGACTGGCCAGCAAGCTCTCTGGCTGGGACATCGAGATCATGACCGAGGATGAACTGAACGAAAACATTGACCGTGCGGTCGGTGGGTTCAGCGCCTTGGAGGGTATTGACGAGGAGTTGGCTCAGCGACTGGTGGAAGAGGGATACCTGAGCTATGACGATCTGACGATCATCGAGCCGGATGCTCTTATGGAGATGGGTTCGCTAACCGAGCAACAGGTTGACGATATTGTTGAACAAGCTGAGGTGAAAGCTGCCGAGGCGGAAGCCTCTGCGATCGAAGAACGCAAGCGACGTCGCGAGCAGGAACGTATCGATGCCGCCACGGCCGCCGCGGAAGCAGCAGCGGCAGAAAAAGAAGCGGCAGAGCGTGGCGAAGGTGAAGAATCCGATGCGACCACGCCGGCTGAGGCCACTGACGAAGCGGCCACCGAGGAAGCCGTTGGTGAAACGGCGGAGGAACCCACCCCTGCCGAGGATGCTAATACTGGGGATGTCCCTGCCGAGAACGCCGGTACCGAGCGTGCTCAAGCGGCGGTGTCCGAGAACGGGGAGTCCCGAGAGGACGGAGCGACAGGTGAGGCGGAGCCGCCCGCTGCCGAACCAAGTGGCCCCGTTGCCGAATCAAGTGGCGCAGAGAACACCGACCTGGAGAGCGCCACATAAAGGTCATCCACGGTATTCGCTCACTTGGTTGGCCGGACGTCGGTGTCTTATGTGGAGACGCATCAGGGAGATTTGATAATGACAGTTTAGCGATGACGGCGTCCGGCGCTGCGACGCAGTACGCCTCGCCGATGTAGAAACGGAGAGTGACGCTTGCCGGTTCGTATTTACGCACTTGCCAAAGAGCTCAAAGTTGACAGCAAAAAGCTGGTGGATTTGTGCGCTCAAGCGGGAATCCCCGACAAAGGGTCTGCGCTAGCTAGTCTCACAGACGACGAATCCTCTAGGGTAAGAGCCTTTATTAGTGGTGTCGGAAAGTCATCCGGCGCAAAGTCGTCCGGAGCGAGGGCCAAAGCTGGCTCAGCAGAGACCAAGCAGAAGCCGCCTGATACGGGGGCTGTTCGCCGTGAAGACTATGTCGGTCCGGCAGCCCCCGGTAAGATCCGCGATCTCGGCGACAAGTCGAAAACGGAACCTGCCGCCAACACCCCAAAGCCGCCAAAGAACGGTAACCGTGCCGGTCCAGCGATCAAACTGGCACCGATGCCGGATGCAGGGCCCTTGCCAACCAACGGCCCCACGGAAGAGCCGGCGCCTCAGAAACCAGACCTCAAGCTCCCCGCCGATGCGATTCGAGCAAGTAAGGCGGGCAGTAAACCATTGGCGGCCCATCTGCGCCGACACGAAAACCGAGGACCGGAAAAACCACCGCCAAGCAAACCCAAAATGAAGGATGGCGCGGGCGGTCGCAGCAGGCCCGGTTTGCCGCTTTCTCCGCCGGAGTCTTCCAAGGATTCCGAGGCCCGTGGCCGCGGAAAGCGGAGTAAGGCAGCGCCAGAGAGTGAGTCGAAGACGGATGGCCAGAAGCGGCCTCTGCTGGGTGGCCGCGAGCAGCGTCAACTGAGGCGGAAACGGTCGCTCGACCGGTCGGCGCGAGGCGAAGAACATCGCTTTGGCCGTCGACCACGACGACCCAAACGTACCGGTGCGAACACCGCGGCTCCGCGCAAAGAAAATGTGACCGTTCAGTTACCTTGCACAGTTCGTACGCTTTCAGAAGCAGCCGGCGTGCCTGCCGCATCCATTCTGCGGATCCTATTGGGCGAGGGACTGATGGCGAACATCACGTCCGAGCTTGATCCGGAGATGACCGAATACATCACCGAGGAATTGAGTCTAAACGTCGAGTTTAAGGAGCCCATCAGTCGCGAAAATGAATTGCTTGCCAAGATTCGTCTGGACGAAGGCGATCCGTCGCAGCTCGTTGTGCGAGCGCCGGTTATCACTTTCCTAGGTCACGTCGACCATGGCAAGACGTCGTTGCTGGACCGGATCATCGGCACCGATGTGGTTGGTGGCGAAAGCGGTGGAATTACCCAACACATCCGGGCTTATGAGATAGAAAAGAATGGGAAGCGGATTTCATTTGTCGACACGCCCGGTCATGAGGCGTTTACGGAGATGCGTGCCCGCGGGGCGAACGTGACCGATATTGCCGTCTTAGTCGTCGCTGCCGACGACGGGGTGATGCCGCAGACGGAAGAGGCGATCAGCCACGCACGGGCGGCCGAGGTGCCGATCGTCGTGGCGCTCAACAAGACCGATTTGCCGGGCGTGGATATGAATCGTGCGATGCAACAATTGTCCGCAAACGATTTGCTGCCCAGCGAGTGGGGTGGTGACGTGGAGGTTGTCAAGACGAGCGCCATCACGGGAGACGGCATCGACGAACTGCTCGATACCCTGCTGACCGTCGCCGAACTGCACGACTTCAAGGCGAATCCGAACCGTGCGGCTTACGGGACCTGTCTCGAAGCGCAGCAAGAAGGTGGCCGGGGGGTGGTTGCCAAGTTGATCGTACAACAGGGGACACTGAGAATCGGCGATGTGATCGTATGCGGTCAGGCATTCGGGCGGATCAAAGCGATGTACGACGCCCTGCATCCCAGGGTAAAAGTTGCTGAAGCCGGACCAAGTACGCCCGTTAACGTGACAGGGTTCGACGAGGCGCCCGGTGCCGGCGAGCACTTTTACGTGCTCGATGATATTGCCGACGCCCGCGAAATCGCCGAAGACCGAGCCCATGCGGCCCGTGCAAATGTCCTGGGAGTCGGTCCACAGCATGTTACACTTGAAAATCTGTTTGAGCGTCTCGAAGGTGCGAGCGAAGTTCAAACGTTGAACATGATCCTGCGGGCAGATGTCCGCGGCTCGATCGAAGCCATTCAGAAGGAACTGACAAAACTGGAGCACCCCGAAGTCAAGATAAAGATACTCCAGGCGACGGTGGGCGGTGTCACCGAAGCGGACGTTCACCTGGCGGACGCATCCGACGCGATCATCATCGGATTCAATGTCGTGCCAGGCGAAGGTGCTCGTTCCTTGGCCGAGAATCGCGGTGTGCAGATTCGCCGTTACGACGTCATTTACAAAATAACCGATGATCTGAAAGCCGCGCTCGAAGGCATGCTCAAGCCCGAAGAACGCGAAGTCGAACTAGGACGCGCCTTAGTGCAGCTCGCCTACAAGATCAGCCGCATTGGCACGGTGGCCGGCTGCCGTGTGCTTTCAGGCATGGTGCAGCGCAATGGCCGAGTGCGCATCATCCGCGACAACACAATCATCGGCGACTATCCGATCGATACGCTCCGACGCGAGAAAGACGACGCCAAAGAAGTTCGCGAAGGGTTGGAGTGTGGCATCAAACTCAAGGGATTCAACGACGTGAAAGAGGCCGACATCCTAGAGGTTTATCGAATCGAGGAAGTGGGACGGAAATTTGACGATTAGATTCGCGATAGCCGTTCACAGATCAGCAGATAATAGACAGGCCCCGTTTTAAGGAGCCACGGATAAAGCACGGATTGAAGGAAGAGAACCGCAGATGAACGCGGATAAACTTAGCGTGGCCACCAGCCGCAACCAAGGGAAGAATAGCCACGAAAAGCACAAAAAGACAGCCCGCGAATTACGCGAATTGTCGCAAATGAAAGCATGATGAACATGATGAAATTGTTTTATTATTCGCGCTGATTCGCGTAATTCGCGGGCACTTCCTTTTTCTTTTTTGCGACTTTTCAAAAATCGTGTCAAAATAACAAGTGGTTTGTAGGCATGAGTTCGCGGCGTGTTCTGAAAGCTGCCGAAGCGATCCGCGAGGTTGTGAGCATGGCGATCCTCACGGATCTCAAGGACCCGCGGATCGAAAACATCACCGTGACCTATGTGGAGGTTTCTCCCGACATGCGTCGGGCAAAGGTCCACGTTTCAGTCATGGGAGACGCGACCAAACAGCAGTTGTGCCTATATGGCCTCCAAAGTTCCGCAGGTTTTTTGCAAAAGAAGGTTTCTAAACGGATCGACACCCGGTACACCCCACGACTCCATTTCGAGTTAGACATGGGGGTGAAGAAATCGATCGAAGTGACCCGGATTCTTAACGACGTGTTGCCCATGGCTAGTTCAGAGGCCACTGCACCAGACGAAGAAGTGACACCTGAAGAGACGACCGACCACACGCCAAGCTAGTCTGGCTCTATATCCCTTTTTAACCATTCCAGATTGACTGTTTGAGTATCGTATGGCCAGTTCGAATCGTAGCGCGCTGCTTATAAAATCGCACAAAGTCCTCAAGAAGCATTTCAAGCCCGTTGCGCCGCCGGCCGATCGGAATCTGCTGGAGCATCTTCTGCTGGCTTGTTGCCTGGAAAATTCTACGCACGACAGCGCCGAACAGGCCTATTCGGTCCTCACGAACCAATTCTTCGATTGGAACGAGGTTCGCGTCAGTGCCCGACGCGAACTGGCCGAGGCATTGTCCGTGTTGACCGATCCGGAAAAGGCGGCCTTGCGTTTGCGCGGCGCCTTGCAGAGCGTGTTCGAGTCGAACTACAGCTTTGACCTCGAAGCAATGAAAAAGCAGAACATTGGTCAGGCGGTTAAGACGCTTGCCAAACACGACGGGACGACGCCGTTCATTTTGGCCTATGTTACCCAAGCCGCACTGAACGGACACTCCATTCCGCTCAACCGTGGCGCTTTGACCTCGCTCGTGGTGATTGGTGCGATCAGCCAAGTCGAAGCAAACCGATGTGTCGCCCCCGGACTAGAACGGGCGATCCTCAAAAGAAAAGGGATCGAATACGCGTCGCTGTTGCATCAATTAGCCGTGCAGCTATCCGCGAACCCCTACTCGCCCGCAGTGCGGCAGATCCTTTTGGAAATCGCACCCGATTGTAAAGACCGCTTGCCGAAGCGTCCCACCAAGAAGAAGCCGGTCAAGAAAACGGAAGAAACGAAGAAGAAGAAGAAGAAGAAGGAGGAGTCGGCCACCACAAAACGGCCCACGACGAAAACTAAAACGGTCGGTAAAGATGCAGCCACCAAGAAAAAAGTTGCTCCGAAGAAGAAGCCCACCGAAAAGGAACAATCGGTTACCCAAAAGAAAGTTGACCGATCAGACGCGACCAAAAAGAAGGCCGTCAAGAAGGCCAACGTCAAGAAAAAAACGTCGGCCAATCGCTTATCGAAACGAAAACCACGCTGATTGTTAGGCATTTAGGCTATGGCAGGCCATTCCCACTGGGCAGGAATCAAACACAAGAAAGCGCTCGTCGATAACAAACGGGGCATCCTTTGGAGCAAGCTTTCTAAAGCGATCATTGTCGCCGCAAAAATCGGCGGCGGCGATACGGATACCAACCTTCGACTGCGCTACGCGATCAACGACGCCAAAGCAGTCAGCATGCCCAAGGACAACATCGCTAGGGCCATAAAAAAAGGCACGGGCGAACTCGCCGGCGGAAATCTCGATGAAGTGATCTACGAAGGGTACGGGCCCAACGGAGTGGCCGTGCTCTGCGAAATACTGACTGACAATCGCAACCGGACCGCTCCAGAGATTCGGAAGATTTTTGAAATCTGCGACGGCAAACTGGGCGCGACCGGCTGCGTTGCTTGGATGTTCGACCGCAAGGGGCTCTTCCTCGTTGCGCAGGATCAAATCGACGAAGATGCCCTGATGGAATTGGCACTCGAAGCCGGCGCCGACGATGTTCAGGCCTCGGGCGCAAGTTTCGAGATCACTTGCGAGGTCGACATGTTTGGCGCGGTTTCTAAGGCCCTCGAGGAGGCGAACATCGAGACCGAATTGCGCGAGATCACGCGCATTCCGAAGGAGACGGTCGACCTCGATGCCGACACCGGCCGCAAAGTGCTCAAGCTCATGGAGCGGTTCGATGACCATGATGACGTGCAGAGCGTCTCGGCCAATTTTAATATCCCGGAAGGCGTGTTGGACGATTAGCCGTTTTCCGACTTCTGCTCTCCGCTCATTCTTTGCCGATGTGTCGCACGTCGGGCCAATACTTCGCGAAGTCAAAATCGGGACTGTTGTCCATGTCATGACACTGCATACACATCGTTGAGACACGGCCGACGACTCCGTCCGGAAGCTTGCCCTCGGCTTCTCCCTCGACGAGGCGAATTCGCATGGCGTTACGACGTCGCTCGAGCCCTTCATCGTCCACATCGGTGTCGCCCTCTTCGGCGGCGACGTGCCGCGAGCCCGGACCGTGACAGTTCTCGCAACCATTGGCCCGCAAATGGGCCGTTGTTTCCATGCCGCGGAAACCCGATTTGAACGGAAAATACTTTTGCGGTTCCCAGCCGGTCGCATGACAACTGAGACATTCCGGATCGAATTGACGCGGCGGGTCGAGCTTGACAAGAGTCGCCGTCGCGTGCGCGTGGGGCGTCTTCTTGAACACGGCCGCCGCCTCCGTATGACATTCGCCACAGGCTGCTGAACCGACGAACGAGCGACCGCTCGGATGGGGCGAGCCCGCGAGGCCCAGCGAATCGAAACCGATCGTTTCCAGTTCCTTTTGATACCGCACCATCATCTGCTGCATCTCCGCCGAGTCGTCAAAACGATGATCGAGCGGCACTCGCTGATACCGCCACGGTGTCTCCTTGTCGTCGTACAACCCGATCACGGCCACATACATGCCTTTGTGTCCCACCTCGACCAGCAGCGTCTCTCCTGCATTGATCTTCTCCGGCATGTTGGGCGGCTCGTCCGCGCCGCCTGCTGTCACGATGATATCAAATTCCGGAAACTGTCTGGCGAGCTTACGTGACTCGCGCGGGTCGGCGTGCGAGAGCAGAATCATCACGTCCGATTTCTCGTCGAGCGCCGGGACGACCTTGCGCAGCGCTTCGGCCGGATCCGTGATTTCCAAGTCTTGGTTGTTAATTTTCGCTTTTTCGGCGGCCCCCAGCACACAGGTGATCCCAATGCGGCGTCCGCCCACCGTGACCACGCGCGTCGGCTCGACAAATCCGCTGTCGAGGCTAAACAGCCCCACGTTGGCCGATACGTACAGGCTGCGTCCGTCCGGCAGATTCACCGCCACACCGACCAATTCGTCGGTCGGCAGACGCAAGTCCTGTGGCCCGAACCCCACCGCGTGGTAGCCGATCTCACTGAGCGCACCGATGGCCGTGCGAAACTTGATGACCGCCTGCGGTCCGTACCGGCGAACTTGGCCGCCCAAGTCGACCAGCGCCAGCGGCCAGCCTCGATCGCCAAGTTGTTTTACCAGCGTGTGACGCCGTTGCAGGCCGCCTTTCTGATTGTCGAGTCCCGCGCAGCCGCACGGTTCTAGATACCCGAGCTGCTCTCCCGAGATCAATAGCGCGGCTTGAGGCCGTGGCCAATCGACAAAGATCGGTCCATTCCGCTCGATCGGATCTATGAGTTTCTTTTCAGCGGGCTTCTTCTTCGTTGCGTCGTCGTACGGTCCGTCCGCGGCAAGGTCTTCCGCCAGGACAACCGATTCGGTGGTCTCGGTCCCTGGATGAAAGGTCGCGGCGACCAGTGCCGACCCGATCAGTCCGACCGTCCACGCGATGCGACTCCGGGTCAATCTTCCAAGCATCCCTCTTCTAAACGCCCTTCTTCTACGCATTATGGTTTCTTCTCTTTTTCACAACTTGGCCCTTTCACAACTTCGGCTCATGTGCCGACTGCAAATCGGACCCTGATACGCAAATCGTGGGTTTGCGGATGGTTTGTCTTTAGAATGATTTCGCCCAGGCCACCCTTTTCCAGGCCACCCTGTTGAGATCCCATATGAATCATCGGAGGTGTTCCCCGCGGAATCTCAATGGTGAGCGGTACTCGGACGACCCGGCCACCTTTGATCTCTTTGTGCTCGCCCAGCGTTACTTGCAGCGTGGGTGGCCATACCTTACCGATCGTGATCTCAATTCCACGGGCGTGCTCGCCTCGCACATAAACCGCCAGCTGCGCCCGTTTTCCCTGATCGGAGTCAACCGTGCCCAGCGACAAAATCCCCCGGTCCCTGCTCCAGCCCGATCCGACAATCGACAGCTCGCCCAAGATCCGACCACGAATCGGAATTACGTAGGCGTCCTTGTCAACCACATTGGTCGTGAATTCCAATTCTTGCTCGAAGCTACCAATCGGCAGCCCGGGCTTGACCGTCAGCCGCAGCAGTTTGCCTGCTTTTGCCTGGAACGCCTGCAACTCATCGCTCGGAATGTTCTGCTCAGAAATCTCAAAGAACTTAGCCGTGTCGGCGCGCAGAAAACGGTGATTGAGGATATGAAAATCGTCCTGGGTGAACGATAGCAATCGCACCTCCGCCGTCTTTTCGGTCCCGGCCAGGATACTGCTGTACACGAAATCCATCGGTTCGATACGCATCGCATTAACAATCCAACCGGTCACGGTCAATTGGACACGAGGAGACACAGGATCATTTGTCAGAATAGTCGCCGTCTGTCGGAAATCGATCCCCTGGGCCTTGGCCATCCATTCCAACGTGACCATCGCCAACCCGCCTGGCGGAATTTCATCCTCCGCCAATTTGCTCAGAGTACATTTACAGGTCGTATCGCCCGCCACGAGCTTCAGCGGCGCATCGCCTTCGTTCGTAAAAACGAATTCGTGGGTCTTCTTCGTTCCACGGTCCATGCTGCCAAAATCGTATTCCGGCCGATCGACCACAGTGCGTGGCTGCGGGGCGCCGGCCGGAGCGAGGTCGGGTTGGCGAGCATCTCGGCTCACCGAGAGCAATTGCTCAATGTTCTGCGAACTGCCAAACCAACCAAGCTCGACTGCGCTGCTGCCAAAGCCGATGGTTGCACCCACGAGTATCGAGCTGAAAACGACAGCACTAGTCTTCATAACCGCTTGTCCTATATTATTTTGTCGAACGTCTGCATGCTCTTGATTGTATCGCGACAGCACGTCAGTGGTCAAATCTCCGTGTCACTCTCCGGCTGCGAAATAATACGCTGCACCTGACGCCGCTGTTCGTCCGGCAGCAGCTTGTCCGCGTGTCCGGCCTGCTGCGTGATCTTATCTTGGGTTCGTGCCGCCCTCACAACGATCAGTCCGGGAAGCGTCGCACCGATCAGAAACAACACGATCGTCGAGAGGTTCACGTCGGCCCGCCTTTTCGTCGTCTGCGCAGATAGTCACGGCACTCGGTAAAGAAGGCATGATAGTCATCGCGCCGATAATCGGGGAACGTCCAATCGCGATGTCTCCACTTGCGGTTCTGAAAGTGCAACGTTACCTCCGCGTAAATGCCGCTGGCGAGATAAATACGATGCGCATGGTCCTTGGTCGAAGCCAGCACCACCTTCGCCTCGGTGATGTAACCGGGATCGAGGTTCAATGGACGCTGGACGTTCTGTTCGGATCCGCCCTGCCCTGCCCTGCCTTGCGATCCTATTTTAGCATAGACCGCCTCCCACTCGTTCGTTTGCCGTTTGATCTGTGGCAGGTCGCCCGGGCCGACCAAGCGTTCGAACGCCAGAAACTGTTTCTTGAGTTTCGCGCCCATGGTCGGCTGGTAGTAATCGGTCTCTGTGAAATCGAACACATCGCTCGATAGGGCGACAGGTCCCCAGGCGTCCGTCGCGGTCGCCCGACCCCAATCCATCGCGGCCGGATCACCGCTGAACGAGGCCAATATCAACAACACCGGTTGCGGTTGGTGGATCTCACCCATGCGTGTCAGTATGCCTTGGCAAACACGCCACGCCGTTTGCTGGCCTGGCCAGAGAAGAGACACTTGCCCGGCTCGTCGCTGCTATGCGTATCGCCAGCGATCGGAACACAGCGAACGGTCACTTTCAGTTTCTTGAGTGTCGCTTCCATCTCCTCGCAGTCGACAAAATGGCATAACGCCAGCCCGCCATGAATCTCGGGCTTTTCGCTGCTCTCGGGCGTAAAGAACGCTTCAAACTCGGCCAGGTCATCAATCTTTCGTGTGGCTTCTTCTCGCTGCGACAACGCACGCTGAAAAAGGTTTTCCTGGATTTCGTCCAACGTATCGGCAAGCGTGGCGACAAACTGCTTGCGCCCAATCGGCTGGCCCTTGCCCGCCACATCGCGTCGTCCGACAAAAACATTTCCTTCCTTGACGTCCCGTGGCCCGACTTCGACCCGTAGCGGAACACCCCGCTTGACCCATTGCCACTTTTTCTCTCCGCCACGCAGATCGCGATCGTCAAGCCGCACCCGCAACGGAGACCCGTCATAACATTGCTCGGCAAGTTCCTGCTGCAATGTCTCGCAATAGGCCAATACCGCTTGCCGCTCGTCGTCATTGCGATAGATCGGCAGAATCACTATATGCGCCGGCGCCAGTTTCGGCGGCACGATCAGTCCATCGTCGTCGCTGTGCGTCATAATCAGGCAGCCGATCAGCCGCGTGGAGACTCCCCACGAGGTCGTCCAGGCGTATACCTCCTGACCGTTTTGATCCTGGAACTTAATCTCCTGTGCCTTGGAAAAGTTCTGACCGAGAAAGTGTGAGGTGCCCGCCTGCAATGCCTTGCGGTCCTGCATCATGGCCTCGATGCTGTAAGTATCGACCGCGCCCGGAAACCGCTCACCGGTCGTTTTCACTCCTCGGATGACCGGCATCGCCATCGTGTTCTCTGCAAAGTCGGCATACACGTCGAGCATCCGCAACGTCTCCTCGACGGCTTCCTCTCGTGTGGCATGGACCGTGTGGCCTTCTTGCCAGAGAAACTCGGTAGTCCGCAAAAACATGCGTGTGCGCAGCTCCCAGCGGACGACGTTGGCCCATTGATTGATCAGGATCGGCAGGTCGCGATAAGACTGGACCCAGCGAGAAAACGTCGAGCCGATAATGGTCTCGCTCGTCGGTCGCACGATCAGCGGCTCGTCGAGCTTCCCGGCCGGTTGCAGTCCGCCGCCGGGCGCTGGCTCCAGCCGATGGTGCGTCACGACGGCACATTCCTTCGCGAATCCCTCGATATGTTGGGCTTCCTTTTCCAAAAAGCTCATCGGGATGAACAACGGAAAATAGGCATTCTCGTGACCGGTCGCCTTAAACATTCCGTCGAGCACGCTTTGAATATTTTCCCACAGCGCATAGCCCCACGGCTTGATCACCATGCAGCCCCGCACGTCCGAGTTCTCGGCCAGGTCCGCTGCTTTGACGACCTGCTGATACCATTCGGGATAATCTTCGGCCCTCGTCGGGCTGATCGCGTTCTGAGCTTTCTTTGCCATCGTCGCCTTTTTTGTTATGTCCGTAACATTCCTGCGCGGATCTTAAGACAGCATTCTAGGTTATGCGACCCACGCCGGGCAATGACGATTCGTGTCGTGCGAGCCGCTACCACCACCGTCTGCCGGTTGTGGGAAGCGTGGAGGTCGCCTAGAATCGTGGTCGCCGTATCGCTCATAGCCATTCACGACTCATCAGACAAATAGACAGGCCTTGTATTTAAGGAGCCACACAGATTAAACACGGATTGAAAGAATAGAACCGCAGATGAACGCGGATAAACGCAGATTTCCTGGTTCCCAAGCAGGGCTTGGGCACGAGTCAAGAATTGACAGCAAGCGTAGTAGTACGATCGGTAATAGATCGCTCCAACCTTGATCTGCGTCCATCTGCGGTTCCCCTTTTTCCCTTCTGATCCGTGGCTAGGAAATTCTCGTTAACGGTTACCTTCGCCCCTGTTTTTTCATATTTCTCACACCGCTTCGACTGATGCCCTACGCGTAGAAAGACCGTCTCGCATGTCCTCTCGTCAATTTGCCAGTCAGCTTCGCCATCAAGATTCGGTCAACGAAGTCTATCTTGCTTCCGACAAGCAGTTGCGGCCGAATCGTAACGGCAACTTCTTTCTTCAGCTCGATCTGTCCGACCGCAGCGGATCGATCGCCGCGCGACTTTGGAACGCCAGCGAGAAGGATTTTGCGAGTTTCGAAAACGGTGACTACGTTCGCGTGGAAGGGGCCGCCCAACTTTTTCAAGGCAGCATGCAGATGATCACCACCTCGATTCTCAAGGTGCCGCACGCCGAAGTGAATGACGAAGACTTCGTTGTGCTCGGCTCTCAAGAGATCGACCGCATGGCGACACGGCTCGGCGAGATACTTCGCGACATCCAATCGCCCCCTCTGCGGAACTTGGCCGAATGCTACCTGATGGACGAGACGTTCATGAGCCGCTTCACTCGGGCACCGGCCGGCGTGAAGAACCACCATGCCTATCAAGGTGGATTGGTCGAGCATGTTACGAACCTGATGGAGTTGATTCTGCGGATCGCCGATCGTTATCCCGAGTTGGATGCCGATCTGCTACTGGTCGGGGCGCTGGTACATGATTCCGGCAAGGTCGACGAGCTGAGCTACGAGCGAGATCTGGCCTACACCGACCAGGGACAATTGCTCGGACACATCGTGTTGGGCATGGGCATGCTCGAGGAAAAAATCCGCGAGGCAGAGCAACTTTCCGGCGAACCGATTCCCGAAGATCTTATGCTGCAATTGAAACACTTGATCGTCAGCCATCATGGCGATCGCGAATTTGGCAGTCCGACGGTCCCGATGACGCTCGAAGCGGTCGCGTTGCATCACCTTGACAATCTCGACGCGAAGCTGCACCAGTTCAGCCAGTTGCTCCGTGACGACGTGAACACCGAGGGCTCCTGGACACGCTACCATCCGAACCTCGGACGGAAGCTGTACAAGAAGTCGAACTTACCGAACACCGCATGACGCACTCCGACCTGGAACAAAGCATACTGGAACATGTCGGCGCGGCCGGTTACAAGCCGGTCAAGCCCCGCGTGATCGCCAAAAATCTTGGCCTTTGCGACGATGCGGCGCGCAATCTGAAAAAGGCGGTCAAACGGCTCGTCCGACAAGGCAAGCTCGCGTACGGCCAAAACCATCTGGTCGGGCTGCCGGCCGCCAGTGATTTGAAAACTACTTCGAACACTACTTCGAACACTGCTTCCGGCGCCAATTCAAACCGCGTCACCGGCGTGTTTCGTCGCCGTCAGGCAGGCTACGGATTCGTGCGGCCCAGCCACGCCCGGCCGAGCGATGGACGTAGCCAGGACATTTACGTCGCTACCAAGAACGCTCGCGATGCGTCCAGCGGCGACGTCGTCCTGGTGCGACTGCACAAACAGCGACCCCACCAGCGCGAACGGCCCGGTCCGAGTGGCGAGATCATCGAAATCATCGAGCGCGAGACGCATCGGTTCGTGGGCACCTATTTCGAGCGAGCCGGCTTGGCGCTCGTGCAAATCGACGGCGAAGTTTTTTCCCGAGCGATTCTGGTCGGCGATCCGACCGCCAGCGATGCTCAGATCAACGACAAAGTCGTTATCGAAATGGTCCGCTTCCCATCGCATGTTCACGATGGCGAAGCTGTGGTTATCGACGTACTCGGCCCGCGAGGTGACCCGGGCGTCGATACGATGACGATCATTCACGAGTTCAATCTGCCTGGCGAGTTTGACGAGGAGGTGCTCGACGCCGCTCGCCAACAGGCCGAGACGTTCGACGAATCGATACCTGAGGACCGTCTCGACCTGACCGGTGAAACGGTGATCACCATCGATCCGGCCGACGCCCGCGATTTTGACGACGCGATTTCACTCACGAAAACAGCCGCCGGTCATTGGCTGCTCGGGGTCCACATCGCCGACGTATCGCACTTCGTACAGCCGCGAACGCCGCTCGATCAAGATGCCCGCGACCGCGCAACGAGCGTCTATCTGCCCGATCAAGTCATCCCCATGCTGCCCGAAATTATCTCCAACAATCTCGCCAGTCTGCAACCCGATCGCCAGCGGTATACCCTCACCGCACAGATCGAGTTCACGGACAGCGGCACCCGCGTCGCCACCGACGTTCATGTCGCGGCGATCAAGAGCGCGCGGCGATTCACCTACGAGGAGGTCGACCAATACCTGGCCGATCGGTCGGCTTGGCGGAAAAAAATCAAGCCAGAAGTTCACTCTCTGCTGGGCAACATGCACTCTTTGGCAATGATTCTTCGGCGACTCCGCAGAGAGCGTGGCTCGTTGGAACTCACGATGCCCGAACTAAAAATCGATCTGGATAAGCAAGGCCGGGTCGCTGGGGCTCACGTCGTCGAGAATACCATAAGC
>Ga0310120_10000662_pt1 | contig 26925 bp, 19 predicted proteins | sample CB27_AW_983_MG_FD_203506 | JGI IMG/M metagenome (GOLD analysis project Ga0310120, IMG submission 203506) | Marine microbial communities from Western Arctic Ocean, Canada - CB27_AW_983 | ecosystem: Environmental > Aquatic > Marine > Oceanic | place: Canada: Western Arctic Ocean | collected...
TGCCGAGGAGGTTCCACCGGGTGAGCCGACTGTCGAGAGTGCGGGTCCGGCGTTCCCGGCACTGGCAACAAACACCACCCCGTGCCGGTTGACCAGTTCGGAGAACAGCGACACCAGCCGGCCCTGATCCGGCAGGTGCGACGGTTCGCCGTAGCTCATGTTGACCAGGTCGCAGCGGTTTTTGAGTACCGCTCCCAGGCCCCGGACCAGGCCGGCCCCGGTTTCCATCGAGCCCAGTCGCGTGTCACCGATCTTGACCGAGACGATGCGGGCACCGGGAGCCAGTCCGTTGCGGCCGGGCTGGTCGGGGTAGTGGGCCGCGACGATGCCGGCGACGTGCGTGCCGTGGGCACCGCAGGTTGTGACGATCGAGAGCAGGTTGCCCTCGTCAAAGATGTTGACGGTGAAATTGAGCAGGCTGGCACTCGAAAACGTGGCGAATTTCGGCTCGTCGCGATACGTCGTCAGCAGCGTCTCGTTGGCCAGGTCGCCGTCCTCGTCGGTGTCGACCGCCGCACGCCAGCGGTCCCCGTCGTGAAACACGACGCAGTCGAAGAGAGGTCCGGGGTCGGCGAGGTTTGAGGCGGCGGCCTTGAGTTGAGCAATCCGTTCGACGAGTTCTTCTCGTTCGAGCTTCATGGCGGCGTTGGGTTTCGGGTGGTCCTTGTCCCAGTCGACCAGGCTCCTGGCCAGCGTGTTGGAGGCCACTCGCTGTTGCCGGGTCCAGTCCTTTCGCCGTTCCCGCTTCAGTCGTGCCACCAGGCCGCCGGGGTAGAGGTCGAAGGCACGTTTCCAGCCCAGGTGGAGTTTTCCGCTGGGGTTCTTCCATTGGTCGGGGATCGAGAGTGTGCGGCCGGTGAGTCCGGTGACCTTGCCTCCGGAAGCGGTTTTCACTGTCGAGGTGTCGACATCTCCGCTGCCGGTGCCATCGATCAGGTCGACCACCTTGAGTTGTCCGTCGGTCGTTTTCTGCAGTCCGGCCGCACCGGGGTCGACACCGGTGTCGAAGATGGCCACCACGACCCCGCGTCCGTCAAACTCGTTGTGCGCCTCGAGCAGCCGGGCGGCTCCGGTTTCAATCTTGGGCAGCAGGCCCCGGTCAAAGGGCTCCTCGGACGTCCTGGGGTCCTGGGCGGTGACCGCCGAGGCGGTCAGCAGCAGGATCGTGAGGGTCGCCAGAGGAACCCACTCTTGCGGGCTTGCGGAGACGCGGCGTTGGTGATCGGTCGAGGGTGCGTTGTTCATGGAGGCAACCGGTTGAGTGGGTCCTGCGGCCCAGGGGAATCCTGGGGGGCGTCTATTCTACGGTGGAGTCCGACCCGTTGGGTGAGGATTCGGCCAGGTGCTCGTTTCGTCTGGGCTCGACCATTCCGAAAGTCAGCAGTCCGCCGCCGGTCACGATTATCGCGACCCCGACAAAGATCGGCTCGAATCCGAACTCGTCGATCATCCAGCCGACCGCCGGAGAGGCGAAGAAGGGCACGGTCATGGCCAGGTTGAGCGTGGCAATGTGTCGGGGGTGTTCCGAGGGTGGTGCCAGTTCGAGCACGTAGTTGTAGATGGTGCGAAACGTCAGCGGGGTCAGGCCCAGCAGGCCGAAGATGATCCAGTAGTGGCCACCGAACGATTCGGCCGGGAGCAGTGCCAGCAGCGGGACCGAGGCCAGCAGCAGGATCTCGATGCGGATCACCAGCCTGTTGCCGCAGAAATCGGCCAGCCAGCCGAACAGGAAGGTCCCGACGCCGAATCCGATGTTCTGGGCCACGACCCAGTGCATCAGGTAGCTGCCCTGCTCAAGCTGCTGATCACTGAGGGTGGTGCGTCCGAGTGTCTGGAAGTGTGGGAAGGCGAGTTGGATCGAGATGAACAGCATGGCGACGCAGGCGATCCGTCGGAACGGCCGGTTGGTTTTGAACAGCTCCCAGGCCTCCAGCAGCAGCTGCCGGGCACGTCGTCTGGGGACTTCGGCCTGTGGTGCGTCGGCCGGCTCGTGGACCAGGCAGGCCAGGACTCCGGCCAGCACGAAGCCTACAGCGGTCATCAGGAAGATCCAGGCGAAGCCGCCGTCAGGCTGCTTCAGCCAGCCGGGGATCAGCAGCAGCACGGCGGTCACCGAGATGACCGAGCCGAGCAGTCCCGAGATGGCCAGCAGCCGACCCCGGCGGTTGGCTCGGATCAGCTTCCCCTGCAGCGTCGACCAGGCCAGCCGTTGCAGCCCGGTGAAGAAGAACACGACGCCGTAGCAGACCAGGAACAGGGCCGGCATCCACCCCCGGATGCCCGCCAGCAGTCCCGACTCGGGTTGCCAGACTCTGAGCCAGGTCACCGCCAGCACGCAGAAGGGGATCGCCATCGCGAAGGTGGTGACCCACAGCATGGTCTTCTTCCTGGGGGCCGCCTTCAGCCTGGGTGCAAAAAACAGCGGGGGCAGGCTGCTGCAGACTCGGTTGACCACCGGCAGGCAGCCCCGCAGCCAACCGGCTCCGGAGATCGCGTCCATGAAGGCCGGCATGATCACCGTCTCGGTCTTGAAGATCCAGCCGAGCCGCAGCGAGATGTAATGCGCTGCGAGCGTGACAAGGTTCTTCGACTCGACCGCCCTGATCTCGGCCGGCGGCTCCTGCTGAGGGCTCGAGTCCTGCGGTTGCGGTGGCTCGTTGCGGGAGGTGTCGGGCATGGCGGGCCGGGTGGACTGCGAAGATCCGAGTGTGCGGCGAGGCAACTTGGTGGTCAAGTCGGCCCGGTCGCCGACGACGGCCGCGGCTGCTTGACCCCGCCGGGGTGGGCCACGAGAGTAGATGTGTGGAGAGTCAATTCGGGGGGAGTCGCGGATGGGCCAGGCCCAGGACCGCCGGGCATTTGCCCTGGAAGTTGTCGAGAGGCTGGTCGAGGCGGGTCACGAAGCCGTCTGGGCCGGGGGCTGCGTGCGCGATCTGCTGCTGGGAGGCGATCGTGTTCCCGACGACTACGACATCGCCACCGATGCGGTTCCCGATCGGGTGCGTGAGATCTTCGGGCGAGAGTTCACACACGAGGTGGGTGCGGCGTTTGGAGTGATCCTGGTGCGGGACGGAGGCTCACAGCCGCCGATCGAGGTGGCTACGTTTCGGACTGAAGGGGCCTATGGCGACGGACGTCATCCCGATTCGGTCCAGTTCGCCTCGAGGCAGGAAGATGCTCGCCGCCGCGACTTCACCATCAACGGCATGTTCATGGATCCTCGAACCGGCGAGGTCTTCGACGATGTCGGCGGCCGCAGCGACCTGGAACAGCAGGTGGTGCGTGCCATCGGCGATCCCGAATCGCGGATCGACGAGGACAAGCTGAGGATGCTGCGGGCGATCCGCTTCACCGCGTCGCTGGGCTTCACGCTCGATCCGGACACCGCCTCTGCGATCCGAGAGCATGCCGCGGAGATCTCGGTGGTCAGTGCCGAGCGGATTGCCGAGGAGTGGCGGAGGATGCTTTGTCACATGAGCCGCGCGGTCGCGGTCGGGTTGGCGATCGAGACAGGGTTGCTGGGGCGTGTCTTCCCCGAGATCCCCGCCGGGGCGGACTCGATGGCGGTGATGCGACTGGAGCGGTTGCCCGGTTCGGCCTCGGCGATGGTGGCCCTGGCGGTGTTGCTGGTGGACGTCTCCCACCCGCGGTCGGTTTGCGAGCGGCTGAAGTTGTCGAACCGCGAGAGGGACGAGGTGGCCTGGCTGGTCTCTTCCCGGTCGGCGCTGGACGGGGCCCCGACTCAGCCTCGTTCGCAGCTGTTCCCCGTGCTGGCGGATCGGTCGCGGGACGGGCTGCTGGAACTGGTGGACGCGATCGAACGGGCCGATGGTCGAGAGAGTCCAGAGGTGGCCTGGTGCCGCGGGTTGCTGGAAACCGTGTCTGACCATGAGCTTGATCCTCGGCCGCTGGTGACCGGAGACGACCTGCAGGCGATCGGCTTGAGTCCCGGACCGCTGTTCAAGACACTGTTGGATTCGGTCAGGGCCGCGCAGCTGGATCGCGAGGTCCGGGATCGCGACGAGGCTTTGGCGATGGTGCAAGACATCAACACGGGGCAACACGACGATGAGTGAGCTGGTGAGCGAGAGAGTGAGGATTGCGATGATCGGAGCCGGTGCGGTTGCCGACTACCACCATGTCCCCGGGATCACGATCGATCCGCGAGCCGAGTTGGTTGCCGTGTGTGACCCGAACGAGGCCCTGCTGGAACAGCGTCGAGTCGACTGGGGCGAGTTTCAGATGACGACCGATTACCAGGAGATTGCGGCCTCGGACGATGTGGACGCGGTGATCATCGCCACCCCGAACTTCACTCACGCCCCGATTACCCTGGCCTGTGTCGCGGCCGGGAAGCACGTGATGTGCGAGAAGCCGTTGGGCTTGAGTTTTGAGGAGTCGGCCCGGATGTACCGTGCGGCGCGGGATGCCGACGTGCGACACATGACCGCCTTCACCTACCGATTCGCACCGTCGATGCGGTATCTCAGGCACCTGCTGGCCGAGGGACGACTGGGTACGCCGAGGCACTTTCGCAGCCAGAGATTCCTCGACCTGCCCGAGACCAGTTGGAGTTGGCGTCAGTACAAGGACAAGGCTGGTGCCGGCGACCTGTACGACATGACGATTCACCGGATCGATTTTGCACAGGATCTGCTCGGTCCGATTGCTTCGGTCTGCGGAGCCATCGCGCAGTTTGCCCCGCGGACAGAGACTCCCGACGGCGGCGACTGCGAACCCTCGGACGTCGACGACTGGTCGGCACTGGTGGGGCGATTCGAAAGCGGTGCGGTGGGTGTCTGGGAAGGCAGCACGTTGATGAAGGGGCATTACAACGACGGGTATGGATTCGAGTGGGCCGAGATCAATGGCAGCGAGGCCTCGGCGGTCTACCAGTTGACCGATCCGAACAACATCCTGCTGGGCGGTCACGGCGAGTCGTTTGACAAGGTGGCGGTGCCCGACGAGTTTTTGGTACCTGAGGGCAGCCCCCGCGACCCGGCCCAGGGTGTGCCCAGTGATGTGTTTCGATACGACCTGGTCTGGGAGTTCGTCTCCTCGATCATCGAGCGACGAGATCCGGTGCCGAGTTTTCGAGATGGTGCCAGTGCCCAGGCCGTGGCCGATGCGGTGCTGGCTTCGGATGCCCAGCGGCGGTGGGTCGACGTAAGCGGGGCCCTCGATTGACCATCCGCGGGCCGCTTGCTACAACCGTTTTGACGCTCTGCTTGGGTAGAGCGGCTCTGAGTACTGCTCTTTTCGACCAGGACCTGGCCACCGATGGGACGAGTTGAACGCGACCGCGAGATCGCTCGGCGACGGCACCGTCGCCGCAAGTTGGAGAAACTGCGGAAGGAATTTGCCGCGGCGAGCAACAAGAGCCAGAAGCAGGCGATCGTCGAGAAGGTGCAGCGGATCTCACCGCTGGTCGATCTCGAAAACGAATCCGCCGACGGCTGAGCCCCATGCCCGGATCACTCGGCCGACGGACGGCTCGGGGCGATAGCATGCGAGTGGCCGTCGGCTGAACCGGCGGTGAAAACGAACCCGTCGGCCTGTCCGTCGACCTCCAGCAGCGAACCCTCGGGGAATTCTCCGGCCAGTAACCTGTTGGCCAGCTCGTTCTGGATCCTCTGCTGGATCACTCGTTTCAGCGGCCGGGCCCCGTACCGCCGGTCGTAACCCTCACGAGCCAGCAGGTCTCGGGCCTGTTCGGTGACTTCGAGTTCGTAGCCCTGTTCGGCGAGCTGGCCGGCGAGTTCTACGAGCTGGAGATCGACGATGCGTCGAATGTCGGCGGGGTCCAGCGGTGAGAAGACGATCGTCTCGTCGATGCGGTTGAGGAATTCGGGGAGAAACGCACTGGAGAGCACTTCATCGAGCACCCCGGTCATCGCCTCACGGTCGTCTTGCTCGACATGCTCGAGGATGGCGGCACTTCCGAGGTTGCTGGTCATCACGATCAGCGAATGGGAGAAGTCGACGGTGCGGCCCTGTCCGTCGGTCAGGCGTCCGTCGTCGAGCACCTGCAGCAGGACATTGAACACGTCGCGGTGGGCCTTTTCGATCTCATCGAGCAGGATCACCGAGTAGGGGCGTCTCCTGAGTGCTTCGGTCAACCGTCCCCCGGCCTCGTAGCCGACGTACCCGGGTGGGGCTCCGATCAGGCGGGCGACCGAGTGCGATTCCATGAACTCGCTCATGTCGATCCGCACCATCGCCTGGGGGTCGTCGAAGAGAGATTCGGCGAGGGCCTTGCACAGTTCGGTCTTACCGACGCCGGTGGGGCCCAGGAACAGGAACGACCCGATCGGGCGTCCCGGTTCAGCGAGTCCAGAGCGAGACCGTCTGACCGCGTTGGCCACCGCTTCGACCGCCTCGCCCTGACCCACCACTCTGCGGTGCAGCACCGATTCCAAGTCGAGCAGCTTCTCCCGCTCGGCCCTCAGCATTCTGCTGACCGGGATGCCCGTCCAAATGCTGACCACCCGGGCAATGTCCTCGCCGGTGACCTTCTCTCGCAGCATCCTCTGCTGATCGTCGACTTCGTCGGCGGCGATGCGGGCTTCGAGCTGTTCGAGTTGTGACCGGGCCTGTCGGAGTTCGGTCTCGGCAGCATGAGCGGTCACGAAGTCCTCGTTGAGATTCGACTCTCGGGCGCGGGCAAACGCCTGCTCGTAGGCTCCCTGCAGCGGTTCGATCGACTCCTTGAGCGGTTGCAGCTGTCCGAGCAGTGCCTTTTCGGATTCCCACTGAGCCTTGAGCCGCGTGACCTCCTCGTCGCGATCGGCGATTTGCCGCCTGAGTTCTTCGAGCCGTCCGGGGCCTGGCGAGGCATCATCAGCAGCGTCCTCGGTCTCCTCGGCTTCCTCGGCCAGGGCGGCGGCTTCGATCTGCATCCGCGTCAATTGCCTGGTGGCCTGGTCGATCTCGGCGGGCATCGAGTCGATTTCCATTCTCAGCCGACTGGCCGCTTCGTCGACCAGGTCGATCGCCTTATCGGGGAGAAACCGGTCTCCGATGTATCGATCGGCGAGCGTGGCGGCGGCGGCCAGCGACTGGTCGGTGATCCGGACACCGTGGTGAGTTTCGTAGCGGCCCTTGAGTCCGCGGAGGATCGAAACGGTGTCGTCGACGGTCGGCTCGTTGACCAGCACCGGCTGGAAGCGGCGTTCCAGTGCGGCATCGCGTTCGATGTGCTGCCGGTACTCGTCGAGCGTGGTGGCTCCGACGCAGTGCAGTTCACCTCGTGCCAGGGCGGGCTTGAGCAGATTGGAGGCATCGAGAGAGCCTTCCGAGGCGCCGGCTCCGACCACGGTGTGCAACTCGTCGATGAACAGGATCACCTGGCCCTCGGAGGCCTCGACCTCCTTGAGCACCGCCTTGAGCCGGTCCTCGAACTCGCCGCGGTACTTGGCTCCGGCGATCAGCGCACCGAGATCCAGTGCCACCACACTCTTGTTGACCAGTTTCGTGGGCACATCACCGCGTACGATGCGTTGTGCCAGGCCTTCAACGATCGCCGTCTTGCCGACTCCCGGTTCGCCGATCAGCACCGGGTTGTTCTTGCGTCGTCTTGAGAGCACCTGGATCACGCGGCGGATTTCCTGGTCGCGGCCGATGACCGGGTCGAGCTGCCCGGTTCGGGCCAGCCCCACCAGGTCGGTTCCATACTGCTTCAGCGCGTCGTATTTCTCTTCGGGGGCGTCGTCGGTGACTTGCTGGGTGCCCCGGATCGACTCGAGCGCTTCGAGCACGTCGTGATCTTCGACGGCTGACAGCTTGAGCAACCTTCCGGCGGTGTCGTCGCAGTCGAGCAGTCCCAGCAGCAGGTGTTCGGTGGAGAGGAAGCGGTCACCCATGGCCTGGGCACGCTGGTTCGCGGCACTCAGCACCGCCGCGAGCTCCGGCGACACGGCCGCTTCGCCGGCGTCGCCGGTGACTCGGGGCAGCCGGTCGAGTTCAGCGTCGACGAGTGTTTTCAGCGAGTGGGTGTCGACGCCGATGCGTTCAAACAGCATGGCGAAGACGCCGCGTGGTTCGTCGAAGAATGCGGCCAGGAGGTGCAGGGGGGCGACGGATTGATGCTGCCGCTGCCCGGCGGTCTGCTGTGCCCGCAGCACCGCATCGCGGGCCTTGATCGTCAACTGGTCCAGTGGCAGGCTCATCGCGCTCCTCCTTGTCTAGTCGTCCTTGTCCTCCTCGGACGGGGTCTCTTCCTGCTCGGCGGGAGTCTCTTCCTGTTCGGCGGGAGTCTCTTCCTGTTCGGCAGGAGTCTCTTCCTGTTCGGCGGGAGTCTCTTCCTGTTCGGCGGGAGTCTCTTCCTGTTCGGCCGGGGTCTTTTCCTGTTCGGCGGGAGTCTCTTCCTGCTGGTCGTCGGCGGGCTTCTTTTCGAATTCCGCGTCGATCACGTCCTCGCCTCCGCCGTCGTCCGAGTCGGCAGCAGCGGGTCCGGCGGCGGCTTCACCTTCGGCCGAGTCGTACATGTGTTTGGAGAGTGCGTGAGCGGCCTGGTTGAGTTCATCGACGGCCGAGTCGATTGCCGCTGCGTCCTCGTCAGCGGCCGTCTCGTTCACCTTCGCGATGGCCGCTTCCAGCGCGGTCTGGGAGGCCTCGTCGAGGGTCTCGGCATGCTCGGTCATCAGCTTCTCGGTCTGGTAGACCAGGCTCGAGGCCTTGTTCCTCGCCTCGGCCAGTCCCACTTTCTTCTTGTCCTCCTCGGCGTGCTCCTCGCCGGCAGCCCGCGCCTGTTCGATCTCGTCTTCTGAGAGTCCGCTGGACTCCTCGATCCGTACCGACTGCTTCTCGTTGGTCGCCTTGTCCTGGGCGGTGACATTCAGGATGCCGTTGACGTCGATGTCGAAGGTGACTTCGACCTGGGGGACGCCCCGAGGGGCCGGTGGGATGCCGTCGAGGTTGAACTGTCCGAGCTGGCGGTTGTCGGAGGCCATCCGGCGTTCGCCCTGGAAGACCTGCACCGTGACGGCGGTCTGGTTGTCGACGGCGGTAGAGAAGATCTCGCCCCGCGAGGTCGGGATCGTGGTGTTGCGGTCGATCAGCCGGGTCATGACCCCACCCTCGGTCTCGATCCCCAACGACAAGGGGGTCACGTCCAGCAAGACCACCTCGTTGATGTCGCCGGCGATGATCCCGCCCTGGATCGCCGCGCCCAGGGCGACCACCTCGTCGGGGTTCACTCCCCGATGCGGCTCCTTGCCAAAGAGCTCCTTGACAAATTCCTGCACCTTGGGAATCCGTGTCGAACCACCCACCAGGACCACCTCGTCGATGGCGGAGGGGTCGAGGCCCGAGTCGGCCAGGGCATTGACGATCGGCTTGCGGCATTTCTCGACCAGCGAGTCGATCAACTGCTCGAACTCGGATCGGGTGATCGAGAGCTGCAGGTGCTTGGCACCGCTGTCGTCGGAGATGATGAACGGGAGATTGATGTCGGTGGTCTGCGATGTCGAGAGTTCCTGCTTGGCCTTCTCGGCCGCCTCACGGAGACGCTGCAGCGCCATGGGGTCCTGCCGCAGATCGATGCCCTCGGCGGACTCGAAGGCGTCGGCAAAATGGTCGATCAGGACCAGGTCGAAATCGTCACCACCCAGTTGCGTGTCGCCGTTGGTGCTGAGAACCTTGACCCACTCGCTGTCGACTTCGAGGATCGAGACGTCGAAGGTACCGCCGCCGAGATCGAACACCGCGATCTTCTGGTCCTCCTTCTTCTCCATGCCGTATGCCAGCGAGGCCGCCGTCGGCTCGTTGATGATCCGCTCAACCTCGAGACCCGCGATCTGGCCGGCGTCCTTGGTCGCCTGACGCTGGGCGTCGTTGAAATAGGCCGGCACCGTGATCACAGCCCGGTTGACCTTGTGCCCGAGATAACTCTCGGCCGCCTCCTTCAACTTCCTCAGCACCAACGCCGAAATCTCCGGCGGCTTGTACGACTCACCAGACGCCTCGACCGTGACGTACTCCTGTGACTCACCCACCACCGAGTACGGGACCGACTTCTCGTCCGAAGTGACCTCGCTGTGACGACGTCCCATGAACCGCTTGATCGAATAGACGGTGTTCTGAGGGTTGGTGACCGCCTGACGCTTGGCCGGCTCGCCCACCAGCGTCTCCCCCTTGTCCGTGAAGGCCACGACACTCGGCGTCAACCGGTTTCCTTCCTGGTTGGCCAGAACCTTCGGCTCACCACCCTCGACGATCGCCACCACCGAGTTGGTCGTGCCCAGATCGATGCCAATTACCTTCTCGTTTTCCACAGCCATCGCTCGCGTCTCCTCGCGTCTCCTCGAAAAAGGCTCCGAACCCATTCGGATCTTCAACACTGGTGAAAAGCAAACAGTGTGCCAAGCCGAGGTCTCTGACGTTTCAATAGACGTAAAGACGATCTATATAACGTGTTACGAAGCGGACCGTCACGAATTCCTGTACACGGCCTGGGCTGAAACTGCCAGATTGGCACATTTGGCACGTGGTGGCACGTGGTGGCACAGGGAGCGGTCGTGCCAAAGTGGCAGCGGTGCTTCAACGGAAGTCGGACCGCTTGACAGTGTGGACGGCGAGCGGGTACAACACGCGAAAACCGCTGCCGTGGCCTGTTTGTTCGTCGGGCAGGGACGGCTGCGAGTCGGCGTTTTTGGGGAGAATTGGGGGCGTCGGCGATGGCTTGAACGGGCCGCGAGTGCGGTATTTTTGGCTCGGCACGACTGTTGATCGGCGGATTTGCATGTTTCAGCGAGTTTTGGGACGGTGATGGTCGCTGTGAGTGGGTCTGGAGTCGTCGGGGAGCGGAGCTGATGGCCAGGAAGTCGACGAGTCGCAAGGCGAAGGTGAGTCGGGCGCCCAAGTCTCGAGCGGGGTCATCCAAGGCCCGAGCGTCGCTGAAGGCCCGGCTGAAGAAGCTGGACGGCGAGTTGGTCAAGCGACTTCATGAGCGGGCGCGGTTGACGATCGAGCACCTGTCGTTGCAGTCGGACCCTCAGCGGGCCGTGTACGACCCGGTCGCGGATGACGCTCTGTGGTCGCAGTTGGAGAAGCAGCCGGGAGCGTTGCCGTTTGCGGCCTTACGAGGGATATACCGCGAGTTGCTCAGTGCGTCGCGTCGTTCGATCAAGGCGTCCCGGGTTGCGTATCTCGGTCCACAATTCAGTTACACGCATCTGGCCGCGATCGAGCGATTTGGCAAGTGGGCGGACCTGATTCCGGTCACCACGATTGCGGCGGTATTCGAGGAAGTGAGCCGGGGTCATGCCGAGTTCGGGATTGTCCCGATCGAGAACAGTACCGACGGCCGGATCATCGACACCCTGGACATGTTCACGCGGATGCCGTTGCGGATCTGCGGCGAGGTCCAGATTGCGGTGAATCACAACTTGCTGTCCCGGTGTCCTCGGAACGAGATCATCGAGGTGTACAGCAAGCCGCAGGCCTTGTCGCAGTGTCGGGACTGGTTGAGTCACAACATGCCTCAGGCTCGTCTGATCGAGGTCACCAGCACATCGACGGCGGCCAGCCTGGCACGAGACAAGCCGGGAGCCGCGGCGGTGGCGAGTCGCCAGGCGGGGATCGAGTACGACATCCCGGTGGTGGCGGCCAGCATCCAGGACAATGAAGAGAACGTGACGCGATTCGCGGTGATTGGTGACGAGGTGCTGGATCGCAGCGGCCGCGACCGCACCGCGATCCTGCTGCAGGTACCCCACAAGCCCGGTTCCCTGGCAGACGCACTGGGCGTTTTCAAGAAGAACCGGCTGAACCTGACCTGGATCGAGTCATACCCGTTGCCGGGACCCGTGGGGGGATACCTGTTCTTTCTCGACTTTGAAGGCCACTCCAGCGACACTCGAACCCAGCGCGCTCTCGAGGCACTCGGGAAGCAGGCGATCCGTCTCGAAGTTCTGGGCTCCTACCCCCGTAGCGAACCACTCGACTGATCTCCACCCTGCCCCACCCTCCCCTGCCCGACCCCCTGCCCGACCCCCTGCCCGACCCCCTGCCCGACTCTCACGTTTTCAACTCACCCTTAATGCACCAGACCGGTTTGGCAGTCTGTCGACTGTCCCGGGCGCCACGACCAGAGGCTCGACCGTGATCATCGTTCTCAAGCCCGACTGCACCGACGAGCAGATCGCGCACATTGAAAAGCAGATTGTTGCCTTGGGCCTGAAGCCCGAGTTGAGTCGAGGTGTGCAGCGGACTCTGATCGGGGTGATTGGCGAGGAGGATGCTCTGAGCAACGCGCCGCTGGGTGCGTTTCCCGGCGTCGAGAAGGTCATGCCGATTCTCAAGCCGTACAAGCGAGCCAGCCGCGACTTCCAGCCGGAGGACTCGGTGATCGACGTGGGCCGCGGTGTTTCGGTCGGCGGCGGATCCCTGGGCATGGTGGCCGGGCCGTGTGCGATCGAGAGTCGCGAGGTGTTGATGGACATTGGCCAGGCGGTCCGATCGGCCGGTGCCAACATCCTCCGCGGCGGTGCCTTCAAGCCACGCACCAGCCCCTACAGCTTCCAGGGCATGGGCGAGGAGGGACTGAAGATCTTGAAGGATGTGGGTGACGAGTTGGAAATGCCGGTGATCACCGAGGTGATGGATCCTCGCCAGGTCGAGCTGGTCGATCGTTATGCCGATGTGTTTCAGATCGGCGCCCGCAACATGCAGAACTTCAACCTGCTCAGCGAGGTGGGTCAGACCAGTCGTCCCGTGATGCTCAAGCGGGGCTTGAGTGCCACGGTGGGGGATCTGCTGATGTCGGCCGAATACATCCTGGCCCAGGGCAACAAGCAGGTGATACTCTGCGAGCGGGGCATCCGCAGCTTTGACACCTCGACCCGCAATGTGCTCGACCTGGCCATGGTGCCCAACGTCAAGCAGACCTGTCACCTGCCGATCATCGTCGATCCGTCGCACGCGACGGGTCGACCCGAGCTGATCCCCGCGATGGCCCGCGCGTCGGTGGCGGCGGGGGCCGACGGAGTGCACATCGAAGTGCATACCTGTCCCGAGGAGGCGCTCAGCGACGGGCCTCAGGCGCTGTTGCCCGAGGAGTACGCCGAGGTGATGACCGGACTGGCTCAATTGGCCGAGATGTTCGAGAAGGTGATCCCGGTCGCGGCGGGTAGCTCCGACTGAGCCATTTTCGGCAGCAGCCGGGTGCGGATGGGTGCGGATGGGTGCGGATGGGTGCGGATGGGTGCGGATGGGTGCGGATGGGTGCGGATGGGTGCGGATGGGCCTGAGGAATCGGGCAGCGGAGATTGGTGGGTACAGAGAGAGGCATCTATGAGGCGGATTTTGGTTGCGGGCAACTGGAAGATGAACACCGACCGGGCCGAAGCGCTCGAGTTGGCCGGTGGGCTGGTCGAGCGGCACGGCCAGTCGGGCCCGGTCGACGTGCTGATCGCTCCGCCATTTGTCTGGCTCGGCGAGGTGGCCGAAGTGGTTCGCGGCTCGGCGGTGCACCTGGCAGCACAGAATGCCTGGTGCGAGTCGTCCGGAGCGTTTACCGGCGAGGTGTCCGGCGGGATGCTGGCCGAAGTGGGTTGCGGCTGGGTGATCCTGGGCCACAGTGAACGCCGGCAGCTGATGGCCGACACCGATCAGCTGGTCGGCAGCAAGGTGGCCGCGGCCCAACTGGCGGGCCTGCAGGTGATCCTCTGTGTCGGGGAGACTCGGGCTCAGCGCGAGGCCCAGGAGACCGAGGCGGTGCTGACCCGGCAGCTGCTGGCGGGGCTGGAGCAGGTCGACAGCGAGGCGGTCGGTCGGTTGGTGGTCGCCTACGAACCGGTCTGGGCCATCGGCACCGGCCTGACCGCGACCACCGAGCAGGCCGAATCGGCTCATGCTCACCTTCGCAACCAACTGGCGGTTCGCTACAATTCCGATGTGGCCGAGGCCACGAGGATTCTGTACGGGGGCAGCGTCAAGTCGGACAACGCCGCTGACCTGATGAGCCAGCCTAACGTGGACGGGGCTCTTGTCGGGGGAGCCAGCCTGTCGGTCGAGTCGTTTCTCGCGATCATCGAGGCCGCCAGCGACCTCTGAATCTCTCGTGTTTTCGACCACCCTCGACCACCCTCGACTCGATTCCTCGCTTCGCGTGATCTCGCTGACGGAGACCTCTTGGTGAAGGACCTGCTCGAACACCTCAAGAACTACTGGAAGGTCTACCTGCTCTTCCTGGTTCTGACGGCACTGTGCTTCCTGGTCGGTTGGCTGTTCGGTGGTCCCAGTGGCGGGCTGGCCTGGGCGCTGACGGTCGATGGCACGCTGATGATCCTGATCATCCTGCTGCAGCAGGGCCGCGGTGGGGGCCTGGTCGGAGCGCTGGGCGGCATGGGGGCTCAGAGTGCCTTCGGGGCTCGGGCCGGAGATGCCTTCACCGGCATCACCGTCGTGCTGACCGTGCTGTGGGTGCTGCTGGCCGGTTTTGGAGGAATCACGCTGAGGGCCGATCGTGGCAATGTGACCTTTGATCAACTCGAGGTCAGGTTGCTGACGGAGATGTCCAGGTGGGAAGGTGACGGCAGCATGACGCTGCTGGTGCCGATTCATCTCAGTGGAACGCCGAGCGAAGATGTCACCGTGTCGGTCAGGGCCAGCGTGCCCGCGGCGGCACAGGCTCTGCATCGTGTGGATCTGAAAGAAAAGCCCGCCACATTCAAGGCCAATACGACCGATCTTCGTGCCACCGTCGAGATCGAATACGACGGCGGCAGGATCGCCGACGGCGACTGGACCTTCACCGTCCAGATCGTCAGCACCTCCGAAAACGCCATCCGCAAACTCAAGGAAGCGGCGACCATGGTGACCATCATGGACGACGACGTCGGAACCGGCCTCGGGGTGCTCGATTCCCTGAGAGAATCCGCAGGCGATGCGACCGACAAGGACGCCGATGGCCCGGCCGTGAAGAACATCCCCGCCGAAAAGACACCCGCCACGAAGAAACCGGCCGAAAAGAAACCCGCCGAAAAGAAACCAGCCGCAAAGAAGCCGGCCGAAAAGAAACCAGCTGCGAAGAAACCAGCTGCGAAGAAACCCGCCGAGAAGAAGCCGGCTGCGAAGAAGCCGGGCGACTGACGGCACGAGTGGATCAGCAGGCGAGACGATTGTGCTGTTGAGCATGACGGGATTTGGTGCTGCGACGCACCAGGCGGATGATGTTCTGTTCACCGTTGAGGTGCGGACCGTCAACAACCGTTACCTGAAGATCGTGTCGAAACTGCCCGACACGTGTGCGGCCTTGGAGGGTCGGGTCGAGCGAGCGGTACGGGACCGGGTGGGCCGTGGCACGGTCAGCGTGTTCGCCCGCATCAATTCTCCCGCCGGCATTTCCAGGACCCTGGCCGACGAGCAGCTGCTGGGTGAGTACGCGGTACAATTCCGCGAGTTGTCCGAGCGTCTGGATCTGCCGGGCGAGGTCACCCTGGAGACTCTGTTGGGTTTGCCCGGCGTGATCCGGGACCACCGCGGCGGCTCGGGTGGTCCGGACCAGTTGTGGCCGGGCCTGGAGACGTCCTTGCAGGGTGCCCTGGAACAGCTGGCCGGATTTCGTCAGCAGGAGGGTGTGGCGATTGAGGCCGATCTGCGGCACCAGTGCACTGTTGTGACAACCGAGCTCGAGGCGATCAAGTCGTTGGCTCCGAGGGTTGTCGAATCGTATCGCCAGAAGTTGCTCGAGCGGGTGAGCAAGGCTTTGGACGGGGCCGGTGCGATGGTCAGCGAATCGGACGTGATCCGCGAGGTGAGCCTGTTTGCCGACCGTTGCGACATCAACGAGGAAGTCTCGCGGATGGATGCTCACCTGGAACAATTCCAGCAGATCCTCGACGCCGAGACCTCCCAGGGCCGCAAGCTCGAGTTTATCGGCCAGGAGATGTTCCGCGAAACCAACACGATCGGATCCAAGGCCAACGACATCGAGATTACTCGTCGGGTGGTCGAGATCAAGTTGGCGATTGACCGGATTCGAGAGAACCTGCAGAACGTGGAGTGAGCCGAGGTGGCGATCGAGGTCCCCGACACCATCAGTCGCGTGCTGGTCCTTTCGGGCCCCAGTGGCAGCGGCAAGTCGACCATCGTGGATCGTCTCATCAGCGAGAGTCCGGTGCGTGTCCGCGAGACGGTCTCGGCGACGACGCGACGGCCACGTCCGAGCGAGGTTGACGGGAAGGACTATTTTTTTCTCAGCCACGAGGAATTTACTGCGAAGCGTGAGCGGGGCGAGTTTGTCGAGTGTGCGGAGGTGCACGGTGCGGGCGACTGGTACGGGACTCTCGCCTCGGAACTCCAGCGGGCCCACCTCGAAACGGCCTGGGCCCTGCTCGAAATCGACGTCGAAGGGGCCCTGGCGGTGATGGATCGGTACCCCGCTGCCTTGACGATCTTCCTGCTAGCCCCGTCAATGGAGGAATACCGCAGTCGGTTGGAGTCGCGGGGGACCGAGTCGCCCGAGGCGATCTCGCGTCGGATCGCCACGGCCAGCGTTGAGGTTGAGCAAGCTCAGAGGTATCGGTACCGGGTCGTCAACGACGACCTGGACAAGGCGGTACGGGAAATTACAACAATCCTGTCAGCGTGGGAGGCCCAAGGCCATGCTTGATGCGTTCAGAGAAGAAGCGATTGTTCAGAAGGTTGGCGGCCGATTCAAACTCTCGTCACTGATCCAGAAGCGGATGGTGGCACTCAATCGGGGAGCCCGTCCGTTGGTCGACGTGGTGACGAACAACCCGATGGTGATCGTGGTCGAGGAGATCCTCAACGACAAGATCTACCTCGACAGCGCCGGCAACGTCGCGTTGGCCGACGGGGCGCCGGACCTCGACCAGATCCTGCAGGATTCGGGTCCGGAGTTCAGCGAGTTGTAGTCCAAGAGGGCCAGCTGCCGGAGAGTGACGGGATGCGGGGCCGCGAGATTCTGCTGGGTGTCAGTGGCGGCGTGGCGGCCTACAAGGCCGCCACACTGGCCAGCGGCCTGGTCCAGGCCGGTGCCGCGGTCTCGGTGATCATGACGCCTTCGGCAAAGCGGTTCATCGGAGCGACCACCTTCGAAGCACTCACCGGTCGACCCGTCTACTCGGACCTGTTCTCGCCCCGCGAGCACCACCAGGGCGAGCACATCGGTTTGGCGGGCAGGGCCGAGCTGGCGATCGTTGCTCCTGCCACGGCCCAGACGCTCGCCCGGCTGGCTCATGGACTGGCCGACGACCTGCTGGCGACGACGCTCTTGTGCTTCACCGGTCCGGTGCTGCTGGCACCGGCGATGAATTGCGAGATGTGGGCCAAGGCCTCGCTGCAGCGGAACGTCGCCACGCTGGCCTCCGACGGATTCGAGTTGATTGACCCCGGCGAGGGTTGGCTCAGTTGCGGCCAGGTGGGTGCCGGCCGGATGGCCGAGCCCGAGGACATCCTCGAACGGGTCGCCGCCATGTGCCAGGTGCTCGAGGCCCGGTGATGCGGATCCTGATCACCGCGGGTCCCACCCGCGAATACCTCGATGATGTCAGGTACCTCTCCAACGCCAGCAGCGGCAGGATGGGCTTCGCAGTCGCGGCGGCCGCGGTGGCTGCCGGTCACGAGGTGGTCCTGGTCGCCGGCCCGGTGGCTCTGAAGCCCCCGCAGGGCTGCCACGTGGTGAGTGTCGAGACGACCGAGGAGATGGGTCGTGCCTGCGTGGAGGCGTTTTGCGACTGCGATGGCGTGGTCGCGGCGGCGGCGGTCTGTGATTACCGGCCACTATGTCGCCACGAGGGCAAGCTGACCAAGACGGGTGAGGCGGTCTCGATCGAGATGATCGAGACCGACGACGTGCTGGCGACTCTGGGAGCGGGCAAGGAGGGCCGGTTCGTGGTCGGGTTTGCACTGGAGGCCAGCAACGCCCGGGAAGGGGCCTTGCAGAAACTGAGGGCCAAGAACTGTGATGCGATCGTGCTGAACGGGCCCGAAGCGATCGGGTCAGAGGTGAACTCGATCGAGTTGATCGACATCAGCGGGTCGGTGGTGGCCAGTTGGGATGGCCCAAAGAGCGAACTCGCCAGATGCCTGATCGAGTGGATCGACCAGCGGTGGTCCGGCCGTTGAGCTGCCTGGCCCGGTGTTGGCCATCAGAGTCGATGCAATCGCCACAATCCCCCGGGTCGTGCGGCCGCGTTGACAAAAGGCGACGACCGCCTGCCTGGTGTCGCTTTCCCCAACGGCCCCGGGTGCTAATCTTCGGCTGGAACGGCTCCCCGGCTGCGTGGTGGGGCCTGTACGAAAAACGGGAGAGTGAGAGGTGGACAGACCAGCCTGGAAGACTCGCATGACGGCGATGCTGGTGCTGGGACTGGCCGCGTTGCTGGTCGCCAGCCTGGGTTCGGCCGATCCGGCCGACCCGCCTGGCGTCGCTGTGCATCCTCCCAACGACTCGGTCCGCAACCTCGCCGGCGCCCCGGGCGCCCTGATGGCTCATGGACTGATGACGGCACTGGGAGCAGCCGCCTGGCTGGTCGCCGCGGCCGTGCTGTCTTTGGGCATCGGGCTGGCCCGAAACAGGGACAGGGACCGGGACCGGGTCCGGGCCTGGCAGTGGGTCTGTGGTTGGAGCCTGCTGCTGGTCTCGGCGTGTGCTGCGTTGCACGGGGTGGTTCCCGGCTTGGCAGGCGGACTGGTTGTCGGCAGCGGTGGCTACGTGGGGGCCTGGTCGATGATCTGGCTCGCCGAACAGCTGACGGTGCCTGGATGCCAGTTGCTGATCGGTTCGATGGCCGTCTCGGGACTGTTGCTCAGCGGAGAAGCACCTCGCGCGTGGTGGCTGTTGCGGAAGGTCATGGCACCTGCGATTGGGATCGGACGGCTATTGATTCGGGTCCTTGGGAGCAGGCACGAATTCGAGGATGGTGACAGCCGGAGGGCCGTTCGACCGAGGGTGTCGCAGTCGTTGGCGACCGATGTGGAGGCGGCCCTGGCGAGCGAGGTTCCGGCGGTACGAGTGGGCGGTCTGGAGGTTGACGGGGAGGACCTGGAGCGGGATGAGGAGGTCGAGACCGATTTCCCGGCGATGCATCGCATCGACGCCGAAATCGACACTTCGCCCCGCCAACCGGTGCGGGTCAATCCGCCGCCGGAGCAGCCCAGTGAGCGTGAGGAGATTTTCGAGCGGCTCGAGGCAGTCGCTCACGAGGACGACGATGAGCACGATCTGCCCGATCTCGATCTGCTCGAGGAAGCCGAGGAAGTGCCCTACGCGCTGTTGACCAGGAAGGCCCAGGTCGCCGCCATCACACTCGAACAGTCATTCCGGGAATTCGGACTCTGCGTACGGGTGGTGGCGATCGACACCGGGCCGGTGATCACCCAGTTTGAACTTGAACTCGAAGCCGGCCTGAGACTCTCGAAGGTCAGCCGCCTGGCCGACGACCTGGCCATCGCCTTGCGGGTTCCCACGGTCCGCGTCGTGGCCCCGATCCCCGGCAAGAACACCGTGGGGATCGAGGTGCCCAACGAGCAACGGGTGATGGTGCGGCTGCGAGAGCTGATCGAGACGAGTCCGCGGGAGGCAAAGGACAAGCGACTGCCGGTCTTCCTGGGCAAGGATGTCAGCGGCCGCCCGCTGGTCATCGACCTCGCCCAGATGCCTCACCTGCTGATCGCCGGGCGGACCGGGACGGGCAAGAGCGTCTGTTTGAACTCGCTGATCCTCTCGCTGCTGATGACTCGTCGGCCCGACGAAGTGCGGATGCTGATGATCGACCCCAAGATGGTCGAACTGAGTCCCTACCGCCGGATTCCTCACCTGATGCATCCAGTGATTACGGACATGAAGAAGGCCGAGGCGGTGCTGGCCTGGGCGGTCGACAAGATGGAGGATCGTTACGACCTGTTGGCCCGCTGTGGGGTCCGGCACCTGGACAGCTTCAACGCTCTGTGCCGCAGCGACGTGCTCGATCGGTTGGGGCTCGAGGAGGACGACTTCGAGGCCGAGGAGATTCCCGAGCGGATGCCCTACATCGTGATTGTCGCCGACGAGATCGCCGACATGATGATGTCGGCCGGCAAGGATGTCGAGCGGCACATTATCCGCCTGGCCCAGAAGTCTCGAGCCGTGGGCATCCACCTGGTGCTGGCAACACAGAAACCGACCGTCGACGTGATCACCGGCCTGATCAAGTCGAACCTGCCGGCACGCGTCTCGTTCCAGGTCGCCAGCCGGACCGACAGCCGGGTGGTGCTGGACGAAATCGGTGCCGACAAGCTGCTGGGGCACGGCGACATGCTGTACCTGACACCGGGCACCAGCCACCTGGTTCGGGCCCAGGGCACGTTTGTCAGCGACGAGGAGGTCAATGCGGTGATCGATTTCTTCAGCGAGGTCGAGCCGCGGTATTCCGATGAACTGACCCGGATCAGCTCGGCTGGCGGAGCCGCTGCAGCGGGCCTCGAGAGTCTCAAGGACCGGGACGAACTGTACGAACAGGCGATCGAGGTGGTGATCCGCGAGGGTCGTGGCAGCGTGTCATTGCTGCAGCGCTGCCTGGGAATCGGATACGGCCGGGCAGCTCGCTTGATCGATTTCATGGCCGAGGACGGGGTGGTGGGCGATTACAACGGCTCGCAGGCCCGCGAAGTGATGTACACCTCAGAGGAGTGGCAGGCATTCCAGGGAGGTGAGGAATCACTGTACGAGAGTACGCAGGGGGTCGGTTCGGGCGGGGTTTGACGGTTTCTGGCCGCTGACCTATCATGACGCGTCATGGCATTCGCCTCAGGCTATCGCTCGCCTGGGGCGTCTTCGTTGTTTCCGAGTGCACGGTGCGTCCCGATGCCGCGGATCGAGATCTACGACACGACGCTGCGGGACGGCAGCCAGGGTGAGGGGGTCAACTTCTCGCTCCTGGACAAGCTGCAAATCACCTCGCGGCTGGACTCGCTCGGCTTCGACTACGTCGAGGGAGGATATCCTCTGTCGAACCCCAAGGACGCGGAGTACTTCCACGCGGTCCGTGATCTCGACCTCGAGCATGTGCGGGTGGCCGCGTTCGGCATGACTCGTCGTCGCGGTGTTGCGGCCGAGGACGACACGGGGATGCGGGCGCTGCGGGATTCTCTGGCTCCGGTCTGTACCGTGGTCGGCAAGACCTGGGACCTGCACGTCAATGAGGTATTGCGGGTGGATCTGGCCGAAAACCTCGCCATGCTCAGCGACTCGGTCGCCTTCCTGGCGGGCGAGGGCCGCGATGTGATCTATGACGCCGAGCACTACTTCGACGGCTGGGCCGCCAACCCCGACTACGCCTTGCAGACGCTGTCGGCCGCCGCCGAGGCGGGGGCCCGTACGATCGTGCTCTGCGACACCAACGGGGGCCGGCTGCCCGAGGAGATTGCGGCGGGGGTTGAGGCGGCCAAGGGCGAGTTGAATGTTCCGCTGGGGATTCACTGCCACAACGATTCGGACGTCGGCGTCGCCAATTCGCTGGCCGCCATCGACCTGGGCGTCGGGCATGTCCAGGGCACCATCAACGGCATCGGGGAACGCTGCGGGAATGCCGACCTGATCAGCGTGGTCGCCAACCTCGCGCTGAAAAAGACCGGCTACGATGTGCTCAGAGACACCGGCGTCGAGCACCTGGCCGAGTTGTCTCGATACGTCTACGAGCTGTCGAACATGAATTTCCGGCCGGGGCAGGCCTTTGTCGGCCAGAGCGCATTCGCTCACAAGGGCGGCATGCACGTGCACGCGGTCAACCGTGTGGCCGCCAGCTACGAGCATGTTCCACCCGAATCGGTCGGCAATGTCCGCCGCGTACTGGTCAGTGAACTCTCGGGCCGATCCAACATCGTTGCCGCCACCACCCGGCTCAGGATGCAGCAGGATGATGAACTGATGGCCGCGGTGCTGGCCCGGGTCCAGGACCTGGAAAACGAGGGGTATCAGTTCGAAGCGGCCGAAGCGTCGTTTGACTTGCTGGTCAAGAAGGTGGCCGGGACCTATCAGCCCTTCTTCGAACGGGTCCATTATCGGGTGAATGTCGAAACCGCTGCGATGGCGGATCCGGCGACCGAGGCGACGGTGAAGTTGACGGTCAACGAGCGTGAGGTGCACGTGGTGGCCGAGGGCGATGGTCCGGTCAACGCCTTGGACACCGCGCTGAGAAAGGCACTCAGCCAGACCTTTCCCGGCCTCAAGGCCATGCAGCTGGTCGACTACAAGGTGCGGGTGATCAACTCGACCCAGGGCACCGCCGCGCGGGTGCGGGTCTTGATCGAGAGTCGTGATCCGCAGGAGGTCTGGAGCACGGTGGGGGTCAGCGAGAACATCATCGAAGCCAGTTGGCTGGCGCTGGTCGACAGTGTCGAGTACAAGTTGTACAAGGACGCGGATGCTGAGGCCGGCGCAGCGGAAGCATCGAGCCTCGATTCCGCTTCGGCCCGGGACGAAGCCTGATGCCCGAGGAGATTCCCAAGCAATACGAACCCGCTGCCGCTCAGCAGCGGTGGTACGCCGAGTGGTCCGAGCGAGGCTATTTCGACGCCGAGCCGAACACCGAGCGGCCTCAGCACACGATCGTGATCCCGCTGCCCAACGTGACCGGTGCCCTGCACATGGGGCACGCGCTCAACGGGACGCTGCAGGACCTGATCACCCGCTGGAAGAGGATGCAGGGTTTCGAGGCGTTGTGGATGCCCGGGACCGATCATGCCGGGATCGCCACCCAGGCGGTGGTCGAACGCAGGATGCTCGAGGAGGAGGGTCTGACGCGTCACGATGTGGGCCGCGAGGCTCTGGTCGAGCGGATCTGGGCCTGGAAGGACGCCTACGAACAGAGGATTCTCTCGCAACTGAAACTGATCGGGGCCAGCTGCGACTGGCGTCGGACCCGCTTCACTCTCGACGAAATGTGCTCAACCGCGGTCCGCCGCACCTTCTTCAAGCTGTTCGGCGACGGGCTGATTTACCGGGGCAAACGGCTGGTCAACTGGGACTCGTTTCTCCAGACCGCCGTGGCCAACGACGAGGTGTTTTACGAGGAGGTCGAGGGGGGCTTCTGGACGTTCCGCTACCCGGTGGTCGATTCCGAGGAGACGATTGGGTTCTCGACGACCCGGCCCGAAACGATGCTCGGCGACACGGCCGTCTGCGTGCATCCCAGCGACGAGCGGTACAGTCACCTGGTCGGCCGCTCGGTTCGCGTTCCGCTGGTCGACCGCGAGATCCCGATCATCGCCGATGCGTTGTTGGCCAATCCGGAACTGGGCACCGGGGCGGTCAAGGTCACCCCGGCCCACGATCCCAACGACTACGCCTGCGGCCTGCGGAACGAGCTGCCGATGATCAACATCCTCAACTCCGACGGCACGATCAACGGCAACGGCGGGACGTATGCGGGGCTGGATCGCTACGAGGCCCGCACCCGGGTCGTGGCGGCGATGGACGAGCTGGGCCTCTTTGACGGGGTCGAGGAGCGGGCGATCGACCTGGCCCACAGCGATCGGTCCAAGACTCCGATCGAGCCCTACCTCTCGGACCAGTGGTTCGTGAAGATGGACAGCCTGGCCCAGTCCGCCATCGACGCGGTCAACGACGGACGCGTCACCTTCTTTCCCTCACGCTACAGCAAGACCTACCTCGACTGGCTCGGTGAAAAACGCGACTGGTGCGTGTCTCGCCAATTGTGGTGGGGCCACCGGATCCCGATCTGGTACTGCCGCAGTTGCCAGGCCGAGGATCTCGAGGCGGCCTTTGCCGAGCGAGACGATGTGTGCTGGCACGAGGACCTGGAGAACGGCGGGTGGCTGGTCTGTGCCGAGACGGACCTGGCCGGAGATGAACTGGGTGATGCGCACGAACTGGTCCAGGACGAGGACGTGCTCGACACGTGGTTCAGTTCGGCACTGTGGCCGCATTCGACTTTGGGCTGGCCCGAAGCCACCCCGAGCCTCGACTACTTCTATCCCGGCAGCGTGCTGGTCACCAGCCGGGACATCATCACGTTGTGGGTGGCCAGGATGGTGCTGACTGGCCTGTACAACATGGGCGACATCCCCTTCTCGCACGTCTGCGTACACCCCAAGATTCTGGATGGCTTCGGCCAGACGATGTCGAAGTCGAAGGGGAACGGGGTCGATCCGATGGACCTGATCGACCGCTATGGTGCGGATGCGGTGCGGTTCACGATCGCCTCGTTCGCCGGCGAGACCCAGGACATCCGCCTGCCGGTGGGGTACGAGTGTCCCGAATGCGGCCATGTGACGCCCCAGGAAATCAAGCACCAGCAGGCAACCCCGGGCGGCGGCGAGAAGCCGCGGGTCGACTGCGGCGGTTGCGGAAAGGCCTGGCAGTACAGCAGCCCGTGGTACGAACCGGACGAGGGCGAGCAGGTGGCACGGGTTGTGGCCGAACGGTTCGAGACGGGACGGAACTTCTGCAACAAGTTCTGGAACGCCGCCCGCTTCGCCATGCTCAATCTCGAAGGCTACCAGCCGGGTCCGCTTCAGGTCTCGGGTCAGGCCGACGATCTGGCCATCGAGGACCGCTGGATTCTCAGCCGACTCTCCAAAACCGCCAGCCAGGTCACCGCCTACCTGGATCGCTACCAGTTCGACCAGGCCACTCGCACGCTGCGAGACTTCACCTGGAACGAGTTCTGCGACTGGTACCTCGAGATGGCCAAGCCGAGGTTGCAGGCTAACGAATCGGATGACCAGGCGCGTGGAGTCGCCCAGCGGGTGCTGGTCGGAGTGCTCGATGCCCTGCTGAGACTGCTGGCACCGATCACGCCGTTCATCACCGAGGAACTCTGGGAGCGGTTGTCCGAGTGGGCTCCGGTTCGGGGATTGACCGAGCCGACGGAGGCTGCCGAGAGCGTGATGCGGGCCGATTGGGTCGAGTTGCCCCTGGAGTGGCAGGACCAGCCGCTGGAGGATCGATTCGAGCGGTTGCAGGAAATCATCGTGGCGGTTCGCAATGTGCGCTCGACCTACGCGATTCCCCGCAGCACGCAGTTGTCGCTCTCGGTCCGATGCAGCCCGGCGGTGGCCGAAGATCTCCAGGCCGTTGCCGGCCAGTTTCTCAACCTGTCCAACACCGAATTGATCGCGGTCGGATCCGATGTCAGCCAGCCGGATGGAGCCGCGAGTTTCGCTCTGGGCGAGGCCGACGGCTACATCGACCTCGAGGGCGTTGTCGACCGCGAGGCCGAGAGGGCCCGGCACTTGAAGGAGCAGGCAAAACTGACCGGGATGATTGCCGGGCACGAGAAGAAGCTGGCCAACGAGAGTTTCGTGTCCAGGGCTCCGGCCGAAGTGGTCGAGGGTGTGCGTGAGACTCTTGCCGGGCTCAAGGAGCAGCTCGAACGGGTCAATGACATCATGGGCCAGCTCGGCGATGCGTGAGTGATCCGGTCGGGGTCGGGGTCGGGGTCGCGGTGGCTGCAGGTCGTGGGCGTCTTGAACGGAGGTTGGGGCGGGCTATAATCCAGCGCGCAGCTGTGGGGTTTTCCTGCCCCACGCTGCCCCAACCCTGCCCTGCCCCTTTGGGGCCGGGACGGTTCGCTGCCAGAAAACGGAGTCACCAACGTGCTGGTCCAGATGGAACTCGCTCGGATAGTCATCAACGACATCGGCGATCAGCAGGTCGTGTTCCTGCGAGAGATCGATGGGGACCGGTCGTTTCCGATCCTGATCGGGTTGTTCGAGGCGGGTGCGATCAACCGCCGGATCACCGAGGAGCCTCCGCCGCGACCCCTGACGCACGATCTGCTGAAGGCGACGGTCGAGCAGCTGGGTGGTGAGATCGAGGACGTCGTGATCAACGACCTCCGCAACCACACCTACTACGCGGTGCTGAGGATCCGGGTCAACGGCGAATTGGTTGAAGTCGACAGTCGCCCCAGCGATGCCCTGGCCTTGTCGGTCCACTACGACCCACCGCTGCCGCTGTTTGTCCACGAGGACGTACTGACGGAGGTCGGCTAGGGGGCGGGCCGAAGCGGGGCTAGTTGCATTCGGGCTCGAGCGGTCCGGCGAGTTCTTCGAGGAAGAACAGGCGTCCGGGTTGCGTGGGCATGAAGGTCGAGGGGATCCAGGGCGTGGGTTCGTGCCGCAGGGTCATCCACAGGCTCAAGCCCTGCCACATCATGCCTCGTGAAAACGTGCCGTCGGCTCCGCCGATGATCTTGTCGGCACCCAGGAACAGGCCCGGTCCGATCGTGTTGGCAAAAGCCGGAACCCGCGTGGTGCGGCTCTTGAAGCTCGTCACCGCATTCTGCTCGATCGTCAACGGATGCAGCTGGGCCCCGAGCCGGTGCGTGTCGGCCTTCCAGTCCTCGAGGCTGTCGTACTCGGCAGCGAATTGCGGTTCCCAGAAGGCGATGTGACAGACCCGGCCGATCCCGAACAGCACCGCCAGCTTGCCTCCCCCGGCACGGATTTCGGAGATCTGGTCCCCGAAGTGCGGCAGCGCGTCCCGGGATGCGAAGTGCCTCTGTTGGGGCGGAACGGTCAACTCGCCCAGTGGTCCATAAAACGCACCCGACATCGCGTTTTCAAACGCACTGGGGTCATCCGACGGCAGTGTGTTCCCCTCCGAATCACTCCACTCGTCCATGTTGAATCCGTGGACGTGGTCGCACGAGATGCCCCATTCCTTGAGAAAGTAGACGGCCCAGCGGTACATGCCCATCGGGCCGACCGGCAGGATCATGGCCAGGGCGTGGCCCTCGTTGCGTGCCTCGGTGATCGTCACGGCGATCTCGTGACCGAGCATGGTGTCGAAGTCGGCCAAGGTTTTGCAGGGAACCGGATCAAACGCCTCGTGCCACCACGGCTGCCTGGACGAAATGGTCGCCGGGTCGTCTCCGACGCAAGCGTCGATCGTGGCCAGGTCCCACCCGGCCGGCAGAAACGTCTCCATCAACGATCCGCTCAGCGTGCTCA
>Ga0310120_10000663_pt1 | contig 26921 bp, 23 predicted proteins | sample CB27_AW_983_MG_FD_203506 | JGI IMG/M metagenome (GOLD analysis project Ga0310120, IMG submission 203506) | Marine microbial communities from Western Arctic Ocean, Canada - CB27_AW_983 | ecosystem: Environmental > Aquatic > Marine > Oceanic | place: Canada: Western Arctic Ocean | collected...
CCCGCAACCGGGCCGAGTGCGCGGTTTCCGCCGTCCGGAGCCTGCTCTCCATTCCGTCCGAACGGTTGCAGATCGTCGTCCACGACAACAGTGATAACCAGCGATTGCACGATTCGATCCAGCCCCTGTTGCATGATGCCCGGGTGGTTTACCGGCTTGTGCAAGAGCGGTTGGACATGATCTGTAATTTTGAGCGTGCCACCCGGTTTGCAACCGGCCGCTTTGTCACCTACCTGGGCGATGATGACGGAATCAACCCGGAGATCATGGAAGCGATCGCTTGGGCGGACGCACTCGGGATTGATGCGGTGACCGCTACCACGCCGGCACGTTATCGTTGGCCGGACCTGCAGTATCATTACTACAAGAACCAGTTGTCCGGCACCTTGACGCTTTCAGCCTTCACGGGCCAGGTATCGTATCCTTCGCCCGAGGAGGAGATGTTCAAGTGCGCCCGGAGTGGCGGACTGAGTTACGGCAGCCTCCCGAAGGTTTATTATGGAGCCGTCAGGCGGGATCGGCTGGACTGCGTGAAACAACGCACGGGGAAATATTTTCCCGGTCCCAGTCCTGATCTGGCAGGCGCTGTCGCGGTGGCCGAATTTGTGGAAAGACCGGTTGCCATTGACTATCCACTGTTTGTCCCGGGCTGTAGTGCCCGCAGCGGTGCCGGGATGGGCGCCGCCAAACGACATATTGGACGTCTCGAGGATCAGCCGTTTTTGCCTGCTGATTCCGTGGCCGCCTGGTCCGATCTGGTGCCCCGCTTCTGGTCCGGTCCCACGATCTGGGCGGAGGACGTTGTGCAGGCGTTGACGGCGGTCGGCCGGTCAGACATCCTTCGTGAATTCAATGCCCCGAAAGTTCACGCCAGATGCATGGCCCTGCATCCGCAATGGTGGCGGTTGACATTACCGAATCTGCTGCGTGCTTGCCGGGAAACCGGAATCGGGCCGCTACGAGGTCTGGGCAGTTTTGCATACCACTACGGTGAGACCTGGTTGGCACGGGTGAGAGCTTTGGTACTCAATGTCTGCAGGATCACATCGGACAGCGGGATCATCCGGGACCTCGCAACGATCGAGGAGGGCGTTGAAGCGCTGACTGGTCACCTGCAGGAGAGTGGCTGGTGTCTGAAAGACCACTTGAAGACGTCATCAGAAAGCAGGCATGCTGCCTGAGTTTTTGCGAGAGTGTTCCGTATGCAGGATCAAATCGTTCAGCGTTATCCAATCCGGTCCCTCGTGAGCACGGTGTCAGGGGGGGCCGCAGCATGAGGGCGTCTGTCGGTCAGGCCGCTCTGCGGGGATCGCAACTGCCGAATGCTCTCGAGGGAGTAGGCTTTCGGCAGTTGGCCACGGCATTGTTTTCGTTTGAGACATTGTTCTTGTTGTACATTTTTGCGGGCCGATTCAAGGGCGATCCACGACTGGCGTTTATCCCCGTGGACCTGACCGTCTTCTTTTTGTGCCTTGGGTTGCTGGCCGGGACGCTTGTTGTTTTGCGGAGGGGATACGTGTTGCCGCGAACCGCCCCCCGCTTCCTGTGGGTCGCCGGCTTGTTTTTTGCTTACGTGATGTTGAGCTATCTCTGGTCTTCCAGTTATGAGTATGGCCGTGAGAAGTGCCTGTTCGTCGGTGTTCTTACGACGTATCCGCTGGTGGCGTGTGCCGTGGTGCTCAGTTCTTCCAGGAGACGTTTGACTCGTTTTCTGTACCTGCTTTTGGCCTTTGCCCTGTGGATTTCGATGAGTCGTCTGATTTCGATCAGCCAACATGGGATCTTTGGTTCGGAATATGTTCTGGGTGGTAACTACCTCGACACGGGGGATGTGGCGGGGATGGCAGCGTTGACCTGCCTGGTGTTTGGTTTGAAATATTCTTCCACCAGTTGGCAGCGAAATATTTTCTACCTCGGGGTGGGGTATTTTTCGCTGGTACTTTTGATGGTAGGTGGTCGCGGTCCTTGTCTTGCAACGGCATTAAGCGCAGCAGTGATTCCCCTGCTTGGCTCTCGCCGGCGTGCGTCCGTGCGGTCCCGGCAGCGTGGTTCGGTCATCGCCATGTTGCTGATCTCGATCGGCGCGGCCTACTTTTGTTGGGATTATGTCGGCGATCAGCATGAGTTGAGCACGCTTCGCAGGCTGGAAACGCTGGTCAGCGGCAATGATTTTGGCGGCTCTGCAGAGACTCGCCTGGACATGTGGAGGGCCTGTTTGCAGGCGTGGCCTGAGAAACCCGTTTTCGGGCACGGTCTCGGTTCTTTTGCGGTGCTGTATCAGAACGTTGATGAACGTCTGTTCCCGCACAACCTGGTCCTGGAACTGGCGGTCGAAACCGGCCTGGTTGGTGTGGTCTTATTGATGTTGCTGTTGCTGGTCGCGTTCAGGAATCTTGTGTTTCAGGGGCGTTTGAGCGAGGATCCCCTGCGAATCCTGGTCTTCGTTTTGCTGGTCAATACATTCCTACAAGTCATGGTGAGTGGCGATATTCCCGACAATCGAGAATTCTTCGGGTTGTTGGGTCTGACCTGTCTGGTTTATCGAAAGGTCCATTCTGATGAAAAAAATCGTGCACCTTACGTCGGTGCACCAGCCCTTTGATACGCGTATCTGTCTCCGGGAGTGCCGCTCGCTGGCGAGGCAGGGGTACGAGGTGGTGCTGGTCGCGCCTCATTCGCAGGAGGAGATGGTCGATGGGGTACGCGTTCGTCCCGTTCCAAAGCCACGGAACCGGTTGTGGCGAATGTTGGTGACGACGTTACAGGTGGCCCACGCGGCGGTGCAGGAGGATGCAGATCTTTATCACTTGCACGACCCCGAGTTGCTGCCCCTTGGGCGATGGCTGCGCTGGCGTGGTCGACAGGTCGTGTATGATATGCACGAAGACCTCCCGAAATCCTTCATTATCAAATCCTGGATTCCACCTTGGTTGCGCCGCTGGGCGGCAGTCTTCAGCCGCGCGCTGGAACCTTATCTGTTGGGTAACCTGCCGATTGTGTTTGCCGAAACTTCCTACCGGGAAGATTATCCATGGGTCAGGAAGTACGAAATTGTTCTCAATACACCCGTGGTTGAAGAAATCCCTCATTCGCAACAGCAGCACGCCCGTCCGTCCGTCGGGTACATTGGCCGTGTTTCGCCGGATCGCGGTAGTCAACGGATGATCGAAGCCCTGTCGCTGCTGAAACAGTCCGGCTGCCAGGTCGACTTCGACTGCGTGGGTCCGGTTCATCCGCCCCATGAACAGAAGTTATTGGCTTTGACGAGTCAGGCTGGTCTGGAAGGAGTTCGTTTTCACGGTCTTCTGCCGCCCCGTCAGGGGTTTGCCGTCGTGGCCCGCTGTCACGTTGGCCTGGCCGTGTTGCGAATGACCCCCAATGCGGTCGGTTCGTATCCCACCAAGATGTTTGAGTACATGGCGATGGGCTTACCGGTGGTGGTTTCCGACGTACCACTCTATCGCGAAGTGATCGAATCGGCAGACTGTGGATTCTGTGTTGATCCGGAGAGTCCTCAGGCGGTGGCGGACGCCATCGGTTGGCTCATTTCAAATCCTGACCGGGCGGCTCAGATGGGCCAGCGGGGTCGGCAAGCCGTGCTCGATCGCTATAGCTGGGAACCCGAATCACGCAAGCTGTTCAGGTTCTACCAGGACCTGTTGCCCCGACCAGTTTCCAGTCAGTCTCGTCAGTCGGCTATTGCAGGGGAATCACCCCTGACGAGTGATAGCAAAGCAGCCTGAGGTTGGCAGTGGGGGGCTGTGGTCCCTTCCGGGCACCGGTTCGTCCCGCGAGGCGTTCTCGGCAGGTCGGGCAAATCGGTCTTGCGGTTGCTGTCCGGTTGGCGTTAGGCTCCCGGCCACTTTTCGTCTGCACACTGGTTCAGGATTTTCGTCCCCGGGGGAGAGTGTCCATTGATGGATGGCACGGGGGCACCTTCCGGGCTGAAAGTTGTTCCTTTGAAAGATATTTTTGTTGCGGAATCCGTTCCTGGTGGCAAACGACGTAAATGTTTCAACGTCGGGTCCAAGGAGTCGGCTTATTTCGGCGGACGTAATTCGAGTGGCGGGTTGGTGAAGTTGCCAGAATGGTAGAGGGGGCTTGGCTTGCGGGTCGTCTACATTCATCAGTATTTTCGAACTCCCGCCATGACCGGTGGTACACGGTCGTACGAGATGGCCCGGCGCCTGGTGCAGCGCGGGCACGAAGTCCACATGGTCACTTCGCACACCGATCCCGCGGGTGGGGCGCGCAAGTCCTGGACCCAGACCGATGAAATGGGGATCCGTGTCCATTGGTGGCCCGTGCCCTACGCAAATCGAATGAATTTTTCTCGACGAATGCGGGCTTTTTGCGAATTTGCCTGGCGCGCAGCGTCCAGGGCTGCGACCCTGGACGGGGACGTGGTGTTCGCCACCAGTACCCCGCTGACGGTGGCACTTCCGGGGATTCATGCGGCACGGAAAAGTGGCGTTCCTTTTGTCTTTGAGGTGCGCGACCTGTGGCCGGAACTTCCAATTGCCGTGGGGGCTTTGAAGAGCAGGACGGCCAGGACGGCAGCTCGCCTTCTCGAGAGATATGCCTATCAACAGGCCAGTCACATTGTAGCCCTGTCTCCGGGGATTAAAGCAGGTGTCATGCAAGGCCCTGTTACGACAGATCAAGTGACGGTCATTCCAAACAGTTGCGACTTCGACCTGTTTGAAGTGCATGATGACCGGGGCGCAAAGTTTCGACAGCGGTACGACTGGCTTGGTCATCGGCCGCTCGTCGTTTACACGGGAACGCTGGGGATGATCAACGGAGTGGACTACCTGCCACGACTGGCGGCGGAGATGGTGCGGTTGAATCCGGAGGTTCGTTTCCTGGTGGTTGGCAGTGGTCAGCAGGAGTCGTTTATCCGCGCGCAGGCAAAACGGATGGATGTTTTGGATCGAAACTTCTTCACCTGCGGAAGCGTTGCCAAAGATCAGATACCGGCCGTGCTGTCGGCTGCGGATGTGGCAACTTCTTTGTTTATTGATCTTCCTGAAATGCGTAACAACTCGGCAAACAAATTCTTCGATGCCTTGGCGGCGGGTACGCCGATTGTCATCAATCACGAAGGCTGGTTGGCTGACTTGATTCGTGAGCGTGGATTGGGTCTCGTGTTGGACCCTGCGGACTTCTCGAAGGCGGCGCAAAAGCTGAATGTTTTTTTGCAGAACCGGGAGCGAATGTCCCGGGCGGCGACGGCGGCTCGCCGGGCCGGCCGGGAATTGTTTGATCGTGACCTGCTCGCCAGCCGTCTGGAAAACGTTCTGCTGAACGCGACCGGCCGGGCGGCGAGCCGAGTTCGGGGTGTATCGGAATTGAAAACAGCGGCTTAGCGAATTGGACGGGTTGGCGGATGTACGCACGGTACGGTAAACGACTTCTGGATCTTCTGCTGGGTATCATCGCGGCCCTGCTGCTGCTGCCCTTGTTGGCGGTCATAGCCGTTGTGGTGGCGTGTGCGATGGGCCGTCCGGTTATCTTTTGTCAGGTGCGAACCGGGCGCGACGGACGTAACTTCACGCTTTACAAGTTCCGCACGATGACCGGGGCTCTGGACGTGGACGGGAACCTCCGGAGTGACCGGGAGAGGCTCACGTGGCTGGGCAGGGTGTTGCGGGCCAGTAGTCTGGACGAACTGCCCCAGTTGTGGAATCTGATCCGCGGAGACGTCTCGTTGGTGGGGCCGCGCCCCTTGCTTCCGGAGTACTGGGATTCCTACACCCCGGAGCAGCGCCGTCGGCACCTGGTGCGGCCCGGCATGACGGGGCTGGCACAGGTCAATGGTCGCCAGTCCCTGCCTTTCAGTAAGCGTTTTCAGTTAGACAACCGGTATGTCGATCACCTTGGCCTGTGGCTGGATTTGAAAATCATCGCGGCGTCGGTCGTCGTCGTTATCAGCAGGCGGGATGTCAAACATGGCCAGGACGTGCGTGAGGTTGACGACGTCGGTTTGCACGAGTTGACCCGGCAGGAACAACAAGGAAGGAAAGGAAGCGATCACGATGACCATCTCCCCGGAACAGATCGTCTTAAGGCGGCCTGAGCCGGAAGACGCAGGGCAACTCTACGTCTATCGCAATGATCGTAAGATTGCCGATTTGTTGGGTGGGTTTTCTGTCGGTTATACGAAGCAGGACATTCTGGACTGGGTTGAATTTCACCGCACCTGTAAGGATGAAGCGGTCTACGTTATCGCCGAATGCGGTGCGAACCGCTGCCTGGGACACGTTGGACTGTACAATATTGATCATCGAATTCGAACTGCCGAGTTTGCGGTGTCGATCGGTGATGAATCAGCCTGGGGATGCGGGATTGGTGCCCACGTGACACAGACTATGCTGACTTATGGGTTTGGCGAATTGAACCTGCACCGGATTTGTCTCAGTGTGGTCAGCACGAACCTCCGCGCCATGCGGCTCTATGAACGTCTTGGATTTGTCAAAGAGGGTGAATTGCGGGACGCGCAGTTCCGCGACCATCAGTACGTCAATGTTATCTTAATGAGTATCCTGGAGGACCAGTGGCGACGTCCTGCGTGATGAACGAACTGGGCAGTGAGTTCGCCTGGCCGGGGCCGGTGGAGCAGCCTCTCCTGCCGTGGCCTCGACCCCATGTCCTGCTGGGGCTGGGCCGGTCTGCAGTCCTGACGCTGCTGCGGCACGTGGCTCCGGCGGGGACGACGCTGCATGTGCCCTCGTTCTTTTGTCCGTCGGTGATTGATTTTTGGCGACGATCCGGCGCCGCGCTGTCCACGTACAGTGATCACCCGGGGCAGGCTGAACCCGACTGGTCGACTTTAAACGTGAAGGCGGGCGAGTGGGTGCTGGCGATGAATTATTTTGGAGTGCGCGATGCGCACGGTTGGGATGCCTGGAAGGGGCGCCATGCAGGAGTGCATGTGATAGAAGATCACACCCACGACCCGCTGTCGCACTGGGCCATGCACTCCACAGCGGACTATGCGTTTGCGTCCTTACGAAAGATTTTTCCTGCACCGGACGGTGCGCTCCTGTGGTCCCCGGTGGGGAAGTCGTTGCCTCCTGAACCGGTTTCCGTGCCGTGCCAAGGCAGTTCGTTGAAGCTTGCCGGCATGATTTTGAAGCAGGAGTTTCTGGCAGGCGCCAGCCGTCGAGAATCGGATCGGGCGGTATTTCGTGATTTCGAGACATCCGGTGAATCACTCCTCGAGTCGAAAGGAATGACGACGGTCTCTCCATGGAGTCGCGTTCTGTTGGAGTCGGGGTATCCGCTCAGCTGGCGAACGCGACGCCTGCACAACGTGCGGGATTTCTGTCGCCAGTTCAGCCAGGATCTGCCGACCGGTCCCCAGGTTTCCCTGCTGTTCTCCCAATGGCCCGCAGGACACTGTCCGCTCAATCCGGTGCTCGTTTTTTCTGACGAGCAGCAGCGTGAACGGACTCGGGCCGGCTTGATTGCAGAACGCGTGTTCACTCCGGTTCATTGGCAATTGGGTCCCGAGGCAGGTCCTGTCGGACACCGACTTTCGAAACGACTCTTAACGATTCCTCTTGACCATCGAGCTACTCCTGCGGACGTGTTGCGTGTGCTGGGAGTGATTCGCCGCCATGTTTCAGGAACCCAACATGCCGCCTGAATGGAAAATTGTAAGAAAGGGTTGAGCAACGATGATTCGTGAGTTTATCTCGCCCGGTGACCCGCGTTGGGGAGAGGTACTGGACCGCGCCGTCCACGACGTCTACCACCTGCCCGAGTACATCGTCCACGCGGCGAAACACGAGGGTGGAACTCCCCTGGCGTTTTATGCACAGGCAGGGGGCGAGTTTTTCCTGGTGCCGGTCCTGAAGCGTCCGCTGCCGGAAACGTTGGGCGATTCGAGACCACTTTGTGATGCCTCGTCACCCTATGGATATCCAGGCCCCCTCACCAATTGTGACGATCCGGAGCGGCTTGAATCGTTTTTTGCGGCCTGTGTCGAAGCGGCGTCTGAACTGCAGATCTGCACCTTGTTTTTGCGACAGAATCCCCTGCTGTCGTTACCCGAACTGCGACTCGGTTCGGACGTGGATGTCACCTCCCACGGTCCCACGGTGTATGTCGACCTGGCTCAGAGCGACCAGCAGTTAGCCACCAATGTGCGATCCGGACACCGTTACGAGATCCGGCGGTTAGTCAAAGAGGGATTCTGTGTTGTGATGGACGAGTGGCAGGCCTATGCCGAATTCATCAAGTCTTACGCCAAAACCATGAACCGTGTGTCAGCCAGTGAGCGATACTATTTTTCCGACGATTATTTTTGGGACCTCAAGCAACAACTCGGGCCGTGGCTTCACTTCGGAGCCGTTTGTACTTCGGGCGGTCAGTACGTGGCGGGGTCATTGTTCACGGAAAGTGGCGGCATTGTTCAGTATCACCTCTCCGCGACGGTTGACGAATTTCATCGCAAATCACCGACCAAGCTGCTGCTGCAGCAGGCCATCGGTTGGGCCAGGCAGCGCGGCAACCGCTACTTTCATCTGGGGGGCGGGCTGGGGGCTCAAGAGGATTCACTGTTCCGTTTTAAAGCCGGTTTCTCCAAAAACCGCAGCACCTTCTCGACCATGCGAGTCGTTGTCCAGCCGGCCGCCTATGGTGAATTGAACCGGAGGTGGGCACAACAGAACCCGCGCACCCCGCCGCAGGCCGGTTTCTTCCCGGCCTACCGCCAGCAAGCCCATCCGGTGTCAGGTCAAGCAGCATGATCTGATGGGGAGCAGCGAGTGCCCTTCCCCGACCTGGCGGAATTTTTTTTGAGCGCGCCCGCTTTGTCACGCGGTGGTCCTCCGCCCGGGGGACTGCAAGCGGGTCGGTGCCGGCGAAGTCAAGGAGCTCACACGAGTCGTGAATCCGTGCGGCCCCCGGTGGCCAACTGTGAAGTAGCTGACGATGGCAACGTACCGTTGCTAGCGGCAGCCGGATGCCAGGCGGGGATGCAATAGGATTTGCGGGCTTACGGGCTTCGCTGTGCATGCACTGATGTCAGGATTGGGGTCGTGGGATTTTGTTCCAATTCGGGTTGACCACAAGGGCCGGGAGGATATACTTCGACCCGCTTTTTTGCGAGCCGCTGACTGGCCAGGTTCCGACACCACATGAACTGGCCGGAAACTTGTGAAGCGCGTTTTCGCCTTGTGAACTCCCGTGACCGGGTCGTCAGGCCGGTAGCCGAAGTGAGGTTTTTTTGAACGAATTATTGAGACATCTAGAGGACCTGCAACCGGAGGATTGCCAACTCCTGCGCGACAGGGTTCAACTCGAAGTTGTCGAGGCAGGTGGTGTTGACATTGAGCTGACGTTCAATGACCTTCAGGAAAATCGAATTCTGTCCCGCGAAATGTGGATCAGCAACCGACCGGTCCAGGAGGATGACTCGATCTGGCATTTCTGTTACTCCGTTTCGCGGGGTGGCCATTTGCAGGTCTCGTTGGTGGCAAGCGGGTCATCACAAATCGATGCTTCCCAGCAGCAGTTAGCTGGGTATTTGGGTGTCCTGCAGGCACTGTGCCTGTATTGGCCTGTCACCGCTGGAACCCTGGCGGCCAGTAAAGGCCAGAGTCACCTGGAATTGCTGCCTTTCGATCCAGAGAAACCCGATACCAAGAAAGCGGCTGCATGATCGAGTAGGCAGGTTTTACCCAAGCGACGTGGCAAACCAGACGTGTGCTCCCAGTGATGCGCCAGCGCGCGTCTGGAACCCCACAGGAATTTGTCGGCGAAAGGTTGAAATCTTCTATTCTCGCCCATGTCATTTTGACTTGGAGACAGTCCTGCGGAGTCCTGGCATGCGCCACGTTTTTAGTAAACGCCAGTCAGGCAGGGTTTGGCGAACAGTTCCGGTCGTTACTGTTTTCCAGGCACTGAATGGATCGCGATGCACGAGCGGATGGTCGAACGATAACGTTTCCAGAATTACCGGGTGAATCAAAGTTGTGAGCGCTGTCAGTACACTGAAGTACCTGTACCTGTCCCTCCTTTCGTCACCGAAAGAGGAGCGGCAACTCTATCGAGCAGTTTCTCGCCTGAAAGCGAAAAGGATTCTTGAAGTCGGGGTTCAGCAGGGGACGCGTGCTGGTCGTTTGTTGCAAGTTTCACGCTGCTTTTATGAACGCAACGCAATTCACTATGTGGGCGTTGACCTGTTTGAAACGCGACCTGTCGAACAGCCCGGATTGACGCTCAAGCAGGCCCATCAACTGTTACGCCCGCTGGCTGGAAAAATCTATCTGCTACCCGGCGATCCACTCTCTGCGCTCGAACGGGTTGTCAACCACATGGCAGCCATCGATCTCGTTGTGATTTCAGCAGATCAGGACCAGGAGTCGCTGCAGCGTGCCTGGTTTTATGTTCCCAGGATCCTGCACGATGCTAGTGAGGTCTTTCTGGCCGAAGATGCTCAGGGGGAAGACCAGGTGAGATATCACAGATTGTCCCGCCTGAAAATTCTTTCCCTGGCGAAAAAATCCGGTGGTGTGCGCAGGCGCGCTGCTTGAGCAATCGACAGATTGAGTTGTTGTCCGCCTGGAAGGCTTGTTGAAAACTTGAGCTCCCGGGATACCGTCGTGACCGGTCTTCGAATGCAAGGGACGGGTTTGCAAGGATTTTCAAGCCCATTGGTAGTGATCTCCGTTCCTAGCGACTCGCAGAACTGCCGGCGGTTCGTTACAATGCGGTTACGGTGTTATGTTTCTGCCCGGCTTGCTGATCGGTTTCCTCAAGCATGGGTAAGTGCGCGCTGCTGGTAGCCCGTGACGAAGTGGTCCTCGTTTGCAAACTTGTTAAAAAACGTGTTGTTTTACCATGAGCATTAGACCCCGAACCATGTTCCAGAAAATCTGGGACACCCATGTCGTCCGTGCGGAACAAGGGCATCAGACGATCCTCTACATCGACCTGCACCTGGTACACGAAGTCACCAGTCCCCAGGCGTTTGAGGGATTGCGGATTGCTGAGCGACAGGTGCGTCGTCCTGAACTGACGGTGGCGACACCGGATCACAACATACCGACGGTGGATCGTCAGTTACCCATTGCCGATCCCATTGCACGACGGCAGGTAGAAACGTTACGGCGTAATTGTCACGAATTCGGCGTTCAACTGTATGACCTGGACAACGAGAAGCAGGGCATTGTTCACATTATCGGGCCCGAACTGGGTCTCACGCAGCCCGGCATGACGATCGTTTGCGGCGACAGCCATACTGCCACGCATGGCGCCTTTGGTGCGCTGGCCTTCGGGATCGGCACCAGTGAAGTGGAACACGTGCTGGCGACTCAAACACTGCTGCAGAGCTTGCCCCGGACGTTGGAGCTTCGAGTCGAAGGGGATCTGCCCCAAGGTGTAACAGCCAAGGACCTGATTTTGTATCTCATTGGACAGATTACGACCGATGGTGGAACGGGCTCTGTTGTCGAATACACCGGCAGCACGATTCGAAGTCTCAGCATGGAAGAAAGGATGACGGTTTGTAACATGTCCATCGAAGCGGGGGCTCGAGCAGGGTTGATCGCTCCGGACCAGAAGACGTTCGATTATGTGAAAGGTCGCGAATTCGCACCGCACGATTTCGACGCAGCCGTAGCACGTTGGCAGCAGTTGCCCACTGACGAAGGTGCTGTTTATGACAAAACCCTCGAGTTCAATGCCGTGGACATCTCCCCGCAAGTTACCTGGGGGACGAATCCCGGACACGTCGTGTCTGTGACAGACAAGATTCCCGATCCTCAAATCTTTGCCGACGAAATCGAACAAAAAACATCGGCTAGGGCTCTCAAGTACATGGGCTTAACGCCGGGAACTCCGGTGACCGACTTGTCCATTGACCGTGTGTTCATCGGGTCCTGCACCAACGCGCGGATTGAAGATCTGCGCGCCGCCGCGGCGGTGGTGAAAGGGCACCGGGTGGCCGACAGTGTCAATGTCATGGTGGTGCCGGGCAGCGGGCAGGTCAAACGCAAAGCGGAAGAAGAGGGACTGGATGAAGTCTTCCGCACGGCGGGATGTGATTGGCGAGAAGCTGGTTGCAGCATGTGCCTGGGAATGAACCCGGACCAGTTGAGTCCGGGGGAGCGATGTGCTTCGACCAGCAATCGAAATTTTGAGGGGCGTCAAGGGAAGGGAGGACGCACTCACCTGGTTTCTCCGGCCATGGCGGCTGCCGCGGCCGTCAGGGGGCATTTCGTCGATATTCGAACCTGGGAATATCACTAAGGACAAGATGGCTGAAACGGGTGCCATGGCCCGCTCACGAGTTGCCGGTGCCAGGCACCGCTTATTAGAAAGGCTGTTCCATGCAACCCTTTACTGATCACACGGGACTGGTTGCCGCTTTGGATAGGGGAAACGTCGATACGGACCAGATCATTCCCAAGCAATTTCTCAAAAGGATCGAACGCACGGGATTCGGCCAGTACTTGTTCTATGACTGGAGATTTCTGGACGATGGCTCGCCCAACCCGGATTTCGAATTAAATCAAGCAGCCGTCTCGGGGGCCAGTGTCCTGGTAGCCCGGAGAAATTTTGGCTGTGGTTCGAGTCGCGAACATGCCGTGTGGGCGCTGGAAGACTACGGGGTACGGGTGCTGATTGCACCAAGCTTTGCAGACATTTTCTACAACAACTGTTTCAAGAACGGATTGTTGCCGATTCGGTTGGACGAAGACACGGTGGAACAGATATTTCAACGATTTTCCCAACATAAGGGGTATTCCATGACCGTGGATCTGAAGACATGTCGAGTCAGTGACGAGCATGGTCTGGCAGTTGATTTTGAAGTCGATCCTTCACTCCGTCATTCTCTTTTGAACGGTTTGGATGATATTGCTTTGACGCTCCAGCATAGCGACGAGATTTCCCAGTACGAAGCGGCCAGCGGCATGCCCGCCATCAAGTAAGTCGTTCGTTACGGGGAGTTGTAGATCCCTGACGGGGTGTCTAGATCCCTGACGGAGTGTCATCCGGCAGAAACTAAGCCGGGTGTGGACGCTTCCAGGGGCCGTTTCCCCGCTTGCCTGGATCAAGTCCTTGGGCAACAATACCTGGAACCTGGGCGGAGTGGTCGCCCATCCTTTTGTTGGAGTTCAGCTTGGCTTTGTTCTGCGTAGAACCGTGTTCGGAGTTGACCATGCGTTGTATTGGACGGGTGTTCCTGCTGGTTGTTTTGGCCTGTTTTCCTCGTGCGGCTTGCGCGCAGGGTGATTTTGACTGGCACGTGCCTGACGGCCTGCAGGAACAGCGAGTTCGAATTCCGAAAGACAATCCTATGACGCAGGACAAGGTGGAGTTGGGGAAACAACTTTTTTTTGACCCTCGCCTGTCGCGCGACAACACGATCAGTTGTGCAAGCTGTCATGATCCCCGGCACGGGTGGTCCAATGGTCAGCGGTTTGCCACGGGGGTCCGGGGGCAGGTCGGTGGGCGAAGTGCCCCCACGATTATTAATGCCGGCTATCTGAATGGCGGAGTGGTGAAATTTACCAGGCAGTTGCAGTTCTGGGACGGACGCGCTGTCGAGTTGGAGGGCCAGGCACTGGGTCCCATTCAGAATCCGATCGAAATGGACATGACACTCCCGGAAGTGGTTGCCAGGTTAAATGGCATCGAAGGGTATCGCAACCAGTTTCAACAGGTCTTCGGAACCGATGTGACGTCGGAGGGGATGGGAAAGGCCATTGCCGCATTTGAGCGGACGGTGCTTTCGGCCGATGCGCCTTTTGACCGACTGAAGGCGGGTGAACAATCTGCCCTGTCCGCAGCAGCCCGCCGGGGGATGTCGGTGTTTTTCAACAAGGCACACTGCAGCGCTTGTCACACCGGTGGGAACTTCGCGGATGGCGGCTTCCATAATATCGGGATTGGAATGGATCAGGACGAGCCCGATCCGGGGAGGTATTCCCAGACCAAACTCCGAGGTGATTTCGGAAGCTTCAAGACGCCCACCTTGCGTGAAATTGCACGCACGGCGCCCTACATGCACGACGGCAGACTGGAAACTCTGGAAAAAGTGATCGAGTTCTATGACAAGGGAGGAATCTCCAATCCGCAACTCGATGAGGAAATGCGGCTACTGAAGCTTACGGTCCAGGAAAAAGCGGATCTTGTGATATTTCTCCAGGAGGGATTGAGCAGCGATTCCTACCCGGACACGATGCCACCAACGCTGCCCGAATAACACGCACTACGATCGAATCTATCGACGGAAAAGGAGACCCAGGACATGTTTCGACTGCCATTGACCGCTACTGTAATTTTTGTGCTGTCCATCGTGTCAGCAGCGCAGGCCGGCGAGGTTGTACTTGACGGTTTGAAAAATCCGAGTGGCATAGCAGTGCAGCCCGAAACGGGCGTGGTCTTTGTTTCCGACAGCGCTGCGGGCCGGATTGTGCGGGTCGTGGAGGGCAACGCCCAGGAGGTCATTACGGGGTCCTCTACGGACACCTACGGCAAAGGACCCAAGTACACGATTGGTCCGATGGGATTGGCCTTCCTTGGCCAGAACCGCCTGGTCGTGGCAGACTCCGGCTTCCCCGATGGCGAAGAGTACCTGCGGGTGTTCGAAGTGCCTGCAGCGGGTGAGGCAGCCGTGGCCTATGACGATTGTACGAAGGTGGGTCCCGTAACGGCGACCGACACGATCAAGGCTGAGGGTAATTTTTATGCAGTTGCCGCGACCGAAGCCGCCCTGTACGTGACTTGCAACGGTGACGACACCAAAGGCTGGATTTCAAAATCCGACATTACGGATGCGTCGTTTGGCGAGCTGGCAAGGTTCATTGCCAGCAAGGAGGCGACGGAGGTTGACGCCCCGGTGGCTATCACGATCAGTCCGCGAGGTGAATTGGTGGTGGGACAGATGGGAGAGATCACCGTTCCCAATGACGGTCTGCTGACATTCTACAATGCCAAGGACGGCAAACTGTTGTACAACCAACCAACCGGTTTGCACGATATCACAGCCCTGGCCTACAGTCCCAAGGGCCATTTGTACGCGCTCGATTTTGCCTGGAACGATCTTTCGCAGGGAGGGTTGTTTCGCCTGGATAACGACGGCGATGGCGGAGTGAACGCGGTGAAGATCAAGTCGTTGGACAAGCCGACCGCCATGGCGTTTGGCAGCGACGGCTCGCTCTACATTACCCTGATCGGTTCGGTAGAAGAGGGTCAGGAAGTCGGCGCCGGGCAGTTGCTGCGATTGAAAGCGGGCCTCTGAAGTTATGTCGTCACCTTCCCGTCGAGAAAAAATTGAAGCCATGCTGGCCGAGGAGCCGCAGGATACTTTTCTGCGGTACAGCCTGGCCATGGAATTAGACAAGGAAGGAAGGCACGACGAGAGCTTGCAGTATCTCAACGGATTGCAGGCGGATGAGCCGGCCTACGTCCCTGCTTTTTTTATGGCCGGTCAACAGTTGGCCAGGCTGCAAAGATTGCAGGATGCGCGAGACGTGCTGCGCGACGGAATCCGGCAGGCGCAGGTCCAGGGTGATGCGCACGCCGCTGGCGAAATGACCGAGTTCCTGGGCAGCCTCTAGGTCACCGGCCGCCTGGATGGGAAACGGGTGCCTGGAAACGGGTGCCTGGCGGGCTCGGGCGACGTGCTAGTTCCTGGCCAGCTCCTGGCGGATGACTTGGATGATCTCGGGAGCGTCAGGTTGAATGCCGGGAGCGAATCGGGCCACCACCTTGCCATGGCGACCAATGAGGAATTTCTCAAAATTCCAGGAGATGTTGCCCGGGCCTTCGGGTTTCGTGACGAGCGATGTCAGATGTTTGTAAAAGGCATCGGCGCTCTCGCCATTGACTTTGATTTTTTCAAACAAGTCAAACGTCACGTTGTAATTGGCCGTGCAGAATTGGCGAATGTCGTCGGCCGTGCCCGGCTCCTGTTGTCCGAACTGGTTGCAGGGAAATCCGAGTACTGCGAGACCTTGTTTGGCGTAGTCCTCGTGCAGCGACTGCAGTTGCGTGTATTGAGGAGTCAGGCCGCACTGGCTGGCAACATTCACGACCAGCACCACCTTGTCGGCGTACTGCTTGAGCTCGACGTCTTCCCCCTGTAGCGATTTGACCGTGAAGTCGAGTGCCGTGCCGGGCTGCTCAGCGTTGGCGTCGTGGTGCATGGTGAATCCGATCAGCGGGAGGGCGACGAGTAACAGGGAAAGGTGCCGGAACGTCAACATGCCGAGTCTCCATGATCGTGGGATTGGGTGCAGGTTTGGTTGCACCATAGACGGTTCGACTTCAGGATGCAAGGCGCAGGCCCATGGGGATTCCCGGACCCCTTCGTGACCCGCATTCGGCACTATCGGTGGCAAGCGCCGGCAATGGCGCAAGAGGAGCATTCGTCGCCGCACCCACCCGGACCGTCCTCGGTGCCGCAGCCCGGTCCGCAACCGGCCGTGACGGTTTCCGTGAACTTTCGAAACTGCACCTGGGATTCGTAGGCCTCGGCCAGTTGATGGGTCAATGTTTCAATGCCTTCCGGGACGGATCCCAGAAAATAGAAATAGAGCGAGCTGCCATCAAACAGTTGCTCGACATCCATGAGTGTCGCTGAGACTCCTTGCTGCTCCAATTCCCGGACGCAGGCGTCGTAGGCCTCATTTCGATTTTTCTCTAAACGGACGAGCAAAAGATCGTCTTCTGTCGTGACGCGTCGCAATAACGTCCCATCGTCCAGGTTCGGCGATCCTCGATCGTCAATGGTCAGGACCGAGCCAACTTCTACTCCTCGAGTCGTCCGGCAAACGACACGAGTACCTCGCCCAAACCTGTTGGAGTCGGCAGAACGGAACCGCCCCACCTGGCCGAGCACTCCGACGCGTACTAAATGACAAATGGACATGGGCAGCGATGAAAGAGTTTATTGCGGTTCTTGATTCAGTACCGCGTATTGTCCTCGAAACTGGAACGCTTGCCTAGTTCGCATCTGCAGTCAAGCTGGCAGGCGATGTTTTTTCAAGGAAGCGGCCGCTCTTGCTGCGCTTCTGACTTCTATTTCCCGGAGGAAGGCCCGGGCTTCTGACTGTTCTCGGGTTGTGAAACCAGCGGCGATGACCATACTGGGTGAAGTTGGACTTGAGTCCCTGGGCCCAGTAGTGGTACTTTTCCAGCTGAACGGGCTACCTGAAAAAAACACGATGGATCACGATGCTTCAAAGTTCTCCTCCAGTGGACAACTGGACGCAGTTGGCGGAAAAGGTTCTGGCTGGCGATCGAATTGATCGCCAGGAAGCTCTCAACATGCTGCGGGCACCCGATGAAGATGTACTGAGCATGCTGCACGCCAGTTATCGGGTACGTCATCGGTATTTTGGCAATCAAGTCCAGCTCTATTTTTTGATGAATGCGAAAAGCGGCCTCTGCCCGGAAGACTGCACCTACTGTTCGCAATCGAAGGTCTCCGAGGCCCAGATCCCGAAATACAACCTATTGAGTCGCGAAAAAGTGATGCAGGGTGCAGAAGCTGCGTCTGAACTGAATGCGAAGACTTATTGCCTGGTGATTTCAGCTCGCGGACCCACGGATCGCGAGATGGCAGCGGTGACGTCGATCGTGCCCGAAATCAAGAAGCGCTACGATCTTAAGGTTTGTGCTTGCCTGGGGTTGCTGTCAGCCGAGCAGGCACGACAGTTGAAGGCGGCCGGTGTGGATCGTGTCAATCATAATGTGAACACCAGTGGCAGCTTTTATGAAAAAATCTGTACGACGCACACGTATCAGGACAGAATTGATACGCTGCGCAACGTACGAGCGGCAGGAATCGAGTTGTGTAGCGGCGGCATCGTGGGGATGGGGGAAAGTCAGCAGGATGTTGTGCAGATGGCTTTCGAATTACGAGAGCTCCAGGTGCAGTCCATTCCCGTCAACTTCCTGAACCCGATTGAGGGAACGCCGTTAGAAGGAACCACTGGTCTGAATCCCCGCTATTGTCTGAAAGTGCTGGCAATGTTCCGGCTGGTCAATCCGGCTTCTGAAATCCGTGTGGCGGGCGGCCGCGAGCTGCACCTGCGCAGCTTGCAGCCCCTGGGGCTCTACGCGGCAAATTCAATTTTTGTGGGTGACTACCTCACGACCGAGGGCCAACTCCCGAAAGCAGACTACCGGATGATCGAAGATCTCGGGTTTGAGGTCACGCATCACGATGAACTGGCGGTCCATTCGGCCGGTTCGCAGACAACCCAGGAGTTCTCGGGTTCCTGAACATCTCGGCAACGGCTTGTTTGCCCGGATTGGGTTTCGCCATTGATCCAGCTAGCTATGGCTGGCGAATTCGGAGAACGATGTAGTTACCCTTCTTGCGACGACTTCCCAGATTACCGAGTTGAGGCGTTAAAGTCTGTTGGATTCGCAAATTCCCTACAGTTCACTAAACCTACGTGGGCTTTGCCGCCGATAAGTTTCGCAACCATACAATACGTACAATGCGCGCCTTTTGCCCAGGGATGTACAAATGCAACAAAAAGTCATTGTTTTGCTCGGTCTGGTCCTCGTTGGAGGCGGTTTGGTAGCGAGCGTGAACTCCCAAGGTGCTCCGCCCCATCTGCGCAATGGTGTGTCGGGGACTGACGACAACTCCTCTAAAACTTCAGCAGACCCGTCCCAAGGTTCCCCGTCCCTCAAGTTTGGTTCTAACAGTTTTCTCGGGGCATCGGCCGCTAGCGAATCGCGATCGCGACAACCCGGGACGCGACGAAAGTCCACTCTGCAGGAACGACTTAAAACCATTCGTCGTTCGATCATTGAACGGGCCACTGACAACGCCCCGGACGAAGGATTCACGAGTTCCTCCGGGAACAGGGTCGTCGAGGGGCAAGGGAAACTGTTTTCTCAATCGAACCAGTTCCAGCCTGCCAACGCAGGTGCGGATACACGAAGTTCAAAGGCCGTTGATCTGAACAGGTGGCCGTCCTCCCGGAGCAGCAGTCCGGGGACTCGGGCTCCGGTAACCAGTGTCACTGCGTCGCCGTCTGCCTTCCAACGGGGTGAGACACGGTCAACGAACGCGGGCATTGGATCATCCCACGCCGCAGCAGGACAAAATGAAGAAGCGAGGTCGTATCAGGTGAGACCACTTCGTAGAAGCAACACTCCACGGGCGACAACGATCGACGAGGTGTTGAAAACCGGGACGGGCCCGAAACTGCTAGAAGAGAACCTGGCGGGCAGGGAGACGCTGACAGACTCGGGTAACGGGGCGCAGAGAACAGGACGTGCGGGTACTTTTCCTGTCACTTCAGCGCAACCGGGCACCGGGTTATTCGGTTCCGGAAAACGCGAGGCCGAAGACGCCTTGACAACAAGTCAAGGTGCAACGTTGAAAGTTACCACAACAGGACCCCGGACAATTGTGATCGGCAAGTCATCACCGTACGTGGTCAAAGTAGAGAATTCCAACAAAACGGCAGCTGAAGAAATTGTGGTTGAAATCATTGTTCCGACCAAGGCGGAGATCGTCACCTCGCAGGTCACCTCAGGAAGGGCGCGGTTGGAAACCGATGGTGAGCAGGCGCGCCGCGTACGTTGGCTGATCGAACGTCTGGAAGGCAACAGCATGGAACAACTGGATCTGAAATTGGTGCCCCGTGATAGCAGGCCGTTCGACCTCGAAGTGAGTTGGTCATTTGAACCGCAATCGAGTGTGGCACAGATTGAAGTCCAGGAACCCAAGATCGAAATATTGCTGGACGGTCCGTCAGATGTTCTTTTCGGCGAAAGTAAGGTTTATACCATCACGGTCAGGAATCCCGGCACGGGAGAAGCCGAGAACGTGGTTTTGAACCTGTTGCCGATCAACCGTCAGGATACAGCTAGAGTTCGCAAGATCGGGAATCTCAAGGCGGGACAGAGTGAACGGATTGAGGTCGAATTGACGGCTCAGTCTCCGGGTCAGATTCTGGTTCGGGCCCAGGCCTTTGCGGACGGAGGACTGCGGGCCGAAGTCTCTGAAGAAATTCATGTGCGTCGCGCAAACCTGGAGTTAGCTTTGGAAGCGCCGGAAGTGAAGTATGCTGGCACCCTGACGCAGTACGACGTGCGGGTTTCGAACACGGGCGATGCCATTGCAGAAAATGTGGTGGCCACAGTGATGCTGCCGCAAGGTGCTGAACTCGTTAATCAAAAGGGTGACTTTGAATACGATGACTCCAAAGGGCGGGTCAGTTGGCCGCTGGGAGAGCTTCGCCCCGGGGCCGTGCGTATTCTCAAGCTCAGATGTGTGTTGGGAACACCCGGTGCCAACCGATTAGAAGTCGTTGCGGAAGCGGCCGGCAATCTGGCGTCGTTCGAGTCAGCGGTGACCGTCGTGGAAGCGATGGCCGATTTGAAATTACTCGTCAACGATCCGCAGGGACCGATTCCGGTGGGTGAAGATGCAATCTACGAAATTCGACTCATGAACCGGGGTTCGAAACCGGCGGAGGACATTCAGGTGTACGCGTTCTTCTCGGAAGGGATTGAGCCTGTGCTAGTCGAAGGTGGAGAAGCCACTTTTGAACCAGGTCAAGTCGTGTTCGAGCTAATTTCGGAAATCGGGGCCGGACAGCAACTTGTCTTCGAAATCACGGCACGAGCGCAACGGAGTGGTAATCACATTTTCCGGACGGAAGTGACCTGCCAGGAACCGGAGACCGATTTGGCAGCCCAGGAGACCACGCGGTTTTATGGTGAACTGCCCGATGCTGGTGAACTGCCCGATGCTGGTGAAAAGGCCGAACGAATTGACTCAGGGTCGGAAGTTCGACGTTGAGGCATTCCGGAGCAGAGCAAGAAGAAAACGGAAAAGATTCAACGACGACCGAGGTGACTCGGTCGTCGTTTTTTGTGGCTTGACCGGAGATGGCCCGGAAACGACCGGACGTGTTTCAGTCGGTTGCTTGCCGCCAAGTTCGAGTTCGGCAAAAATAGAGGTCAAGCAACAGTTGCTCTGGCGATCCTGCATCTGAAACAATGTACTCCCGGCCATGGAATTTTCATCACCTTTCCTGTACGTAGGCTGTCAATTGGGGGCAGAACGTGCCCTGAAGGCAGAGGTCGGGCGGGAGTGGCCCGAATTTCTACCCGCGTTTTCTAAACGCGGATTTGTCACCTTTCGAGTTCCGCCACAACTGGGGGGTATCGCTGAACTAGACCTGAGGTCGGCATTTGCGCGCTGTTCCGGTCAGTCCCTGGGGTCGGTTCAGGCGGAAGGGCCGGAACGGCTGGCCGAACTATTTTGGCAGCAGGTCGGTGATCGGAAATTTCATCAGTTGCACGTCTGGTCCGCCTCGCACCCTGATAGCATCAACAACAGGACGGACCGGGGCGGGCGTGGCGCTCTAGTTTCCACGCTCCTGGCCTTACAGCAGAAGTACTCCGTCGGAAGTTCGCCGGGTACACTTCCCGGGTCGTCGGGGACGCCTAACGAACCATCCGTATCGGGTGTGGTCACTTCACTTCGTCAATTCGGGATCAATGATGTTGCCCAGACCGGACAGGGCGTATTGAGTTGCATCGTCGTGGATGCGACCCGTTGGTGGATCGGGTTTCACAAGGCCAGCAGTCTTCCTTCCCGCTGGCCGGGTGGTGTTTATCCGGTCCAGTTACCGGAGCACGCCGTGTCGCGCGCGTATGCGAAAATGGCGGAGGCTCTCGCCTGGTCGCGAATGCCTGTGGTGTCGGGTGATCTTTGCGCGGAATTGGGCTGTGCTCCGGGTGGTTCTTGCCAGTTGCTGCTGGAACGGCGACTGCGGGTGCTGGGAATTGACCCTGCCGAGATGGACCCGGGCGTGCTCCAGTTACCCGGATTTCGCCACATCCGGAAGCGAGGTCGAGAAGTTAAGAAACGGGAATTCCGGGAGGTCAGGTGGTTGCTGGCTGACTCGACCGTGGCCCCCTCCCACACACTCGACACGGTGCAGGACATTGTCACTCATCGTGACGTAAACATTCGAGGCCTGTTGCTGACACTGAAGCTGACCACCTGGGGGCATGCCACTTCGCTGCCGGAGTTCCTGGCACGCATTCGTTCCTGGGGCTACCGGTATGTGAAGGCCCGCCAGTTGGCACACGGGGGGCAGGAAGTGTGCGTGTTTGCACTTCGCCGTCAGGCCTTATTGCGAAAGGGTAACCAACCCCGGCGCAAACGTTTGCAGTGAAGAGCACGCCGGCTGCTAAAACCCCGAGGGACGGCCACCTCGGACAGGAACCGACGCCTGCTCCTACTGGACCACTTTTCCGGCTTGATAGAGTTTCTGACGTTCCTGGAGGTCTGATTTGGCACTGGCGGGGGCGAGTTCTAAAGCCCTGGTTTGCGATTTGACCGCCGAGGCGAAATCGCCGGCCTGGGCATAGGAAGCTGCCAGCGTGTCGAGCATGTTGAAGTTGTCCGGACCGTACAATTCACACGCTCGTCGGGCGTTGAAGACCGCCCTTTCTCCATCGCGAATTCTGGTGTCTGCACAGGTTGCCAGCAGCCATGCCAGATGGTTGTAGCCCAGCGCCTCGTCCGGTTTCAATTGCACGGCTCGTTCGTAGTCGCTCAACGCCGACTCGTAGTTTTTAAGCTTCGCCAGTAAGTCGCCCCGCATGATGTAGGGCTTTGCATAGCGGGGCTTCAGCCGGATGGCGTGTCCCCAGTGCTCAAGAGACGCCTGCGGCATTCCCCGGGCCTGCAGCGCCGCGGCCAACTGCTGATGCTGGCGGGCATGGTCCGGCCTGTGCCGGATGGCCTCTCGATAGTGTTTGATGGCCTGGTCCAACTCTCCTTTTGCGCGAAGTGAAATGGCCAGATTAAAATGCGTAGATGCGTCTTGAGGTTTGATCTGCAGAGCGAGGCGATAATGACGGATTGCCTTCTGGTCGTCACCCAGGCTTTGCTGGGCAGCGCCCAACCCGTGATGTGCAGCCCAGGAACGCGGAGAGTTTTCCAGGATATGTTTGCACTCGGCGATTTGCAGTTGGAGCCGGTCACGGTCATTGTCCACCAGGACCTGCAGGTACAGGTGAGCCATCTCGTCGCTGGACTTCACTCCGCGCCCCACACGTTGGGGAGGGTTGTTGGGGTTGTGGACGTTGTCCGAAGAATTGTCGTAGGTCCAACAGAAACTGACGACCGTTTTCTGTGGCAACCGAATCGGCGTGACGTAACGATAGGAGTCCTGCCAATAGAAGTCCCAGTGATTGATGCGAATCAGTTCCTTTCTCGTTCCGTCAGGCAGGAGCGCAGACGCCTCGATCCGGCGGCCGAGTAGATGAGCGTGCGGGTAGACGAGAACCAGTTGCACATCTACCGGCAGGGTGAAGCTCTCGTTGACCTGAAAGTCCTTCGCACCGGGAGGAATATCCAAAGCGTGGTCTCCCATCAGGTGGAGCAGGTAGGCTGGAGGGCCGGTGGGTGCCTGGTCGTCGAAAAATAACCCGATGGTGGGCTGAATCGGTTCCGGTTTGCCACTGGGAAGCATGTGTAACTGAAGGACGATGTCCGTTTTTGGATATAAATTCCAGGATGTGCCCGGGCCACCTTTTCCTGGCAACTTGCCCGGAGTCCAGCCCAGGAACTGTCCATCGGGGCTTCCCACGTTACCCATGTCCATGCCACTGAATCCGGGCTCGGGATCCTGCCCGTCCAGTTGCCGCGTCAGTCGTGTGCGATCTGTCTTGATGACAGCGTGATGAACCACTTGTTTGTTTCCCGGACGCAATTCGACTGCTTTGACGTACCGTGTTCCGGAATCGGAAGTCGGCAGCACGAAATTACGGAATACATCGGTGCCGGAGGCCGGTAGCGTGTAGGGTTCGGCCAGCGTGACCACGAGATCGGGTTGTCCCAGTTGCCAGCCGTCTGTCCACTGAGGCAATTCCGGCAGGTCCTTCGCATCGCCTTTGACCAGGCCTTCCTCAGTCCACTGACGGATCATTCTGATCTGGTTTGCGGTTAGCCGCCGCTCCCCGACAAACCGGGCGTGGCCCGGTTCGGGTAACCAGGGGGGCATGAATCCGGATGCGGTGACTTCGACGATTTGTGAAGCATGCTGATGCACTTCCTCAAAAGTAGTCAAAGCGAATGGTGCCGACTCACCCGGGCGATGACAAATCGCACAATGATCCAGGACGATGGGCGCGATGTCTTTGGTGAAAGTCAAGCTGCCCTTTGCGCGAGCAGGTCGCCGACAGCCGGGGCCGGTGGTCAGGAAAACGGTCACCAGCAAACACAGGCAGGCAGTCCAGTAGGTGGTTCCAGCCCCGTTAACCCGACAGAAAGTGGACGAAAGCCTCCGGTGAGAAACCTTCCGGACCTCCACAGGTGGTCGGTCGTCATGGGGAACCGTGGAGGTGCTACTGTGTTGAGTTGGGTTCATGTCGACTGGTCAGGGCGGGAGTTCGGAGACGGAAGGGTACAATGACCTCGCTACATCAAAAGAAAGACTTGTCCTTCCTCGACTTCGGTCTGGTAGGTTGCCACTTTGGAGTTGACGGAAGGATCAAGGCAGGACCCCTGCGTGACATCAAATTCCCAGTTGTGCCAGGGGCAGCGAATGACCGTTCCGGACTTCACCAGGTGATACTGACCACATCCGTCCATCACGCGTGAACCGCTGAAAATACCCAGTGACAGTTGGCTTCCCTGGTGCGGACATCGGTCCCGAATCGCGTACACCGACGTGCCTTTGCGGACGAGCAGTACATCACGCCCGGCAACGCGCAGTCCCTTTGTCGTTCCAGTGGGAATGTCACCGAGTTGACAGGCAGCGTGTCGTCTCATGCCAGGCTGTAAAATTCGCTCGCGTTTTTCCAGAATATATTTTGCCGCAGTGATTCGCTTACCTGTTGCGAAATGGCGCGATCAGGAGAATCGAAGTCCCAGTGAGGATAGTCGGCTGCCTTCGATTGTAATCAATCCAACGTTGAAAACCTATCGATCTTGTTGGAGAGGGACGCTGAACAAGATCGTGGAAGGGGGGGTGTCGCGACCGCAAAAGGTTGTCGAAAAGGACTTGCATTACGGAGCGGAGGAATTTTCTGCTGCGGTTGGCGTCCGATGTGGTTTTCCTTGTTCGTACTGACGGAGGCGCCGTTGGATCTGGTTCGCAAGTTTGCTGTTCTGATCTGACGAAGCAATCTCGATCGCTTGCCGCGCGGTTTGCCGGGCCTGGTCAAAAAGGTCTGCTGCCGCGTAGGCCACGGCCAGGGTGTCCAGGAAGGAGGCGTTTTGGTGTTCTGTCAGTTCAGCGGCATGTTCGGCATGAAGCAAAGCCTCTTGGGGATTGCGAAGATTGACGTCCGGATGCGTTGCCAGAATCCATGCCAGGTCGTTCAGGGGTAACGGCCAGTCCGGTGCCAGACGCACGGCTGTGCGGAAGTGGTTGATTGCCTGCCCGGTCCGGTCAACCTCGTGCAATGTTTTTGCCAGGATAAAATGCGACCTGGCAACTCCGGGGTCAATTCGGATTGCCTGCCGGAGATGACTCATGGCTTCGTTCAGTTTGCCTTGCCGGGTAAGCAGCATGCCGAGGTCGCCGTGAGCCGCAGCGTGTTCCGGTTCCACGCGCAGTGTTTCTCGATAGGCTTCCATGGCTTGATCCGGTTGTTGCAATCGTTGATAGGCTCGTGCCAACAGGAAGCGGGATTGCGCGAAGTCGGGGTTCTGATCCACAATGTGTTGCAAGTGAAAGGACGCCTTTTGGAAAAGTTTTCGCGTCATATAAGCATTTGCCAGGCCCATGTGGCAATCAAAATTGTTCGGGTCGAGTTCCAGTCCGTGGTGAAACGAATCCATGGCCTCGCGGATTTTCTGCTGGTAGAAAAGTGTCACGCCCAGGCTGGCGTACAGGGAAACGCGGTTCGGGTTCAAGCGGAGTCCTTTACGCACGAAGGCCTCCGCCTGTTTGTGATCACCCTGGGCAATCAGTCTTCCCACGCCGCGGGTGGCGAAGTCCGCTTCAATATCTTTCAGGTTGAGGATTCGGACGGAGTGGGTTGCGTCGGCGAAAGAACTGCCGGGGGTGGAACTCAACACGACGTCCACGGGGTCGATGCAGGACTGGATCAGCTTGAGTACCGGCATCTCCGCTGCGGAAAGATGAGGGTTGGTGGTGTATTCCAGGTACGGTCGATCGTCTCGATAAACCGGCGCGTTACCAGCAAACTTCGTCAGGCCGCGCGGCCCGGCAAGAAACCCGGCCAGAAAATTTTGCGGTTGGTTGAGCCAGTGTGCTGAACCGCCCCAGTGGGAAAACGCCAGGTCCTGGTGAATCTGCTGATTGCCGGCCAGCAGTGCCAGGCGATCTGCTGACAATTTGACTTGTTTTTCTGTGGAACCGATCAACAGGCACTCATTGTAGTTGTACCACAGGATACTGTTGGGAAAGACTTGGATGAAACTGCTGACCACCGTGCGAAACTCGTCCATTTGGTGGCTGTAGAAACTCAGCGGTGCAAATTGCGATATCAGGCCACCCGGTTTGAGGCGTGCTTTCGCCAGATGGTAAAAGTCGGTGGTGTAAAAGGAGGCCACGCCCGGACGGAAGGCTTGACCGACTTCCACCGAGATGACGTCGTAACGTGTGTTGGTGTGAGTGACGTAGTTGCGGCCATCTTCGACATAAACGTTTACGCGTGAATCGTCGAGCCAGTCGCCAGCGAAGTACTGTCTGATCAACGGACTCAGTTCCCGCTCGATGTCCACGCAGTCGAGTATTTGCAGAGAGGGGTACATCAGGAACCGACTGGCGGTCTGCCCCGCGCCGATCCCCACCAGCAGGACCGACCGGGGATCCTGGTGTAACAGCATGGGGACATGCGCGGCCATGATCTGATGTGTCTTCTGGTTCTCGCCTTGCCACAATCTGTCAATTTCAAGCATCAGTTTTTCTTTTTTTCGAATGACAGCCACCTGC
>Ga0310120_10000674_pt1 | contig 26751 bp, 17 predicted proteins | sample CB27_AW_983_MG_FD_203506 | JGI IMG/M metagenome (GOLD analysis project Ga0310120, IMG submission 203506) | Marine microbial communities from Western Arctic Ocean, Canada - CB27_AW_983 | ecosystem: Environmental > Aquatic > Marine > Oceanic | place: Canada: Western Arctic Ocean | collected...
CCTCGCCCACTCCGGTGACCCCGGCGTTGGTGTAGAGCTTGACGTAGATGTAGTTCATCGACCCGGTCCAGACCGGGATGACCTTGAGCTTGGTCACCTTGAGATTGGCGGGGATCTTGGCGTGCAGTTCGGAGGGGAACAGCGTGTAGCCACCCAGCGAAGCGGCCAGCCCGGCACCGAGTCCGGACTTCAGGAAGTGACGACGGTCCATGGAGGTCTCCCGGTTGAGGTCAAACGGCTGATCAGGTTGGTCAGGTTGATCATGCAGATCAGGCTGATCAATGGCGGTGTGATGCTACACCGCGCCCGCGGCGATTTGCACGCAGGTCGGCCGTCGATCCCCCGGGTCGAGCCGATGCCTATTCCTTCAGCACCATGTCGATGCACATCACGGCGGCCATGATCAACTGCCGCATCGGATTGTCCGGGGGCACAGCTTCGGACATTTCCAGCACGTAGTTGTCGGCGCTTGTGAAGAGTTCTTTTCCCAGCCCCGCCCACTTCTTCGTCACGTGGGCGAACTCGACGTCGTCCTTCATAAAGCGGAAATCCCAGCCCGTCCATTTCCCCTTCAATTCGCAGATCGCGTTGCCGTCGGCCCCCAGGACACGGAACGCACCGCCGATTGAAAAGAGCTTCTGCTGGAATCCGCCAATCGGCTGGTCGTTCTCATCGAACACCGAGACCTTGGAGAGGAACAACGAAACGCCGCGAGTCACCCGCACAACCTGTTCGCCGGACGGCGTACGGATTTCGATGTTGAACGGGGTCATCCGCTTGTAATCGGTGAACCGCAGCAGCTTGGTCAGAAAGCCGAGACGGTCCTCACGGCACTCGAGCAGGATCTCCCCGGTATCGGGGTCGTACACGTCGAAGTTGTTCGCCGCCTTGAACATCCCCACATGTTCCTTGACCAGATACAGATTCCGATTCAGGGCTTCGTGCATCGTCTTGCTTTCGGTTCGTTCCGTCGCTGGTGCCTGGCGCTGCTTGGGGTCAGAGCTTGAATAGTGAATAGTGGCCCGAAGCGTGGCAACTGACACAGACTGGGTAATCCACTATTCACTATTCAAGCTCTGACCCCAATTGTGGGGGTTAGGACAGCGGGACTGTTGAGGAGACTGGTGTCAGTTTTCCGCTGGAATTGCGGAGGGCGATGTAGCAGCGAAAGGGGGTGTGTTCGGGTCGCCAGCCGGTGGCCAGTTGGATCAGGGTTCCCTTGGCCTTGAGTTGGACCGGGATGGAGACCGGGGGGCCCATCGTGCGTTCGATGACCCAGAAGTACTGCACGGACGAATTGCCCGGCTTCTGTCGCAGGCTGTAATCGACACTGAAGTGCATCGTCGTTCCCGTCGGCAAGGACTGGGGCAGCGAGGTCCCCGCCGAGAGGTGCACCAGGTTGGTTCTCTGGCGTCTCCGGGCCGGTACCGGGGCGGTCTTTTGTGCCGGTGCCTGTGCCGGAGCGGATGAAGGAGCCGGAGCGGATCCGGGAGCCTCTGCCGGGGCTGATGCAACGTCCTGGGGCGGTGCGATTGCCGTCTTGGCCTGGGGCGTGGTGCTCCAGGTATCCTCGATCGCTCCGCATCCGCAGGTCCACACGACGCACGCCGTAGCAGACATTGCCAACCATCTCGTCATGATCATCGCTCCCGATGCTGCCCTTCGATCAGGTAAACCGCCTGTGTTACCTGCCATGGGCAATGGGTCTGTCGCGGCTCTGGTGCTCAGACATAGTACCGGAGGCGGGACTCGAACCCGCACGAGGTTTACCCTCACTGGATTTTGAATCCAGCGCCCGAGATTCACAAGGACAAAGACAGTAACGACTTGGGGAACGAGCCAATTGATGGTTGCACTGATGGTTGCCGTCCAACCCCGAAAACGCCCGTTTCTGACGATCCCGAGTTGGCCCAGGTGATCGACGCCTGGCACTCGCTGCCGCCGGACACCCGCACGGCGATCCTGGCCATCGTCGAGGCCACTCAGGGGCGTTGACTGCCGGGTCCACAACGGACCCTAGGTACACAAATTGCACCTAGGGTGGGAACGACAGCTGCCACCAGCGATCCTGGCGATGCTCAGGGCGGCCGAGTGAGCCAGCCGGCGGCCTCATGCACTCGTGGGGACCCAGTCGCCCAGAAACCGAACCGACCCCCCCACCCCGTTTGGGAGGGACTCCCTGACTTATCCCGTGTTCACCGCGATGGGTTTTCGGGAGGATTCTTCGCCACTTGATGATCGCCGTGCGGCATGGGCACAATGCGGTCTGCGCGATGTTGATGTTCTCCCGGAGATGAAGCGATGCGGCTGACCCACTGGCTTAGGGGGCTCGTTTCACGGCAAGGTGCTTCTGGCCGCTTTGTTCGCCGAAAACGGTTTGGAGATGTTCGTCCGGCCGTGGAGCAGCTTGAAGATCGGACGCTGCTTGCGGCGCCACATCCCTTCGATCTGTCGATGCTGGACGGCAGCAACGGTTTCCGCCTGGACGGCATCGATCCGCATGATGGATCCGGCTATTCGGTGAGCACCGCCGGCGACGTCAACGGCGACGGCTACGCCGACATCCTGGTGGGGGCCTATCGTGCCGACCCGGGTGGTGACAGCAGTGCCGGTGAGACCTACGTGGTCTTTGGCAGCGGGAGCGGGTTTGCGGCCAGCCTGAACCTCTCGACGCTGGACGGCAGTAACGGTTTCCGCCTGGACGGCATCGATGCGAGTGATCGGTCCGGCGTTTCGGTGAGCACCGCCGGCGACGTCAACGGCGACGGATACGCCGACATCCTGGTGGGGGCCTATGGTGCCTACCCGGGTGGTGACAGCTTCGCCGGTGAGACATACGTGGTCTTTGGCAGTGGCAGCGGGTTTGCCGCCAGCTTGGACCTCGACTCGCTCGACGGCAGCAACGGTTTCCGGCTGGATGGTATCGATGCGGATGATCTCTCCGGCTATTCGGTGAGCACCGCCGGCGACGTCAATGGCGACGGCTACGCCGACATCCTGGTGGGGGCCTATTTGGCCGACCGGGGTGTTCACGGCACGGCCGGTGAGACCTACGTGGTCTTTGGCAGCGGGAGCGGGTTTGCGGCCAGCCTGGATCTCTCCACGCTCGACGGCAGCAACGGTTTCCGCCTGGACGGCATCGATGGGTATGATCGCTCCGGCATTTCGGTGAGCACCGCCGGCGACGTCAACGGTGACGGTTTCGATGACATCCTGGTGGGGGCCCCAGGCTGGCCGGAGGATGACTGGACAGCCGGCGAGACGTACGTGGTCTTTGGTGGATTTTCAGTTATTGCCGGAACGACGCACGCGGGTACGTTGACGGATGACATGCTGATCGGTGACAGCACGGCCAATGTAATAGTGGCCGGTCCAGGCAATGACACGTTGGTAGGCAACGGTGGAGCCGACGCCCTTTTGGCGGGGGGAGGAAACGACGTTCTGCAGATCAGCGATACGACGTTTGTCATAGTTGACGGCGGAAGCGGTGACGACACGCTCGAGTTGACAGGCAGCGGACTGGCTCTCGACATGACCGACATGCCCCCCTGTACCCTAAGGAGGATTGAAACGATTGACCTGGCCGGCAGCGGCGCCAACTCGCTGATGCTGGATGTCGTGGGATTCCTCAGTTGTAGTGACGCCTCGAATTCGCTCACGGTAACTGGTGACAGTGATGACGTGCTTTATGTTGATCCGAATTGGATCTACAGCAGCCCAGTCGAATTGGGAGGAACCACGTTCAGGCGTTTCACTCAGGGGGTAGCAGAGTTATTTGTCGATGCCGAACTCCGCCTGGGACTGAAGCTTCCGGAAGTGAGCGACGCCTGGACCATTTCACTCGATGGAACTGATCTGCTCTTCACGGATGGTACGAATTCGACTCGACTACCAGCCGAAGCTTTCCCGGAAATCCTCTTACGAGGTTCGGACGCTGACGACTCCGTGTCCATCGGGCCACTTTCTTCTGGCTTCAGTGGATCAGTCACTCTGAATCTTGGAAGCGGGAACGACCTGGTTGACGCATCGGGTACGGACATCGCGGTCAAGTTAAATGGATTCGGCGGTAACGACACGCTGACCGGCGGCACAGCCAACGATACGATCAACGGCGGCGCCGGAAAAGACGCGTTGATCGGTGGCCCCGGCAACGATCGTCTGCAGGGCCAAGGTGGAAGCCTCGACACCCTGACCTTCGCCTTCGAGACAGCCGAAACGAGAAAATTGAACCAACCGGCATGAATAGCGCCGGTTTGGCCTGTTCCTGTCTTGGTCTATTGTTAAGTAGTATCTAGTGGCTGTTTCTGGCGTTGACCCAGCCCTGCCATAGCAACATAAGTCCATGGCACCACACAGGTTATGTCGCGACAATCTGACTAAAACTGCGTGGATAGCACCCCGGAAACGTGCTCTTGCAGCCCCCGTCCGAGGGCTATCAACACGCCGATTTCCACAGCCGTGTGTCACCGAGCCGGTCCGCGTTGCGTGTGGTCGCAGTCGGCCTTCGGTTTATCCGACTCTTGACAGTGCCGAAAACCTGAATGACGATGAGTCCCCGCGAGCTTGGTGCGGGATCGTCAGCCGCAGGGAACAGGTTGGAACACAGCAAGGGGCCGACACATGGTCTCCAACAGACGGAAACTTCAGCGGATCCTGCTGGTCGTGGTGGTTGTGTCCAGCGGACTGGCTGGCAGCTGGGCATTGCTGGCGGTCAACCGCGTGTTGCAGGCGTCGGTTGCAGAGACCCCGGCCACCTTTGACCAGGGACTCAACCGGCTCGAAACCGGGGCTCCCCGGCATTGGACCAACCAGTGGTGTGGCACGTGTCACAAGCAGGCCTACACCGAGTGGCAGGCGAGTCGGCACTTCGTCGCGGGGACCAATGAGAATTTCCAGGCGCAGTGCCTTGATGCCGGGGGCGGACGCCAGCAGTGGTGCTTCAACTGTCATGCGCCCACCAGCCCGGCAACGACGTTGCTGCCGTTGCATGAGCCCCGCCAGCTGGAACAGCTCTTCGAACGTCCCCCGCATTGGCTCGAACAAGGTGTCGGCTGCCTGAGCTGTCATGTTCGTGACGGCCAGGTGCTCGTCGAGAACGTGACCGACAAGGCGATTGCCGCGCATCCGGTGCGGCGATCCCCCGAGCTGGGGACTGCCGAGTTCTGTGCCGGCTGTCACCAGTTCAACTTCAAGGACGTGCTTCTGCCGGACTATTTCCACGGCCCCTTCCAGCAGGCCAGCCTCGACGAGTTTCTCGACTTTCGTCATGCCGACGGTTTCGAAACCCGTTGTCACGATTGTCATATGCCCGGCGGCAGCCACGTGATGCCCGGTGGTTATGACAACAAGATGCTCAACCGCGCCTTGAAGCTCGAGCTGGCTGCGAGTTGGGATCGGGGCCAGGTGGAGGTCGTGGTCAGCGTTAGCGCCCGCCGTGTTGGTCACAAGGTCCCGGGTGGTGAGTTTTTTCGGAGCGTGACGTTGCATACCTGGCTGACGGATGCCAACGGAGGGATGTTGCAGCAGGCGTCGATCGAACCGTCCCGGCAGGTCGAGGCGGTGCTGGGGGAGGGGGACGCCTCGGTCGTCTCCAGGGCTGTTGGGAGCAACTGGCCACGGATCGAGATCTTCAGTCGTCGCCGGGGCGCCTTCGATCACGACCTGGAGGCACCCGAGCAGCTCCTGACCGACTCGCGGTTGCGACCTGGTGAGACCCGGCAGTTCCGGTACACGTTACGTCCCGCCGCCGACCCGGCTCGTTTCCCCCTGCAGGTTCACGCGAAATTGTGGTACCACGTGATGCACTCCACCGAGGCCGAGCAGTTTCACTTTTCTTCCGATGCGGTGAAGTGGATCATCAGCAGTGAACACCGGTCTGTTGACAGGAATGCTCAACGCTGATGCGAGTCACCCACCGTGTCGGGCCGCTGTGCCTGCTGGCCATCGTCGTGGGGGCCTGGTTCTGGCCGATCCTGCTAACCGGTCGGCAACCCTCGGCACCGGAGATCACGTCGACCGATCTGCCGCTGTACCATTTCTATTCGGGTGCACTGGCCGAGAACCGGGTCCCCCTGTGGAACGAGCGGGTGGGGTTCGGATCACCGGCGTTGGCCGATGGTCGGATCGGTGTGTGTTATCCGGTCCACCAGGTGCTCTATCGTCTGCTGAGCGTCGAGAGAGCCTACCGGTGGTCGCTGGTGCTGCACGTGGTCCTGGCCGGGTGGTTTGCGTACTGGTGTGCCCGCGTCTTCGGGCTGGGACGTACCGCGTCGATCCTGGCAGCCTCGGTCTTTGCCGGGCAGGGTTTCTTCGTGATTCACGTGGACCAGGCGTGGTCGTACACGACCGGTTGCTGGTTACCCCTGGCGGTGCTGGCCACCTGGCGCTGGCTGCGTGACGGTGCCTGGTGCTGGCTGATCGGCCTGTCGCTGGTGCTGGGAATCCAACTACTGGCGGGCCATTTCCAGATCGCCGGCTACACGATCCTGACGATCCTGCTGCTGTCGATCGCCGCGATCCCGCTGTCACCGATCTCACGGCAGACCTTGGCCTGGCGTGGCCTGCTGGTCCCGGTGGCTGTCCTGGGCGGGTTGTCGCTGGCCGCCGTGCAACTGCTGCCCACTGCCGAGCTGATTTTCCAGGGAGACAGCCGTGGTCGGGGCGTCGAGTTTCTCGAGAGCTTCTCGAGTCCTCCCTGGCACCTGCTTGTTCAGCAACTTGCACCCGGGCTCCTGCAGGGGCATCCGCTGTGGGAGCCGATCTGCTGGATTCCCTGGCGGAGTTCGCGGGTCGAGAGCCTAGGTTACGTGGGCCTGCTTCCGCTCGGCCTGGGCCTGACGACGCTGTTTTGGACCGGTCGCCGGGACCGGCTGGTTCGTTTGTGGGGGGTCGTGCTGCTGGTCTCGACGGCGCTCTCACTGGGCGGTTATCTGCCCGGTTATCGTCAGTTGTTATCCCTGCCGGTCGTCGGCTGGTTCGCGGCGCCGGCGAGATGGAGCGTGGTGGCCGGACTGTTCTGGGGCCTGCTTGCGGGCTGGGGTCTCGAGAGGGTGGAACCCCGGCTACTGGGCCGCTGGTGTATCCGCTTTGCCGGCGTATCGCTGGTCGTGCTGAGTGTGGCCGTCGTGGCGTTGCTGATTGACGCCCGCCAGAGTGAACGGTTCTACAAGTCACCGGATGCCGTGTTGGGGGCTCAGTTGCTTGACTATGGGTACACCACGCAGGAGATGGAGTCGGGCCTGGTGACGCCCTCGCACGAGTTGAAACGAATACTCGTGGGCGGGTTGTGGGCACCCGTGGGCGGCCTGTTGCTGATTGGGCTGGTGGGGTTGTGGCCCCGCCTGCCTCGCTCACGACAGGTTTTGCTGGGAGGGCTGGTTGCCGTCGTGCTATTCGACCTGACGGTCTGCGCCTGGACGATTCGCCGTGTCCGCTTCGGGCCGGAGGGAGTGGAAAGCCCGGTGCTCGAGGCATTGAGCCAGATGCCCGGGTCACGTTTTGCCGGGCCGGTCGGCCTGCTGCCGCTTGTCTCGGGAAGCCGGGTCGTTCCCGATGCCGGCCTGCCCGATCCTCGTTTCTTCTGGGACGAGAAGAACCGGGCGCCGGCTCACTGGTGGGCGGGCCGCTGGCCCTCGTTGCCCGAGCCGTCTCGCTTTGGAGACCAGGTCACGTTGCTGTCGCACAGCCCCGACCGCATCGCCGAAGACGACGTGGTGTTCATGAGGTTGGCCGGGATCGGGGGCCTGGTCTATGGCGCCAATCTCAAGAAACCGACCGAGGATGGTCCACTGGTACGCGTGCGTAGCTTCTCCGATCCTTGGCTAACACGACATCGAGTCGGCAGGGAACTGCTGAGGCAGTTGCCCCAGAACAGCGAATGGTCACTCTGGAAGCTCCCGGCCGAGACGACTGTGAGCCGGGCTTGGTTCTTCGAAGTTGACGATCCCGCCGAACCAGGCAGCGATCCCCGCTTGTTGCGCCAGCCACCACCGGCTCACCGGAACATGCTCCGTAATGCCCACCCGATCCTGCCGGTCCGGGACCAGGGTGAGACAGTGACGCTCAGCGGGAACGCGACCAGACGGGGCGTGCTGATGCTCGCGGACCGCCACTACCCGGGCTGGTCGGCCCGCTTGACGCAGTCGGGGAAAACACGGGACGTCGAAATCCAACCGGCTTTCGGGGACTGGCGGGCTGTCGAGATATCCGAGGAAGGGAACTTCAAGGTCGTCTTCCGCTACGAGCCGGAGAGTGTGCGACTGGGCGCGTGGATTTCGCTGGGGGCCTGTGTCATCTGGTTGGCCGGTTTCCTGCTGGCACGGGTGTGGCTGACGTTGCCGAGTGAACCGCAGGATATCGAAGGTGGCGAAGAACCATCCGTGGACTGACACCCTGACCGGAGGTCCCGGCAACGACACGCTCGATGGTGGTGTCGGCTACGACCACATCTCGGAAACGGCGGATGTCGACTTCACCGCCACCGACAGTTCCCTGACCGGACTGGGCAACGACACGCTGATCAACATCCAGTTGGTCCAGCTCTTCGGCGGTTCCAGCGACAACACGATCAACACGTCGGGGTTCACCGGCCGCGCATTTCTGAACGGTGCCGGTGGGCATGACACGCTGACCGGTGGCGGCTGGTACGACCGGCTGTTCGGTGGCTCGGGGCGGGACCTGATCACCGGGGGGGACTCGGTCGTCGACCCGGGAACCGGTAAGTACACCTACGACGTGCTGCGGGGCCAGGGCGGCAACTACGACACGCTGATCGGTGGAGCCGGAGCCGACAAGCTCAACGGGGGGATCGGCCACGACAGCCTGGTCGGCGGCGGTGGCGACGACGTACTGAGTGGCGAGAGCGGCAACGACACGCTCGACGGCGGCGAGGGAATCGACCGGTTGTACGAACGGTCCAACGTCGACATGACGCTGACCGATGCCAGCCTGAGCGGCGGCCTGGGCAGCGACGCATTGACGAGCATCGAGACGGCCTACCTGAAGGGGGGCAACAGCAACAACCGGTTGGACGCCTCGGCCTTCAGCGGCGATGTCACGCTGATCGGCGTGGGTGGTGCCGATACGCTCAAGGGTGGCTCGGGCAACGACATGCTCAACGGCCGCTCGGGTGCGGACTCGATAATGGGTGGCGACGGAGACGACACACTCAAAGGGCATCGCGGCAACGACATGCTCAACGGAGGGGCGGGCGACGACTGGCTCGACGGTGGAACAGAAAACGACGCCATCAGCGGCTGGACCGGGGATGACTATCTCTACGGAGGCAGTGGCAATGACATCCTGGTCGGGGGCGATGGCCACGACATCCTGTACGGTGCGGCCGGCAACGACCTCCTGCAGGGTGATGACGGCAAAGCTGATACGGAGCACACGCGTGACGACGACTTGCTGAACGGAGGAGCTGGCAGCGACACGATCCGTGGTGGCGGTGGGTCGGATGCCATCGACGACACCTCCGATGTCTATGAGTGGTTCACCTACTGGGCCGAGTGGGTCGACGCGGTGTAGGCGGGCCCCAGCCCCGGCGTTCAACCCGCCAGGTCCGAACCACGGCCCCCAGCAGGTCACGTCAGAGATGTTCCAGGGCCGGACAGCGTCCTTGCGATCGGACTTCGAGTGGGTCTACGAGAACCAGGCCGTCGAGGACGTGAAGCCTCGAGCCACTCGGCGAGGATGGACTGGGAACTCTATTGACTGGCGACTGCACGGGGGCATCATTGGTAGCAGCCACGTTCAACGAGGAAGTGACCGTATGTTGGATGCTACAGACTGCGACGTTTTGCAGCAGTTGACACCGAAGCAGCAGGCCGCGATCGACTTGCTCTTGTCCGGGAAGAACGACCGTGAAACTGCCGAGGCGGTGGGAGCCCATCGAACGACCATCAGCAGATGGCGGCTGCACGACCTCGCGTTTGTTGACGAACTGAACCGAAGGAGGCGGGAGGTTTACGGGGCGGCGGGGGAGCGACTGCGGGCGTTGTTGCCGAAAGCGCTCGACGTGCTCGAGAGGCAACTCGACGGAGGAGACGGAGGCCTTCCCGCAGCCCTGGCGGTCTGCAAGCTGGCCGGTCTCGACAAGGTCACACTTGAGCAACCCCCTCAGCAGGATAAGACGGACTCGGACGGGTACTTCAGATTCGACCCGGACATCGCGGAGAGGATGACTCGCGAGGAAATGAAGACGGTCAGTGACGCATTCCTGCTGATCGAGGTCTCTGCCCGTCGCGACAGGGGTACAGGGGGCAATGGAAGGTTGAAACAGCAATGGCAAGACCTAACTGCGGCTGACGGAGTGACATGAAATCGAGCACAGGGTAGCCGGTTCGCTACCGGCGAACGGACTCGGATAGTGGCCACGTTTCTCGGCTTTTCACGCGGACGCGTCCGGGTCGGCCCGATCTGTGCATGGGAGGAATCATGACTGACAATTGGAAGCGGATCATTGCGGACAAAGACGCCGAGACAGCGGAGGCCTGCGAGGAAGAGGCGGCAAAACAAGAGAAATCGCAGCAACAACAAGAACTGTCTGCCCTGTTTCTCGCTGCGGAGGTGTCTGGGAAGGAACTGGCTGAGGCAATCGGCGTACCGTGGCAGCCAGGCAGTGTTGATGAATGCGGTCACGTCGTCGGACGCGACGAACGCCATTTCCCGAGAATCCTAGAGGAGTTGATGCGCCGGCTCCGTGCGATTATCTCGTACCTGAAGGCCAATGGATGGGACGCCCTCTTGGACAAAGTGCGAGAGAGCTACGCGCAAAGGGTGCTACTCGTGATTAGGGACGGCGCGACGTCGAAAGAAATCAGGCCGCTGATCGACAAGCGATACTTGCACTGGTCCATGTTGGAGGATGTCTCCGCCGATCTGCGAGCGCTGATTTGGCCCGCACCTGAACCTGCCGAACCGGCGAGCCCGATCCGCAAGGGAAAGCCAGGTGCGATGCTCGACGGCGCCGAACAACCGGCCGAGCCAGCGACGCCGTCGGAACCCAAAGACTATGTGTTCGGTTGGGCGGAAATAACGGCAGCCTTGAAGCAAATAAACGACGAGGCGCAGCACAAACGAATACGAAATCTGCACGCTAGTTTTCCAGGCCCCATAATCTTCGGGAAGCAGGGAACGCCACCAAAGGTCGATCGCTCGAAACTGATCGACTGGTGGAACGTGCTCGAAGACCAATGGCAAAAATCTGAGCGGCGGCAGAAGGATATTGAAGCCACCGTCGAAGACAGCCATCCATACGGGCGAACCGGGACCGTCGTACCCGACATTGGCGGGCACGAACGAAAAAAACGCGAGCCGTCGGCCTGAGGTCTTCGCCAACTTCTGCCAACTTAGGAAAAGTTCTCTGCCGCGCGCTGTTGTTGATGAGCTTACGGGGGACGTCGAGTTCTCCTCAGTATCTCACGGACAATGGAGAAGCGCGAATGCTGGGCACGCCCCTTCTTGACGGCAGCGCCGTGGACCGCTGTCTTGCCTTGCGTCCTGGAACTGCCGAACGGCTGGCTCGCCGTGGCCGGCTTCCCCACGTCGTCCTACCCAATGGCTCAATCCGGTTTGAGTGGGATGAGGTCGAGCAACTTCTGCTGCGACAGCCTACTCGGGGCGCTAGCGCTGAGCTTCCAGGCGGTGCGGCGTTGGTCGAGAAAACCACCGGTTGCGAAGAAACGGGGGCCACCGATGCCAAATAGAGCCAATCCGGAACCAGTCGACTCATTGCCCCTCCTAGTCAGCGCAAAGACTCTGGCGCGGTTGTGTGGCACGTCCTGTGCGACGATTTGGAGGTGGGCCGCGGCGGCCAAATTGCCAGCTCCCGTGCGACCTACCAGCGGTACGACCCGCTGGAGGCAGACTGACATCGAGCGGTGGATCGCACTTGGATGCCCGGATCGGCAGACCTTCGAGACCACGAACGACAACGGCCAGCCCCCGGTCAAAAGGTCTGGCCGTCGCTCGTAACCCAATGCGGATGGGAAACTGAGATGAGCCTACAGACGCGTTCAGGTGACTGGAAGTCCGTTTCCACAACTGCGGAGCCTACTTCTTCGGATGTTCACAACCAGGTCTACACGGCCCTGTTGTCTGAACTGAAGCTGAGCGACCTGCACAAGCAGGATCTTCGAGGTCGGGGCCTGACCGACGACGAGATCATCAAACGAACCTATCGGACCCTTCCCCTTCGGGGCCGGTCGAGAATTGCCCGTGAGCTGCACGAGCGATTCGGTGACAGAGTCCGGAGTGTTCCCGGCTTCTACGAGAAGAGGGGTGGCAGCGGTTCCTACCTCACTCTTGCCGGATCAGTCGGCCTCCTTGTTCCGGTTCGCGATGTCGAAGGCCGGATTGTCGCTCTCAAGGTGAGGAGTGACGGTGACGGTAGATTCTCAAAGTACTCCTATGTCTCGTCCACGAAACACGACGGTCCCGGCCCAGGTTCGCCTGTGCACATCCCGTTGGGGGTAACACCCCAATCCCAAGCCATCCGTGTCACCGAGGGTGAGTTGAAGGCCGACATCACCACCGCATTGGGTGACATCCCAACGATTTCGGTCCCCGGTGTTTCGAATTGGCTGCCGGCTATGGAAGTGCTACGGACGCTCGAAGCAACCACGGTTCTCCTAGCGTTCGACGCAGATGCCCGTACCAATCCCAAGGTGGCTGGCCCGTTACTGGAGTTCGCCGAGGCCTTGGTCACCGGTGGGTTCGACGTGGAATTGGAACGCTGGTCAATCGAAGCCGGGAAGGGTATCGACGATCTGCTGGCAGCCGGGGGGACTCCCGAAGTTCTGGTCGGTGACGAGGCGATGCAGGCCGTCAGGGAGATCGCCGACGCTGCCGGCGTGAAGAAGTCAGACAAGGACAGCAGTCATGGCAGCAAGAAATCGCAGGCCACCCAACTGGTTGAGCTGGCGACCACCGCACACATCGAGTTGTTCCACACTCCAGGCGTGGACGGCGACGGATTCGCGACAATTCCGGTCGGTGACCACCGGGAAACTTGGCGGATTCGCAGCAAGACATTCAACCGCTGGCTGGCTCACCGGTACTTTCGGGAAACTCAGCGGGCGCCCAGCTCGCAAGCGCTTCAAGAGGCCCTAGACGCTCTGGATGGACGGGCGCAGTTCGCAGCTCCTGCGATCGAGGTCGCCTGCCGAATCGCCGAACACGGTGATTCGATCTACATCGACCTTGCGAACGACGCATGGGAAGTAGTTCACGTTACGGAAAGCGGCTGGAGCATCGTCACCACCGCACCTGTCAGATTCATTCGCCCACGCGGGTTGCAGCGGCTGCCGACGCCGACGCGCGGTGGGTCCGTCGATGATCTCAGGCAGTTCCTCAACATTGAGAACGACGCTGACTGGGTCTTGATCCTGTCGTGGTTGGTGGCGGCGCTCCGACCTCGCGGCCCGTATCCGATTCTTGCCCTCAATGGCGAGCAGGGATCGGCCAAGAGTACGGCGTGCCGGATCCTGCGATCTCTTGTTGATCCCAACCTCGCTGCGCTGCGGTCAGCGCCGAAGGACCCGCGCGATCTGATGATTGCGGCAACCAACGCGTGGTGCGTCAGTTTTGATAACTTCTCGGAAATCAAGGACTGGCTTTCGGATGCCCTGTGCCGACTGAGCACCGGGGGCGGATTTGGAACGCGTGAACTCTATTCCGATGGCGAGGAGAAGCTGTTTGACGCCAAGCGGCCGATCCTGCTGAATGGCATCACCGAGGTTGCCACTCGTCCAGATCTCCTGGATCGCACGATCCCGATCACGCTCCCAGTGATCCCCGATTCGAAGCGGCGCACGGAGTCCGAGCTGTGGGCGGCGTTTGAGGATGCTCGCCCGCAGATTCTTGGTTCGCTGCTGAACGCGGTTGTCACCGCCATGCAGCGACTGCCGGAGGTCAGGCTCTCGGCACTGCCTCGAATGGCTGATTTCGCGGAGTGGGCCACGGCGGCAGAACCAGCGTTCGGGTGTGAACCAGGTGCGTTCATGGCTGCATACGGCGAAAGCCAGGCAGATGCAACCACAACGGCAATTGAAGCATCGAGCATCGCCGAGCCATTGCAGGAACTGATGGATGACCGTTCCGAATGGAACGGCTCGGCAACGCCTCTGCTGGCGGAACTCGAGAAGTTTGCTTCGGATCGGACGGTCAGACAACAGGCGTGGCCCAAAGCCGCAAATGCCCTGTCAGGGAAGCTCCGCCAACTCGCCCCGAGCCTACGCAAGATCGGAATCGACATCGAGTTTGACCAAGAACTGGATGCCAACCGAAGAAAGGTCATTCACATCAGAAAGGTGCCGCAAAACATCGTCCAGACCGGTCCGACCGTTCAGGTGGGAGCCAACTGCGAATCTGGATCGTCCGACGATCGATCGGACCGTCCGGCATCGTCCGGTGCGGAGCCCGTGAATTACGGTGAAACCGCCGGTTTGGACGGTCCGAACGATCCGGACGATGTTTTTCCCGATCATTCTGATTTGGTAAACGCTCAAACAACTTCCGAGGCGATTATTCACCGAGATGCTGATTGTCGCTCAACCGATTGGTGGGAGCACCGGTTCGGTGCATTCTACTGTGTCAAATGCTCGCCCTGCACAGACGAGCAAATGCTGGTCAGGGAAGGAAACGGGCCACCGCGCCAGTGAAGAAAAGGAAGCTCGACCAGTTCCTAAAGACGATCAGGTGTGTCAATTGACATATCATCCTAATGGCATACTATGCCACCTGGACGATACATCAGCTTGAAGGATCCAAGACATGGCATTGCGGAGCAGGACCATCGTAGAGCAGCTGAAAGGCGCTGTGCGAAAGACAGGAGAGACACCCTACGCAGTTGCAAAGCGTGCTGGAATCACGCCGGAGATGCTCAGCAGGTTCATGCACGGTCAGCGAGACCTCCGGCTAGCGACCGCTGCGAAGATTTGCGCAGCGTTGAACCTGGAGCTGCAACCGATGGACGACGAAGGGACCTGAGATGGGACGCCTGTTCAAGCCGACGATCGTTCGATACCTCGATGCCGATGGCCGCCGCTGTAAGAAGGGTGACCCCGGGGCACGGAAGAAGCGGGTCAAGTCGCGGACCTGGCGAGGACAATACGCCGACGGCGAGGGCAACCCGCAAAACGTGACGCTCGGCCGCAACAAGGAGGCCGCACGGCACATGCTGCACGAGTTGGAAACGAAGGCTGCGCACCGAAAGGCTGGATTGTTCGATCCGTTCGAGCAGCATCACTCGCGTTTTCTGATCGAGCACCTGGCAGATTTCAAGACACACTTGGAAGCGAAAGGCAACGGCAGCACACACGTTGCCACATCCGTTTCCAGAGTTCGAGCGATCCTTGACGGTTGCGGATTCGTCCGAATCCGTGATCTGTCAGCTTCGCGTGTGATGGAGTGGTTGGCCGACGGTCGTGAAGCAGGGATGGGGATCACCACGAGCAACCACTATCTCACCGCTGTGAAAGGGTTTGCCCGCTGGTTGGTGAAGGACCGGCGCATGAGTGAGTCGCCGTTTGCTCACCTGTCGAGGCTCAACGCTAAGACCGACGTCCGCCGGCAGCGTCGGCACCTCTCCATTGAGGATTTCAAACGATTGATCGCCGCAGGGCAAAGCGGCAAGCCCGTGTGTGGGCTGTCGGGACCGGACCGGGCGATGCTGTACCTGACCGCCGGTTACACGGGGCTGAGAGCAGCGGAACTGGCGTCCCTCACCGCAGCGTCCATCGATTTCGACGCCGACCCGCCGACCGTCACCGTCGATGCCGCCTACTCCAAGCATCGCCGGACAGACGTGCTGCCTCTCCATCCCGATCTCGCGGTGCGGCTGCGAGAATGGCTCGCACAGCGTGATCGAGGCGAAGACGATGCAACTCACGTCCTGTCAATCGGTGGTCCGTCACAGGCCGCCCCAGTACGCCTGTGGTCTGGGGCCTGGGCTGCCAACCGTCACGCAGCGAAGATGCTGCGGCATGACCTGCGAGAGGTCGGGATTCCCTACGAGGATGATTCTGGGAGGGTATTCGACTTCCATGCACTCAGGCATCAGTTCATCAGCATGCTGGCCCAGAGCGGCGTGCATCCCAAAACGGCACAGGAGCTGGCGCGGCACAGCACGATCACGCTGACGATGGACCACTACACACACATCGGGCTGCACGACCTGAGCGCTGCTCTCGAGTCGCTGCCTGGTCTTCCGGCCACCGAAAGCCAAGCAATCAGGGCAACGGGAACCGAAGGTGTCAAAAACGTGGTTGCCGGTTTGGTTGCCGGTGTTGGCGACATTTCGAGCAACTCGGTGAGAGCGATTGAGACAAAGGGCCACAGCAAGACGGCCCCTCGGTCCGACTCCGCCGGCAGCGAGAAGCCCCTGCAAATGCAGGGGATTGAGAGTGATTGCGACACCGTGACAACGGTTGAGAAGCAGTACCGGAGGCGGGACTCGAACCCGCACGAGGTTTACCCTCACTGGATTTTGAATCCAGCGCGTCTGCCATTCCGCCACTCCGGCCTCATCGGTCCACCAAGCTAGTCGACTCTCTGGTGGGTTTCAATGAGCCGGATCAGGGACCTCGGGAGGTTCACGACTCGCGGAGTTCTCGGCGGAGTACCTTGCCCAGGAAGTTGCGCGGCAGGTCGCCGTCGAGCACTTCAATCTCTCGTGGCCGCTTGTACCGCGAGAGTTTCTGCCCCAGGAAACTCTGCAGCCCCGACTCGTCAAACGTGGCACCGGGCACCAGCGTCAGAAACGCCTTGACCCGTTCACCTCGCACCGGGTCGGGCACACCGACGACCGCCGCATCGGCCACGTCGGGGAACTCACGCAGCACCGCCTCGACCTCGGCCGGGTACACGTTGAACCCGCTGGTGATGACCAGGTCCTTGAGCCGGTCGACGATGGTGAAGAAACCGTCGTGGTCGCAGCTGGCGATGTCACCTGTGGCCAGCCAGCCGTCGATGAGCACCTCGTCGGTCGCCTGCGGCAGGTCGAGGTACCCGTCCATCACCTGCGGGCCTCGTACCAGCAGCTGTCCGACCTCGCCGGGCCCCAGCACCCGGAAGCGGTCCTCGATGTCGACCACTCGGGCCAGGGTATCGGGAAGCGGCAGCCCGATGCATCCGGGTCGGGCGGTGCCGTCGAGGGGTCCGGCGTGAGTGACCGGTCCGGCTTCGGAGAGTCCATAGCCTTCAACGACCACGGCTCCGCTGTGCCCGGCAAACTCAGCCGCCACGTCCTCGGGCAGGCCGGCTCCCCCGCTGATGCACATCTCCAGGCCCCTCACATCCTCGCTGCGGCCTCCCCGCAGTCGTTCGTTGAGTGCCACCAGCATGGCGGGCACGGCGGGGAAAATGGTGGGACGATGGCGGGCGAAGAGATCGAGCACCTTGCCGACCTGGAAGCGGTGGTGCATGACCAGAGTGGCCTGCATCGCCGTGCCGGCCAGGGCACAGGTGGTCAGGCCATAACTATGGAAGAACGGCAACACCGCCAGCAACGTGTCCCGGGCGGTGCGGCGACCGGCCCAGTGGTACAGCTGCCAGGCATTGGCCACCAGGTTGCCATGAGTCAAGACGACCGAGCGGGGGACCCCGGTGGTGCCTCCGGTGGGCAGGATCAGAGCCGGGCGGCCCGGTTCGAAGCCGAGCGAGGGATCGAGTTCGCCGGCCAGACCGGTGACGGCAGCATTTGCCGATCCCGATCCCGATTCGATGCTGCGGCTGGAAGTCTCGGGGATCTCGTCGTCCCAGTCGAGCCAGCGAGTGGCTCCGGAGGGCCGACCGATGCGGAACTTCAGCAACCTCGCCAGGGCGTAACCGACCCGGCCCAGGCTGCCGAGCCGGCTCTGCATCGAAACCGCCAGTACGGTCTCAGGCGCAGCTTCATCACCGGGAACGAGGCCGGCCAGCACGTCGAGCGTGACCAGTACGCGGGCTCGGGTGGCCGTCAGCAGGCGACCGACCTCATCGGGGACCATCAGTGGGCTGGCCGAGACGACGGTGGCTCCGGCCAGCCAGGCCCCATTGAGTGCCACCAGGTACTCGGGCATGTTGGGCAGCATCAAGGCCACTCGGTGACCAGGACGCACGCCCAGGGCCTCGAAACGGATGGCCGCCGCCTGGGCTCGATTCCACAGCTGGGCGTACGTCCAGCTCTCGTCCAGGTGCCAGCAGGCGACCCGGTCGGGAGACTCCTCGGCCGCACGCTTCAGCAGACACCAGGCCGCTCGAGCCGGGTAGCCCAGGTGAGTGGGGACATTCTCGGGATAGTGCTCACGCCACGGCGCGAATTCGATTCCCGCTCTGATGCTGGTCACGGCCATCCTGCAGCCTCCCAACGGCCCACATGCGAATCGGTGATGTCCCCTTTGGTCTCCCTGATGCATCGTCTGGTCGTGGCAAGGAACCCGGTCGCCGAACCCGTCGTTCGACACCGTTGTTCAGTCAACTCTAGCGCGTGGCGGAATCCAGGCAACAGGATTCGACCGAGGTGGCCGGCGAGCCGAGCCCGGGACTCAGCCTAAGACGTTGTCCGACATCAGGTTGCAATCGCCGCCCAACTCGCTTCAGGATCGGCGGGTCATGTCGAACAGCTGGGTCGCCTGGGGACCGAGGAAGCCCTCGAAACGGGTCGATTCTCCCGATTCGCTGTCGATCACCTCGCCTCTCTCGGCCAATTCAAAATAGGCATACGTCCAGGGCAAGTTGACCGGCTGTCCCCCCTCGGTGACCTCAACATCGACCACCACCGCCTCGGTCGCCGTTTGCCTGAGACGCGATCCAGCCTCGCCCTCGATGTCCGACTTCATCGATACGCCTGCGGCTGCCAGTGCCGCTGCGGTCTTTTCGATCGAGTCGAGCGATTCGACTCGGTGGGCGTTGATCAGGCCGGTGAAGTGGTTCACCGCGTAGCCGTGCACCAGCACCCAGGCGGCGTACTGCGATACCTCGGCCACGGCTTCAACGTCGGATCGTTCGGGTGCCGGCCAGGGCCGCTGGTGGAACCAGTCGCTGAGCGTCTCGAGCGTCGTCTCGGAGTCGAGAGTCGGGGACGAGCCGATCCGTGCCAGGTGATCGAGCACTTCCAGCGACAGGGGCCGACGGTGCTGGTCGAGGCTGCCGGTGAGGTGCCGGCGATCAGCAGGATCCAGCTGCCAGGCCTCGAGTTCGGAGACGAACAGCTTGGGGAGTGGTTTGCTGTTGGCGGAGTCGTTGTCGGGAGGATCGAGGTGGATGGCCTGCAGGTGCTTGGTGGGAAAGTGGTAGCAGGCGGCGGGTCGATATCCCAGTGCCTGGAACGGTCGGGCGATCGAGGAGATTCCGGCGGCGGGTTGTTGCCAGGCGATCGAGCGGAAGGCGATGTGGTCGTTCTGGAAGTCGGCTCCGGCGGTGGCGAGGAGTTGTTCGTAGTCGCGGACCGAGGTAACTCGATCGCGGTACGTGGCCCAGAGTCGATCGAACAGTTGGTGAAGGAACTCGACGTTGCTCATGCTGTCTCGTCTTGATCGGGTTTCTGGTCCCGCGTTTCGTCGCTCACTCGACGTCAACATACAGCGGCAGGTCGATCCGTTCGACTTCCATCACCTGCCGTTCGCTGTCGAGCTGAGCGTGGTCTTCGAGTGGTTCGATGACCAGCCGGACCGAGCGACCGATGGCCCGCCGTCGTCCGGGTTGGAACTTGCCGTCGAGGATGGCCCAGTGTCCGACGAGGATTTCCCGGTGAGTCAACCGCCCGCTCTCGACTCGATCGATCCGGTAGTGGTGATAGACCAGTGCGCGTCGGTAGGGTGCGATCTGTGCGGGAGTGGGGATCGGCGAGGTTTCGACACAGCGGGCGCGGACGACGGCTCGTTTGCCCGGCCTGCGGGACTTGAGTGTCAGGGTGGCGGCGTCCAGGAGTGGTTGCGACTGGTCATCGTCGAGTGCTGCGGCCACGAGGGTGATGCGGGAGATGCGGGCGTCGCAGCCGCGGAGCCCGCTGGCGTTGTTGCCCCATCTCACCTGGCTGCCCGGTGCCAGCCGAAGTTGGCCCAGCGGCACGTCGATGCGTCGGGTCGGCTGCCGGTCGATTCGCAGCCGGATTCCCTGTCGGTCGAGTGCCAGCACGAGGTGGGTCGGTGTTTCGGGTTTCAGGCCGACCAGTTCCACGGCCGACTTGCCGTCCTGGCTGGTGGCCAGCGACAGCGAGAACCCGGATCCGGTCACGAGAGGGTTGAGGGCGAGTGTGAGGCTGTTGCCGGGGTTGCCGGGGTTGCCGGGGGTGCCGGGGGTGGTGGGCGGTTCGATCGCCAGCAGGACACTGGGTCGTTTTGATGTGGTCGGGGTGATGGTCAGCAGCATCGAGATGCTGAGGGTCTGCCGGGCATTCCAGTGTGCGACCAGCCCGGGGTTGGGGGGCGCGATCTCGGCCGAGCCGCGTGAGAGCCTGAGTTCGAAGAACCGACCTGGCCGCGTGCGTCCCTTGTGCAGGAGCCGGCAGGTGGTCCGGGGCCGGTCACCGACGGCGGGCAGCTCGACCGGTCGGCGGGTGTCTCGGAAGGCCCACAGCAGGCTGGGGATCGCCGGTGGCCAGGTCGGTTCTGCACCGGCGGTGGGGCGTGGTGAGGCCAGAGCGGAATCGGGGACCTGGCTGGCTCGTCCGTTGGCAATCCAGGCGTCGGGGAAGAAATCGGGCTTCGAGTTCTTGGTGACGCGTAGAGCGGTCTTGATGCTGCGGAAGTCGTCACTGAACCGTGCCAGGTAGACCTCAACCTGCGGACCGCCACCCGAGACGGCATTGATCGGCCCCTTGCGGCTGTAGGGACCGGTCAGCACCAGGTAGCCGACATGGTTGCTCCAGCGGGGATGAAACATCTCGGCTCCCTGTGCGGCCACCATGCGGGTGTTGCCGCGGGCCAGCCCGGCGACGTCCGCCACGGCCACGTTCCATTTCGGGCCGTTGTCGGGTGCCGAGAGCCTGAGGTTGCGGTGGGGGCCATCGAAGATCCAGGCCAAGCGGCTGTTGTCCGGAGCCAGCGAGGCCCAGCAGCCCTTGCCCAGGTGGGTGAGCGAGGGTGGGTCGAGACCGACGAGTCCGCCGTTGGGCCAGGGGAAGACCCCCGCGGCGAAGCGGCCGTTTCGCGAGAGCTGGAAGTTGTCGGGGCTGACGCGGGTCCGGGACCAGACGGGTTTCGAGACCGAGGTGTCATCGAGACGGACCCGGACCAGGTTGCGGTAGAAGTAACTGCCCGCCTTGCCCACGCGTTGGCCGATGACCACCCAGTCGGTCTTCGAGTCCGGGTCGTGCCAGGTGCACAGAGCGGCACCCCGGGCCAGCCGCTGCGGACGGTCGCTGCCCCAGTCGAGCAGCATCACGCGGCCCCGGGTGCGGTCGGTGAAGATCACCCGGCGGCCGTCGGGTGAGAGCAGGGGTCGGGCGTAGTTGGATCTCTTGGAGACCAGTTCCCGTTCGCCTCGACCATCCTCGCTGTCGTAGCCCATCAACAGCAGTTCGGTTCCCTGGGCCTGCACGTCCTTGGCGGCCTGGCTGCTGTCCTGGACCCAGACGATCCGGGTGGGGGCTCCGGTGAATCGGGCCAGGGGGTCCTGCTGCTGGGCCCGGGCGATCACGCAGGGGAGGCTGGCCAGCCAGAGGACGACGAGGAGCGTGGCGCGGAGCGGGAGCGGGGGCGGGGAGTTGCCGTTGTTGCAGTGGAGAATCCGAGTCGGTGCCATGTCGCGTCTCTGCCAATGGACTGCGTCCCGATTCTCGAGTCTCGGGTCACTCACGTCCAACGCAAACCAGTTCGCGGTCGGTGCGAATCAGCAGCCGGTTGCCGGTGACGGCCGGAGTCGCCAGGGTGCGACCCTTGAGCCGGTTGAGTGCCAGCCGCCGATAGCGAGGGCCGGGGACCAGGACGTGGGTGTCGCCGGCTTCGTTGATGGCCAGCACGTGGCCGTTGACCGACAGCGGCGAGGCCGAGAAGTGTCCGCCCAGGCGGCGGCGCCAGCGGAGGCTTCCTCGGCGGGCGTCCAGGCAACTGGCGATTCCCGCGTCGTTGACCAGGTACACCGCGTCATCGACGACCAGAGGGGTCGGGTTGAGCGGGATTGCCTTCTGGTGTTGCCAGGCCACGTGCGTGCCGGTGACGTCGCCCCGGCCGTCGGTCCTGATGGCCAGCAGCCGGGGGCTGTCGTAGCCGGTGCAGACATAGATCAGGCCGCTGCCAGCGGGACCGGCCACCGGACGGGGCACGACCGAGTAGCCGGTGTAGCGGACCCACCACAACTCGCGGCCGCTGGAGGGATCGTAGGCCACCACCCGGTCGCCTCCGGCACTGATCACCTGGGCCTGGCGCTTCGCGTCGCCAGTGCGAAGGACCAGCGGGGTCGAGTACGAGTGGCGGCCTGCGACTCGAGGCTTCTGCCAGCGAGGCTGACCGCTCTGGCGGTCCAGTGCGACCACGAATTGTCTCGAGCCGACCGCGCTTCGACGCAGGCGGTCGTAGAAGGGGCCGGTGTAGCCGTCGCAGCTGACGATCAGCAGGTCGCCGACAACGACCGGCGAAGCGGCCGGGCCGTGGTGGTGGTGGTAGGGCAGGGTGGTGGTCCAGGTGACCTTCCCGTCGAAGCCCACTCGGGCGGTGCCGTGAGTGCCGAAGTGGACGAAGACGGCTCCGTCGGCGACCACCGGGGTCGGCGTGGCGTGAGTGTTCTTGGGGTGGATCTTGCCCGGGTTCTGGACCTCGAGCACCGGGTGGTTGGAACGCAGGGTGCCGGTGAGTCGATCCAGCTGCAGCAGCCTCAGCGAACGGTTGCCGTTCTGTGAGCTGGTCAGCCAGATCGAGTTGCCGGCGACGACCGGAGAGGACCAGCCGCGGCCCGGCAGCGGTGTTCTCCAGAGCACGTTGAGACGGTCGTTCCACCGCAGCGGGATGTCGCTCTTGGGGTCGGCATGAGCCGCACCGCGAGGTCCCAGGAACTCGGGCCAGTCGGTCGGTTCGGCCCACAGCGGACCGGCGACGACCAACAACCAGAGGATGGCCATCGAGGCTCTGCTGGTGTGCTCGTGTGTGTGAATCATGTTGTCACCGGTGTGCCCATTGTTGCCATTTTCGGCTCGGTCGGGCACTGGTGACGACCCGCGGTTGGAAATTCCTGGTCGAGTTGTGCTCGAGGCACGGCGGTGGAGGGGCGACGGGTTGGGCTGCGGATTGGGCGACGGGTTGGGCGACGGGGAGAAGCTGAGTGGACTGTGACGGCTGCGGACGCCGAAAACAGAGAAGGGGACAAAGAGGTGATCGGTCCGGGGAGAATCGGGCCCTTCAAGCACGAGGAGAATACGGTCGAGAGGGGCGTTGCAGTCAAAGTCAACAGGTTGACCATGCTCTGGCATCCCGGTAACCTATCAGTAGATATGCATGTGTGCAGGAGGCACGTGGCATATTCCCACCCGGTGACCCTCCCCCCACCCCTTCCGGAAGCCGCCGCAATGCTGCGCCCGTCAGTTGGAATTCTGCTGGCCGCGTTGATCTTTGCGAGTGTGGTGGTGGTGCCTTCGGCTGGCGTGTCGGCGGCTGATCCGTTGCACGTCGAGGTGGACCGGCTGGTGGCCGCGAGTCCCGTGGGGCTGGTGTCTGAGCCGAGCGGTGACGGCGAGTTTCTGCGTCGCCTGTACCTGGCGATGGTCGGGCGGATCCCTTCGGTCGAGGAAACTCGGGCGTTTCTCAACGACAAGTCACCAGCCAAGCGAACCGCGGCCGTGGATCGTCTGCTGGGCAGTGTGTCCTACGTACGTCGGATGACCAACGTGCTGGACGTGATGCTCTCGGAACGTCGCGGCGACGGCGAGGTGAAGCGAGGTGAGTGGCAGACGTTTCTGAAGCAGTCGATCGAGTCGAACAAGCCGTGGAACGTGCTGGCTGCGGAGATCCTGGGCGCCGACGCGGTGGATCCCAAGCAGCGTGGTCCGGCGAAGTTCCTGATGGATCGCGGAGTCGAGGTGAACCAGATGACCCGCGAGGTCGGCCGGATGTTCTTCGGCGTCGACCTGCAGTGTGCCCAGTGCCACAACCACCCGCTGATCGACGACTACCTGCAGAAGGACTACTACGGCATCTACGCCTTCCTGAACCGCACCTATCTCTTCAAGCCCGACAAGAAGAAGCCGGGCGTCCTGGCCGAGCGGCCCAGTGGTGGGGTGGCCTTCAAGTCGGTGTTCACCGGAGACGCGGGCGTTTCGCGACCTCGCCTGTTGGGCGAGCGTCAGTTGGACGAGCCGGCCATTGCGTCGGGCCAGGAATACAAGGTCAAGCCGGACAAGAAGAAGAAGAACCTGCGGCCGGTCCCGACCTACAGTCGTCGCGAGCAGTTGGCCAAGCTGGTCCGCGACGGCAACAACCGGTATTTCGCCCGCAACATGGCGAATCGTCTCTGGGCGCTGGTGATGGGCCGCGGTCTGGTTGAGCCGGTGGACCTGCACCACAGCGACAACCCGCCCTCGCACCCCGAGCTGCTGAGGCTGCTCACCGACCGCTTCATCGCGACCAAGTACGACATCCGCGGTTTCGTCCGCGAGCTGGTCCTGACTCGGACATTTGCCCGCGGATCGAGCCTGCCGTCGGACCTGGTGGCTCGGTCGGCCCGTGCCCGCGAGTTGCTGGGTCCGTTGGCCGAGAGTGAGAAGAGGCTGACGGTCGAGTTGGCTGCTGCGGACAAGAAGATCGAGGCGGCTGTGGCGCTCGAGACCAAGGCGGCCGAGCCGATTCCGGCGTTGGCCAAGACCCTGAAGCCGGTCAACGACAAGGTGGCCGCGGAGAAGAAGAAGCACGACCCGGCGGCCAAGGCCCTGGCCGACTCGACGAAGAAGTTGCAACTGAAGCAGAAGGCCGGTCTCCCGCTGCTCGCCGGTGCTCGCGGCGGAGCCGCGGCCTTGAAGCTGCTTCCCTCTGACAAGGAACTCTCGGCGGTCATCGCCAAGCTCGACACGCGGGCCAAGGCGATGGCGACAGAACTGGCCGCTCTGGAGAAGGACAAGGCGGCCAAACAGGCGGCTGCCCTGGTGACGGGCAAGGCGCTGAAGACGGCCGAAGTGGCCCGAGACGCCGCGGTCAAGAAGCACGGCGACGTGGTGAAGCTGTTCGAGGCCGAGATGTGGAAGGTCGACCAGTTGAGAACGGCTCGGCGGACGATCAACACCAGGCTGACGGCCAACTTGCAACGCAAGGGAACGCTCGAAGTGCTCGCCGGCCTGGCCGCGACGCGGAAGGCGTCCGACGAAACACGAACGGCCCTGGCGGCTGCCGAAAAGGTTCTCGCGCCAGTCGCGGCCGAATACGGCAAGTCGGGCACCGTGCTGGGTACGGCGAAGAAGGAAGCCACCACGGCCGCTACGGCCCGGGACAAGGCGGCCAGCGAACTGGCCGGGACCCAGGCGAAGCTGGCGAAGTTGCCGGGGCTGACCGAGTCGTTGTCGGTTGCGGCTCAACAGACCGCCCGAGCCCTCAAGACGCTGGGCGAGGACAAGGAACTGGCCGGCATCAGCAAGACCCTGGCCGGGCGATCCACCGGGCTGAACAAGGAACTGGCCGATGCGAAGAAGGCCTTGCCCGGCCGGCAATCGGCTGCCACGGCAACGGCCAAGCGAGCCCTTGCGGCCAAGGTGGCACTCGACGCCGCGACCAAGAACCACGATCGGCTCACCAAGCTCAGGGCACCGTTGCTGGCCACGGCCACGGCGGCCCGCGGAAAGTCCGACGCCGCAGAGGGTGCTCTCGACGAGACGCTCGGCAAGTTGTCTCAGTCGTGGTCACGGCAATTCGCCATCGGCACCGTCGAGCCTCTGTCTCCGGAACAACTCGGCTGGAGCCTGTTGCAGGCGGTTGGCCAGGTCGGTCGTCAGCGTCAGAGCGTGGTCGCCGAACTCGACAAGAAGAGTCCGCTGAAGCCTGAAGAGAAGAAGGACGCGGCGAAGCTGGCTGCTCGGAAACTGCAGATCGAGCAAACGACCTACAACAAGCTCAAGGGCACCCTCGGCACCATCGTCACTCTCTACGGTGCCGGAAGCGGGCAGCCTCAGAACGAATTCTTCGCCACGATCGACCAGGCCCTGTTCCTGGCCAATGGCGGACCGCTCAAGGGCTGGTTGGCTCCCGGTGGTGGCAACCTGACCGAGCGGCTCGGTAAGATGACCGACGAGAAGCAGTTGGTCGAGGAGCTGTACCTGAGCGTCTTGACCCGGCGACCGACCGACGAGGAGGTGGCCGACGTGACTGCCTATCTCAAGGAACGAACCAAGAAGAACCGAGCGGCGGCGATCCAGGAACTGGCCTGGGCGCTGTTGACCTCAGCGGAATTCCGCTTCAATCACTAGGACCTCTGTAAGACCACTCGAAACGACCACCCCGGTCCGGATCGGCCGACCGGGATCCAATCAGGCCATACCAATCCTCAAGGGAATGACGATTCAACAACGGGCGTTGTTGGCAAGCAGGATGACTTGTCCAGGCAGGTTGTCGTCAAAAATTGGAGAATACTGATGAGACGCAAACGATCCTGCGGAAGTGACGAGCACGCGATGGCTCGACGGCAGTTCCTGGGCGGCGTGGCCGGCGGCGTGGCCGGTGGCCTGGGCGTGATGGCCGGTCTTCCGGCGGCCAAGCAGCTCGAGAAGACCCAGCAGCGGGTCGTCTGCATCTACATGTCGGGCGGATTGAGCCAGCTGGAGAGTTGGGATCCCAAGCCCAAGACCAACACGGGTGG
>Ga0310120_10000676_pt1 | contig 26718 bp, 19 predicted proteins | sample CB27_AW_983_MG_FD_203506 | JGI IMG/M metagenome (GOLD analysis project Ga0310120, IMG submission 203506) | Marine microbial communities from Western Arctic Ocean, Canada - CB27_AW_983 | ecosystem: Environmental > Aquatic > Marine > Oceanic | place: Canada: Western Arctic Ocean | collected...
TGGTTTTTCCCGGCAAAGACGATTCAGCGTGCAATGGCACGCAACGTGCACCCTTTTGGGAGCATCGTGAATCACACGGCCACGCATGACGCGGGACATGCGTCTCCAGCCGTCCTGCTGAACTCTGTCCGCCAGGGCGAGTGCAGCCTGGGTCCGTTGCTGGGCGTCTACCGCGACCGACTGGAAGCATTGGCGCAACAACGCGTGTCGCCTCGGCTCGGCGTCCGCGAGAGTCCGTCGGACATCGTGCAGGAGACGCTGCTGCATGCCTGCCGCGACTTCCCAAAATTCCGCGGCCACAGCGAGGGAGAACTGTGGTGCTGGCTGCGGCAGATCCTGACAAACCGCATCCTGGGTACCGTTCGGCATCACCTGGGAACCGCCGGCCGTGATCTCAGACGCGAAGTGACCATTTCTCGAACAGCCCAGTCGGCCGACAACCGCTCGGCGGGGAATGCGGTCGAACGGCTGGCCGCCAACCAGACCTCCCCCAGTGGCCGAGTGGTCCGCAAAGAGCAACGACGTCAAATCCGCGTGACGGTGGCCGCGCTGCCTCGCGAATACCGACGGATCTTGCTGCTGCGGATCGTCGCGGAAATGCCTTTTGAAGAGATCGCCGAACGGTTGAACCGCAGTTCTGCGGCCGCCCGCCAACTGTACCAACGTGCCCGCCAGGCCATGATGGCTCGGCTCGAACAACAGGAAACACGATGACCAACGTGACCCGGAACGACTCGGGCGTTGACCTGACCACGTGGCGGGAACTGCTTTCGGACTGGGGCCGCTCGGGCTGTCCACGTCCCGAACTCGACACGGACTCCCGGGCCGAGCAACTTGCCTCTCTGCGAGCCGAACTGGCGGCCGATGCTGCCGAGTCGTTTGTCCCGCCGACAGAACCCCTGGGCGACTTCCAGATCATCCGAGAAATCGGGCGGGGTGGGATGGGGATCGTCTACGAGGCTCACCAGCTTTCGGTCGATCGTCGCGTGGCCCTGAAGCTGTTGCCGGCCAGCGACTGGCTGGACCCGCAGCGGATCGATCGATTCGGTGCCGAGGCCCGTGCGGCCGCGGCGTTGCACCACACCAACATCGTCCCGGTCTTTTCGCAGGGCCACGAACAGGGTGTGCATTACCTGGCGATGCAGTTCATCGACGGCATCTCGCTGGACCAACTTGAAGAACAGGCCCGTCAGACCACGTCCCGACCCGACATCGACACCGAACAGGCGGTCGCCGACATCGGTCGACAGGCCGCCGAGGCCCTCGAATACGCCCACCGACAGGAGGTGATTCACCGGGACGTCAAGCCGGGAAACCTGCTGCTGGATCGTCACGGAACGGTCTGGCTGAGCGACTTCGGCCTGGCACGGAGCCCGGAAGCCGAAGACCTGACGGCCACCGGCGCGATCCTGGGCACACATCGGTACATGGCCCCCGAGTGTTTTCGGGGCGACGCCGACGCCCGCAGCGACATCTACAGTCTCGGGGCAACGCTGTTCGAGTTGCTCGCCCACCAGCCCGCCTTCGACTCCGACGACAATCCCTGGGAGCGGCAGAACCAGTCCCTGCGGACCCTCGTCCCCGGCATCTCCCGGGATCTTCAGACGATCGTCGAACGTGCCCTGGATCCCGACCCGGACCGTCGCTACCAGACAGCCGATGAGTTGTCCCAGGATCTCACACGGTTCCTGGCCGGAGAACCGATCCATGCCCGACGAATCGGGTGGTACGGGCGAACCGCTCGCTGGTGCCAACGCAACCCCGCGCTGGCCGGGATGACCTCGTTGGCGGCACTGCTGCTGGTGGCTCTGACGATCGGATCGATCGCGACCGCTGACCACTTCCGCAGGCAGGCCCAGCACGCCCGCAGCCTGGTGCAGTCACGAGAAATGGCACTACGGGCTCGTCAGATCGTGTTCGCTCGCGAGCAGACGGTTCGGGCCGAGGCCGAGGCGTTGAAGCGGCAATCCGAGCGAGACGCACGACGGGCCGAGGCGTTGACCCGGTTCCTGGTCTCGGAGGTCATCCGTGACCTGCGACCCGATCGACGACTGGGCCGCCCCATCTCACCCAGGTCCATCCTCGATCACGCCGCCACCCGAGTGGAAACCACGTTTGTCGATCAACCGGCAACTGCCGCCTCGATCCAGTTGTCGCTGGGCGAGTCGTACGATGCCCTGGGACTGCACTCCCAGGCCGTCGAACAGTTGAAGCGGGCGGTGAAGAACCGCCGCGACCAACTCGGCGAACACCACTGCGACACGCTTGCCGCGACATCTCAACTGGCCACCGCCCTGACCCATTGCGGCAGCTTCGCCCAGGCCCTCGAACTCCACCAGCAAGCCTACGACGGCCTGAAGGACGACTGCCGCTCCGGCGATCAGGTGGTGCTGATGGCACGCCACAACCTGGGCATGTGCCTGTTGGAGATGTGCCGATTCGAAGAGGCCCTGGTGCACTACCAGAGAGTGCTCACCGATCGAACACGAATCGACGGTCCCGATCATCCGCGGACGCTCCGGACGATGAACAACCTCGTGCTCTGCCTCAAGAGACTGGGGCGACTCGAGGAGGCGTTGCCACTGAGTCAACGGACGCTGGCCGTAAGGAAGCGGACGCTGGGAGAGACTCACCCCGACACGCTCTCGGCCATGCACAATCACGCTCAGATGCTGGGACTGATGAAGCGGCAGGCGGAGGCACAGGTGCTTTACGAGCAGACCCTGGCGATCAAGCGGCGAATGCTCGGCTCCGAACATCCCCGCACGCTCAACACCTTGCACAACCTGGCCAACACTCACTTCCGGCAGGGACGTTTCGAGGAGGCCGAACGGATCAACCTCAATGTGCTCGAGATCCGGCGGCGAGTGCTGGGAGCTCGACACCCCTCAACACTCAGAACACAGGCCAATCTCGGACGGACGCTGATGAAGCAACAGAGGCTGGCGGAGGCCGAGATCCAGTTGCAGGAGACCTGGAAGATGCAGGCCAGCCAGCGGGGCGAATCGCACAGCGACACGCTGTCGACGCAGCGAGCACTGACCCGCTGCCGGGCTCTCGTCAATCGGCAACCCAAGACGATGTTTGTCGGCGCCCGGGGCGATGAGACCGGAGCGGTCGGAGAGATTCGGGAATAATCCGGAATCGCTCAAGAACCCGCGTCACATCCGTGACGCCGGCGTTCCTCGAAGAACAGCGACACACACACATTCGCTGTTCACACGTTTCAGATCGAGGAGCCCGCCATGCGTTTGACCGATTGGACCCGCCGAATCGCCCACCTGCTCTCTTCCAGCCGTTCCCGGCCCCGCCGCGGCCGCCGCGGTGTGGTCTCGGCCGAATCGCTCGAGTCCCGGACCCTGCTGACGACCATGTTCTACCTCGACTTCGGCACGGCACTCCCCTCCGGCGGCATCTCGACGACCGTCGAGGAATTCCGGAACATCGACGGGACGGGCACCAACGGCTTCGGGACCGGATCGAACCTCCTGGGGCACGGCGGGCTGACAAGCACCGATCCACTGGACTTCAACTCGATCCAATACGACTTCAACGGCGACGCGACGATCGATGCCGATGATGCCCTGGCCTTGCAGAACGCCGTGTTGCCGATCGTGCAGCGAGAACTGGATGCGTTCGATTTCGAGGTGGTCGGGATCGGGTCGTCGAGTTTTGCCGACGTGGTCAACACCCTGCAGAACAACGACATCGGGATGGCCGGTTTCGATGGATTCGGTGAACACGACGCCTACAACTTCGTGATGGAAATTTCCTCGTCGGAGATCTTCGCCGCCGGCGGGCTGCTCGGAAGTGCGTCCAGCCTGTTCGGGATTGCTGCCGGCGAGGACCTGTTCAGCGCCACGGGCAACAACCACGACGAAGCCACGCTGACGTTCACCGACATGATCGTTTCGGCCACCAGCGGTGTCTCGGGCACCGACGAGTTCAACGAGAACCTGGCCCACCGGGTGGCGTACACGGTCGTCCACGAGGCGATGCACACCTTCGGCCTGTTCCACACCAAGGGAACAACGCCCCAGGAACGGCTGCTCTCCAGCGGTGACACGATCCGCCACGGTTCGGTCACCCGCGAGACGAACAACATCGTCACCCGCTTCGACCTGCAGCGTCACAGCGGGGGAGCCATGGTCAACAACTACGAGATCTTGGCCAGCGACCCGGACATCGGCTTGCGGGACAGTGATCGTGACGGGGTGCCCGACGTTGCCTACGTCACCGGTACCGGGGCCCACGACCTGATCACGTTGACCGACCTCGGTGGCGGTGTCACCCAGGTCCAGATCGACGCCTTCTTCGACAGCGACATGACCGACCTGATTCGCAGCGACAGTTACACGATCACCCAGGGAATCGACACCGAGGGCCGGATCCTGATCGATTCGAGCGTCGGTGATGACGTGGTCCAGATCGAGGCGGCCGTCACCGCCAACATGCTGGTTCACGGTGGCCAGGGAGACGACGTGATCGAAAGCGGCTCGGGCAACGATCGTCTCTTCGGTGAGGATGGCAATGATGTCGTCTCCGGCGGGGCCGGTCACGACTGGCTCAACGGCGGAGACGGCTCCGACGTGCTCAACGGTGACGACGGCTCGGACCTGGTCGTCGGCGGCAACGGGGACGACACGATCCACGGCAACGCGGGCCGCGACGTCCTGTTCGGCAGCGCAGGCAACGACCGGCTCTTCGGTGACGGCGAAAACGACTGGTTGCTGGGTGGAGCCGGCGACGACTTCCTCACCGGCGGATTCGGCAACGACTTCCTCTGGGGCAACCACGGCAACGATGTCCTCTCGGGCAACAGCGGCCGCGACCTGCTCGATGGCGGAACCGGCAATGACTCGCTCAACGGCGGCATCGACAACGACCGGTTGCTGGGCGGCCGGGGTGACGACCGGCTCGACGGTGGCGACGGCGACGACGTCCTCAACGGCCAGGATGGAAACGACGTCCTGCGTGGCGGGAACGGCAACGACCGGATGCACGGCGGCAACGGTCATGACCACATGGACGGCCAGGCCGGCAATGACCGGATGTTCGGTAATCGCGGCAACGACCTGATGCTCGGCGGCAGAGGCCACGACGTCATGGTCGGCGGATCCGGAAACGACATCATGGCCGGCCAGTCCGGCAACGACATCATGCTCGGCAACTCCGGCTCGGACTTCCTGTTCGGCGGGACTGGCAACGACATCCTGATCGGCGGTGCCGACGCCGACCTGGTCTTCGGCGGACCGGGACTCGACCTGATCTTCTCGTAGTCTCTCCAGAGCGGCCCGAACCGGGTGGCCACCAGCCGAGACTGGAGCCGCCCGGTTCGTCGTTGCGCTCCGGGTCAGCGCCCCAACAGGTCTTCGAGTGACAACCTCTGGTAGACCAGCTTCGCGCCGCTGCCCTCGTAGACGATTCCCACGTGGTCGTCGTCGGCTCGCGAAAGGCTCGGGTAGCCCGCCCCGCCGCCGATATCCAGCAACACCCGTTTGGGCCAGGTCATGCCGTCGTCGAAACTGGTGCGGATCGAATGGTGGTCGCGACCGGTCTGAGAAAAGGGGTTGGCGAACAGCAACACGTGACGGTCCCTGCCACGCCCGCGGTAATCAAAACGGTAGGTGCTGCCGTTGCAGTTGGGCTCGATCAGCGTCTTGAGACTGGTCGGATGGGACGTCCAGGTCTTGCCCAAATCGCGGGTGATGTTGACCGTACGGAACTTCGTCGGCGATTCGGTCCGACTGTTGAGCATGATGCTGCCGTCGCCCAACTGCACTGCCTGGCACTCGGTGTTCCCGACCGAGGCCTTGGCACTGACCGTCCAGGTCTTGCCGTGATCGGTGCTGACCAGCAGGTTCGAGAAGTGCCCGTTGTTCTCGTCCCGTCCCTGTGTCGGCATCACCAGCGTCCCGTCGGACAGCGCGATTCCCGACTGAGGCGAGGGAGCGTACAGGATCCAGTCCTTCTTCTTCCAGGCCCGGGTCATGTTCTTCGGCTCGCTCCAGGTCTTTCCGTCGTCGGTGCTTGTGACCATCAGGAACTGGGCGCTTTTGCCGATCTCCCAGCCCTTCTCCGATCCCCCCTCGCTCCACTGGTGGTTGCCCTCCTTGCCAACCATCCAGACGGCAAAACACCAGATCTGGCCGGTCGCCGGGTCAACGATCAGGCCGGGATCGCTGACCCCGTTGAGATGCTGGGGATGACCGCCCCAGGTGCCCATGTCCATGATCACCTGTTGGGGTTTCCAGGTTTGGCCACCGTCGGTGCTCCGCATCAGGCCGACGTCGATGTCCTCCTGGAGATCGCGCCCCTTCCGGCGACGCATGTCGTAGGCACAAAGCAACGTGCCCTTGGCCGAGGTCGCCAGTACAGCGATCCGGTAGGTGTGCACACCGTCGTCGAAGTGCTTGCGGAGCGCCAGCCCGATTCTCAAACGCTGGCCGTTGGTCTTGTCGACCGGTCGGATGTTGCCGGCGGAGGTCTCGACCCGCACGCAGGTGGCATCCACCTGGTGGTCCAGGTCGGCATCGCTCTCCAGTCGGCAGGAGACCCAGAAGTGGTTTTCGCCCTTTTCGAGCCGCGCGTGGCCGGCGATCTTCACCCGGCGTCCCTTGACCGACACCGAGTCGCCGAACCGCATCAGCGGATTGAAGTCGGATCCCCGGAAGACCTCGAGCACGTCGATGTCGTCGCGATCATCGGTACCGGTCAACGACACCGTCAGGGAATCAACCACGACGTAGGGTTTCTGACAGGTCACCGTCAGTTTCAACAGACGGTTGTGGTCGTTGCGGACCAGCACCGGACGGACTTCCTGGGTCACCACGGCGGTGACCTCCGCCGCGAGGACCTCACCCCCTGCCAACAGGCTCGCCAACAGCAACCCCAGCACTCCCATCACGCCCTGCATTCTCATCGGATCACCTGTTCTGGATCATGTTGCGGATTCACGTCGGCGGTCCCGGCCAGCCGTCTCACCAACCAACCGATTCCCCGACCCGATGTCAAACCCGTCGCCCGGCTCACTCACTGACAAACCAGCGTATGGCGTACCGGGACGCCTCGCGACGGAATTTCAGCGTGTACGGATCGCACATCCAACCGGCCACGTGCCCGTCGGTCCGAGGCATCAGCCAGCCGAAGTCCCAGGATGCGGTCCCGTAGCCCAGAGGTGTCGACGGCCGAGTGCGGACCACCGGATTCGCGGCGGCCATCAACCGTTGCTCCTCGGTGTAGTAGTAGCAAGCCCCCAGGTGGACGAAGACCTCGTGGTCGACTTCGCCGGGTGCCTCCTCCAGATCCGCGCACAGCCCACGGATCGCCACCTTGACCTCCGCCCCACCCCCGACCGCGTCGGCCAGGTCCGCGACCGACCCGCGAGTCACGCTTCCGTCACTCTCGTGACTCAGCACCTCCCGCCACTCACCACCCACGAAGTAACGGAAGTACTCGAAGTCGTAGATGAAGTGGCTGCTGGGTGCGTTGGTTTCCGTGTCGAACGACTCGAGCTCGTGGTACCTGGGCATCTCGACCCATTCGTCGACCGGCGAGACGCCCGGAGCCGCGGTCGGCTGCCGACCGTCGAAAAACGGCCGGGCGATCGCCTGGTGTCCATCCTGGTTGTACAGGAAAAAGCTCATCGACTCCCGCGGCCCGAACCCGTCGGGCAACTCGACCGGCATCCTCAGGTTCTGGATCCCCGCCACCCAGCGGTCCTCGACCAGGTAGCACACCCGGAAGTCCATTACTTCGCGGATCAACTCGTCGCGGTCGGAGGCGGTATCGATATGTTCGTTGTGCCGAAACGCCGTGCCGATCCTCAGGTCGGATCCCGACCGCACCGCGTCGACCAGCAAATCAACATCACCGGAAACGGGCTGGCGGCCGGAGTCCAGTTCGAGAACCTGTGTCCATCGGGGCATGAGTCGGAGTCTCGGTGGGGAGGAATCGTTCAGACCATCGGTCGCCAGTGTTGGGTTTAAGCGGGCCGCGATCAACTCGGCACGAGTTGAATTACCGTGGGGATTGGCCGACGATGCGAGGCCGCACCAACCAGCCTCGGCGAACCACAGGACCGCACTCGGCATGACCACATCCACACGTCGACAGTTTCTTTCCTCGTCGCTCGCCCTGGCCGCCGGCAGCAGCACGCTCGAACACTCCACCCGGGTGCTGGCCGCTCCACCGGAGGACGGCAACCAGAGTTACCTGCTGACGACGAATCGGGATCCGCAGGACCACCACGACCCCCACCTGCACCTGCTGATCGACGACCACGAAATCGCCGAGCAGAAGCACGTCAAGCGGATCATGAACCGGCTGAGGAAACACCCCCGGCCGGTGCTGATGGCCGACCGACCGTGGGAGGGCGAACGGGCCCAGGCCTGGGGCAGCGTGATCCAGGAACCCGACGGGCTGTTCCGGATGTGGTACTTCGCCTTCAACACCCAGCGCCGCTTCGACCTGCTCGACGTCGGCGGGTACGCCTACGCCGAGAGCCGCGACGGAGTCCACTGGCACAAGCCCGACCTCGGAGTCGTGGAATTCCGTGGCAGCAAGAGAAACAACCTCTTCTACAGCTGTCATCCACAGGCCAAGAACCTGGTCGACGAAGAACTGGCCCGACGCGGGCTGGGTCTTCCGGCAATCGACGAAAACGGCGATCAGATCGGCGTGATCAACAACCTCGACGGACTGACCGTCGTCCGCGACGACGACGACCCCGATCCGACGCGGCGTTACAAGCTGATTGCCAACATGCAGGACCACCGAATGTGGGCCCCCGCCTATCCCAAGCGGTACCCCGGAGTCAGTCCCGCACAGGTGGCCCGGTCCCGCAGCGTGTTCGGGCAGTACATGGACACCAGCCCCGACGGCATCCACTGGACCCGGAGGCCGCAGCGGCTGTTCCCGGCCCTGGGCGGCGACTACATGATGGTGACCCGCGACCACCGCAATCACCGCTGGTGGCTCAACGAACGGGCTCACGATCAGGGCGGCCGCAACGCGTCGCTGAGAACCAGCAAGGACTGGAAGAAGTGGTCCAAGCTCGAGGTGGTCTTCGGCAAAGGCTCGGACCCCGAGTTCAACAAGACCTTCCAGTGGCACGGCGGCATCACGCCCTTCAACTACGGCAACCTGAACCTCGGCCTGGCCGAACGCTGGCCGCTGGCCGGCCTGGGGGCCACCTGCGAGCTGGTCTGCCACCGCCCGGGTGGAAAGTGGCAGCGGGTATTCCCCAACCGGCCGTTTCTGGACGTGGGAGCCGAAGAGTCATTCGACCGGACACTCGCCTACCCGTCGCACAACCCGCCCGGGCGAGTCGGTGAGAAGCTGCTGTTTCACTACACCGGCGGCGGCATCAGGACGCACGCCGACCGGGGCCTGCCGATGTCGATGGGACTGGCGACCATCGGACTCGACCGGTTCGCCGGTCTGGGCCAGTGGCGGAACCTGCCGCCCGGACAGGTCCGCACCAGGCCGATCAAGCTGACCCGCAAACACCTGGCGGTCAACGTCGAGTACCTGGAGCACACGCCGATTCGGGTCGCCGTCATCGGCCCCGACGGATCTCCGCTCCCGGGGTATTCGCTCGAGGACTCGAGGATTCCCGTCGACACCAAGCGGCTGTATTCGATCGCTCGCTGGAAGACCAGGCCCGACCTCGGCGCACTGATCGGACAGCAAGTCTCGCTGCACTTTGAAATCCGTGGCGCGGTCGTCTACAGCTATCGCTTCCACCCGCAGTTGGCCTGATCGATGGTCGCGCCGACAACCGGTCATTCGTTCGTCACACACCACACCATCGAGGAGCCACACCATGCCGCGCTTCACCCTCACCCTGCTGCTGACCCTCGGGCTGGCCACCGCGTTGGCGACACCGGCCGCCGCCGCCGACCCCGTCATTCCCCCGAATGCCAAGCTCGAAAAACTCTTCGACGGCATCGTACTGACCGAGGGCGTCGCGGTGGCTCCCGACGGGATGGTCTACTTCAGTGACATCACCTTCTCGCACCAGGCGACCACCGAGACCGGTGCGATCCACGCCGGTCACATCTGGAAATACAACCCCAAGACCAACAAGACGACGATCTTCCGTTCGCCCTCGGGCATGTCCAACGGCATCAAGTTCGACGCCCGGGGAGACATGATCATCTGCGAGGGAGCCGATTACGGCGGTCAGCGGGTGACCCGAACCGACATGAAGACCGGAATGAGCTACATCATTTCCGGAATGTTCGAGGGCCGGCGGCTCAACTCGCCCAACGACGTCACCATCGACCTCAAGGGACGCCTCTACTTCAGCGACCCGAGATACCTGGGCCACGAGGCGATCGAGCAACCGGTGATGGGCGTCTACCGCATCGACACAGACGGATCGATCCACCGCATCATCTCCGACGCCGGAAAGCCCAACGGGGTCTGCATTTCGCCGGACCAGAAGACGCTCTACGTCGTCAGCAACGACAACGGGGCCACCGGCTTCGAGCGGCTCGGCAAGGCCGAGGACGCCAAGGGCCCGGTCGCCCCGGCTGCTCCTCTGCGGAAAGGACACATGGCCCTGATGGCCTACGATCTCAACGCCAAGGGCGAGGCCACGTTCCGCAAGACGCTGGTCGACTACTACCCCGAGGACGGGCCCGATGGGCTGGTCGTCGATGCCAAGGGCAACCTGTTTGTCGCCGTTCGCAGCGAGAAAAGGCCGGGCATCGTCGTCTACTCGCCGGCCGGCAAGGAACTGGCCTACATCAAGACCCCCGAACTGCCGACCAACGTCGGTTTTGCCAGGGGCAAGGACGCCAAGCTGCTCTACGTCACCTCCGGCAAGAGCCTCTATCGGATTCGCACCAACGTGACGGGCTACCAACTGCCCGACCCCAAGTGATCCCGGTCACGTCGCCAGAGGCCACAACGGACCGCAGGCCATCTCCCGGCCGCGGCCCGTTGTGCTAGACTGGGGGTCCCTCACGGGAGACCCGCCCGTCTCCTTTCGACTCCCTGCAGCTGGCCCTCATGTCGCGACTGACGCTTTTCGCCGCCCTCGCAGCAGCCATCCCGTGGAGCGATCCCGCGATCGCTGCCGACAAGAACCAGCCGACTGCCACAAAGACGCCGACATTCGAGAAGGGGATCCTGCCGATCCTCAAGGCCCGCTGCACCGGGTGCCATTCGGGAACCAAGCCCAAGGCGGGCCTGGATCTCTCGTCACGCCGTGGCGTGCTCACCGGAAGCGACCGGGGGGCCGTGGTACGGCTCAACGCGGCCGAGAGCAGCCGGTTGTGGGGCGTTCTGGCTTCCAACCGGATGCCTCTGAAGGGACCAAAACTGACGGCCGCCGAGAAAGGGCTGATCCGGACCTGGATCAATGAGGGAGCCCGGGGCACCGGCGCGGCCTCCGGCAAGTCCGAGGGATTGGGCGACATCCGCCTGGAGGACCTCTCCGAAGAGCAACGCGGTTTCTGGTCGTTCCTGCCACCCCGACGACACCCGGTTCCCGACGGCCTGCAACCGGAAAACGCCCGGCACCTGCGGACCCCCATCGATGGTTTCATCCTGGCCGCTCTCCAGGAACGCCAACTGCACATCTCGCCCGAAGCCGACCGCGGCACACTGCTGCGACGGCTCAGCTACGACCTGACCGGGCTGCCGCCGGCCGACCATGATCTCGCCCGGTTCCTGGCCAACCCCTCGCCCGACGCGTTTCGTCACGAGGTCGACCGTCTGCTGGCCAGTCCAGCCTACGGAGAACGCTGGGGCCGCCACTGGCTGGACACCGCCGGTTACGCCGATTCGGCGGGAGTTCTCAGCTCCGACGTCCCCCTGCCCTTCACCTGGCGGTACCGTGACTACGTCATCCGGGCACTCAACGCCAACAAGCCCTACGACCGGTTCCTGCACGAACAGCTCGCCGGCGACGAGTTGACCAACTACTGGTCGGTCTACGAGACGGCCGACCGGTTGCCGGCCAGCGTGGTCGAGGGACTGGTGGCGACGGGCTTCCTGCGGATGGCCGCCGACGCCTCGCGGCCGGACTTCAAGACCATCAAGAACGCCGACGCGCTGTACCACTACCCGACTCTCGACGACACCCTGCAGATCGTCACCTCCACCACGATGGGACTGACCATTCACTGTGCCCGGTGTCACAGCCACAAGTTCGACCCGATTTCCCAGGTCGACTACTACCGGCTGCAGGCGATCTTCATGCCGGCCCTGCGACCCAAGCAGTGGATCCCGCAGGTGCAGCGTCGACTGCTGGTCGCTACCGCAAAACAGAAGCAGGCCGCCGACGCCCGCAACGCCGAGGTCGACGCCCACCTCAAGCGTCTCACCGCCGAAGTGAAGACGCTCGATGCGACCTTCCGCGACAAGCTGTTCGACAAACGGGTGGCCGCCCTGCCCGAACCGATCCGGGCCGACGTCGCCAAGGCGGTGCGGACTGCCGCCGCCGATCGGGATCGCGTGCAACAGTACCTGGCGGGCAAGTTCGCGGCCTCGCTGCGTCCCGATCAGAAGGCCCTGGCCGCCTTGCTGCCGCGGGAATTCCCCGACTACGCCAAGCAGAAAAGCCGTCTGCAATCCGAGACCGGCTCGTGGCAGCGACGCCGGGTGTACCTCGAAGAGATCCGGGCCCTGTACGACCTGCCCGGCGACGTCCGGACACCGTTGCTGCGACGGGGTGACCCGTTGACACCGGGACCGGCCGTCGCGCCGGGAGTCCCGGTGGTGCTGCGGACCGGCCGAGCACTCGAATGGAAGCCGCCGTCGAAGCCGGCCCGCACCACGGGTCGCAGGCTGGCATTTGCCCGCTGGCTGACTCATCCCGACCACCCGTTGACCTCCCGCGTGATGGTCAACCGGATCTGGATGCACCACTTTGGTCAGGGCATCGTCAGTACGCCTGACGATTTCGGATCCAGCGGCGCCGCACCGACGCACCCGAAACTGCTCGATTGGCTGGCTCGTGAATTCATCGAGTCGGGCTGGAACATCAAGCACATCCATCGGCTGATCGTCCTCTCGTCGGTCTACCGCCAGGTCTCCCGGCCCGCCGCGGCGGTGATCGCCCGCTCCGAGCGGATCGATCCCGACAACCTGTTCCTGTGGCGGCAGAGCCTGCGTCGATTGGGAGCCGAACCGTTCCGGGATGCGGTCCTGGCCGTCTCGGGGCGGCTTGACCCACGTCCCTTTGGTGGCGCGTTGAGGGTCGCGCGGCGTCCCGACGGCGAGGTGAACATGGCCGACGGCCAGCCCGACAACCGCCGCAGCGTCTACATCCAGATCCTGCGACTGAATCCCCAGACGATGCTCCAGGCCTTCGACCAGCCGACGATCGAGATCAACTGTTCGCGGCGGACCCAGTCGACCGTCGCCACCCAGGCGTTGACACTCTGGAACAGCCGCTGGATGGAGAAGGCGGCCGAGTCGTTCGCGACCCGGGTGGCCGACACCGACAACCGCCGTGTGGCCGACCGGGCGATCGGCTTGGCCTACGCGCGACCGGCGACCGATAAGGAACACCAGGTGATCGTCGAGTTCCTCTCCGAACAATCCCGACGCCACCTCGCCGGAGCCGACGGCAAGCCGGTGACTTCGGACACCGCCCGACGACGGGCCATCGTCGATCTCTGCCACATGCTGTTGTCCAGCAACGAATTCGCGTATATCGACTAGAGCCTCGGCCACGGAACCTCGCCATGTTTGTCCACCCCATCACGCGTCGCGCAGCCCTGTGCCGCCTGGGTGACGGCTTTGCCGGGATGGCGATCGGGTCGTTGATGGCCTCGACGACCTCGGCTGATTCCCTGCGAACCACGCTCGATCAGAGATCTCCCGGTCATCGGGCCCCCGCCCGTGCGGTGATCCAGTTGTTCATGCACGGTGGCCCCAGCCACGTCGACCTGCTCGACCCCAAGCCGATGCTCAGCCGCTATCACGGCACGACGCCGCCGGCCGAGGTCAACGACGACGAGAACCGGACCAAGTACCTGTTGGGCAGCCCGTTCTCGTTCCGTCGATACGGAGAGAGTGGGCTGGAGTTCTCTGAGGTGATGTCCGGCGTGGCCGCTCACGCCGACGACATCGCCGTGATCCGCTCGATGTTCACCGAACACCGCAACCACGAGCAGGCCATCTGGATGGCCAACACCGGCCTGATTCGGCCCGGACGGCCCAACATCGGCAGTTGGACGGCCTACGGACTGGGATCCGAAACCGACGACCTGCCGGCCTACATCGCGCTGCCCGACCCGGTCGGGCTTCCCGTCGACGGTGCCCGCAACTGGTCCAGCGGCTGGTTGCCGCCAATCTACCAGGGCACCGCCTTCCGCTCGCAGGGTGTCCCGGTTCTGCACCTCAAGCCGTCCACGGCCCGCACGCAAGCTGTCAGCCGGGGTCGACTCGGACTCCTCCAGGCGCTCAACCGCAGGCACCTCCGGACCCGTCCGGGTGAACTGGAACTCGAAGCCCGGATCGCCAACTTCGAACTCGCCGCCCGCATGCAACTCTCGGCCACCGACGCGCTGGATCTCACGAGCGAAACCCAGGCCACCCACGAGATGTACGGGCTCAACAACCCGACGACAAAATCCTACGGCCGCCGCTGCCTGATGGCGCGACGTCTGGTCGAACGGGGCGTGCGATTCATACAGTTGTTCATGCGCGGCCAGCCCTGGGACACGCATACGTCCAACACCAACGGTCTCAGGAGCGTCTGCGGCCAGACCGACGGGCCGATCGGCGCCCTGCTGACCGACCTGAAACGACGGGGACTGTTCGATTCGACCCTGGTCCAATGGGGTGGAGAATTCGGCCGGACCCCCGGAGCCGAACTGCGGGACGGCAACACGGCCAAGGGGAACGAGGGCCGGGACCACCACCCCTACGGCTTCAGTGTCTGGCTGGCCGGGGGCGGTGTCCGCGGCGGACAGGCCTATGGAACGACCGACGACTTCGGGTACCGTTCCATAGAGAACCGCACCCAGACGGCCGACCTGCACGCCACGATTCTTCACCAACTGGGTCTCGATCACGAACAACTGGTCTATTCGCACAACGGACGCGACGAACGGTTGACCGATGTGTACGAGGCGAAAGTGATCCCCGAGTTGATTGGATAATTCGGAGATGTTGAGCCTGCTGGACAACGGCCCGACGCTCTGCGACGGCCTCACCCGCCGCGAGTGGATGCGGATCGGTGGAATCGGCCTGGGCGGGCTGACCATGCCCCGCCTGGCCGCGGCACGGACGGCCACCCCGACCTCGATCGCGCCCACCGCCAAGCGGGTCATCCTGTTCGGGCTGACCGGTGGAGCCCCGCAGCACGAAACCTGGGACCCCAAGCCCGAGGCCCCCGCCAACATCCGTGGCGAGTTTGGTGCCATCTCCTCATCGACTCCCGGCCTGGCCGTCGGTGAGTTGATGCCCAAAACGGCCAGATGGGCCAACCGGATGGCGGTCCTGAGGGCGGTCGTCACCGGCGACAACTCGCACTCTTCCAGTGGATACCAGATGCTGACCGGTGTCCCCCACCAACCGCTCAACCGTGAGAGTGCCCTGCCCAAGCCGCCCAACAACTGGCCGTGTCTTGGGGGGTTGGTTCGAGCCCTGAAACAGGAAGCCGGCCAACTGCCGGCCGCCGTCACGCTGCCTGAACACATCTGGAACGACGGCAACTTCCCCTGGCCCGGACAGGACGCCGGGTTCCTGGGCCATCGACACGATCCGTGGCTGATCCACTGCCAGCCCCAGGACAATACCTTCAACGTCCCCGGCCTGACACTCGAAAAGGACATCCCAGGACTCCGGCTCGACCGGCGCCGCCAACTGCTCGACCAGTTCGACGCCGCCCGCACGCACCTCGACCGTGCCCCCGCCGTCAGTTCCTACCAACTCCACGCCCGACAGGCACTCGACTTGTTGACACGCGGCCGAGCCGGAACGGCGTTCGACCTTTCCCGGGAATCGAGCAAGACACGGGATCGCTACGGCCGCAGCCGCTACGCTCAAAGCGTGCTGTTGGCCCGACGATTGATCGAACGGGACGTCTCCCTGGTGCAACTCAACTGGACCCGCATCAAGGGCAAGGCCAACCAGGGCGGCTGGGACACCCACTCGAAGCACTGCGAATCACTGAAGTCATTCCTGATGCCGATCATGGATCGGGCCTTCACCGCGTTGCTCGAAGACCTCGACCAGCGAGGACTGCTCGACGAAACGCTGGTCGTGTGGCAGGGGGAATTCGGTCACACACCCAAGATCAACGCCAAGGCCGGACGAGACCACTGGGGCAACTGCTTTTCGGTGGCGTTGGCCGGCGGAGGAATCCGCGGTGGTGTGGTGCACGGTTGCAGCGACAAGCACGCAGCGTTTCCGGTCGACGGAGTCGTCCGGCCTCGAGACATCATCTCGACCGTCTTCCACTGCCTGGGCTACAGCCCCGAAACCGTCGTCCACGATCCGCTCGATCGGCCGATCCCGATCAGCCGCGGCCACGTGATCCGCGAGATTCTCTAGCGACTTGCTCGCACTTCGGTCGACAACAGATTTCGGCGGCCGTCCCGACAGCAAGCAACCTGCCAGCCTCGAGCGGGAGCGGACTTCGGCTGGCACTTACAGGGGTCAAATTCAATTGGCCCCGTGACGAGAATTTCTCACGAGAATCCGCTACGATCGTGGCCGTAGAGTTCCCGCGTGAGTTTGACGACGGCTAGGGTTTACCTGTTTCAAGGAGTGAAACCATCGCACGCAATCGGAACACTTTTGCCAAGCGGCAACGGGAAATGGAAAAGAAGGCGAAAGCCGAGGCCAAGCGACAGCGGCGATTGAGGAGAAAACAGGGACTCGAGGACCCGGCAACGGCCAACCTGGACCCCGCCGACGCCGAATCGGACCAGCCTGACGACGCTGAGGAAATGGACGACGTCGACGAAGACAACGGCTTCTCGTTGGACTCCGGACGTCTGCCTCACTAAAACGAGATCACCTACGCAGGCCATCCGAGACGCGTGATGCGTTCGCGCCCAAAGGATGACCGACTGTTTTCTTGAGAATTGGACGACACTGATGCCAGAAGGCACTATCAAGAGGCTCACTGACAAGGGATTCGGGTTTATCGAGGACGGCTCTGGCACCGACGTGTTCTTCCACATATCGTCGCTGGCGGAAGTACAGTACGACGACCTGCAGGAGGGACAGCAGGTTTCGTACGAAATCGGAACGGGCCCGAAGGGTCCGCGCGCCGAAAACGTCCGCTTGGTCTGAACGGCGGCCTGAGTGATCCGGTTGATGCGGCGGCAAGCTGGGTCCTGTCACTGGGACGGACCCGCTGCAACTGTCAGCCGGTCCATCCACTGCTGCACTTGGATGGCATCGGCGAAGGTGGCTCCCATCGGAACCGCCTGCTCGCCGCGGGCCACCCGGCAGAGACAGCGTAGTTCTTCGGCCAGCATCCCCGTGGCTCCCTCGGGATCAGTACGAATTTCGAGAGCCATCGGCCATTCGGCCCGCTCGCCCCAGACCTCCAGCGGCCGCGGATTGGCATCCGCCCGCGCTGCCCAGCCTTCACCAAAGACCTCCATCCGGTCGATACCCCGGGGGGGCATGCCTTCGGGCGTGAGGTAGGACGCCGAGAGCGACACCAGTGGCCCGTTTTCCCACTGCAGTTGCGCCAGCGCCAGGTCGATCTCACCGTCAATCGTGCGGTGATACTGGCACGACACACGGTCCGGCTCGGCCCGGTCGACCAACACCTGCACCATGTACAGGTCGTGAACCATCGCCGCGTGCAGTGGATTCTCGCCGGCAAAGTCCTTGACGATCGACGCCGGCCGGTGACGCACGCAGTCGATGTGAGCGATCCGGCCGCGGACAGACGCCTCGTCGCGGATCTGCCGGAATTCGCTGTTGAACAGCAGGATGTGGCCGATCATCAAGTTGGCCGAACCCTCTGCGACGAGTGGCTCCAGCGATAGCGCCCCCGCCAGGTCCTCCGAGATCGGCTTCTCCAGCAACACCGTCTTGCCCGCCTCGAGCAATCGCCGGGTGATCGCAACGTGCGAGGCCGTCGTCGAAGCCACCACCCACGCCTCGGCCTGGCATTCGGAGATCGCCGTCTCGAGATCGATCCAGCCGGGCACTTCGGGCAACTCCGCCTGCAACGCCTCAACGCTTTCGGACCGTCGTGCCACCACCCCGACCAATTCGGCCTCGGCCAGGCCGGCGACCGTCAGAGAATGCAGCCGCCCGAAGCGGCCAAGTCCGACCACCGCGACCTTCACCCGAGTCCCGTCTGCTGTCGCCATGGCGCTCGCCTCAATTCACGTCGGTTGTACGGCTCGATTGCCCGAGATTCTCACTCGTCGACGGCTCGCAGGCAACGTCATCAGGCCCACCGGCCCTCCAGAATCGGAATCCGCAACGTATCACCGATACCGCGATTCTCCGGACTCACGTTCCACCTTTACCACACCCGATGGAACACTGTAGACTCAAAGTCGCGCAAGCCACCTTGGATCCAAGTGCTCCACGGATGGACACTCCGAACAAATGACCCACCAGACTCGACGACGGTTTCTTGAAGGGACGCTCTCGGCCGGCACGGCCGGACTGGCGATGCCCGAGTTGTTGAGATTGCAGGCGGCATCGGCGGCGTCCGGCAAGCGGCCCTCGTCGGACACCGCGGTGATCCAGATCTGGCTCGGCGGCGGCCACAGCCAGTTCGAGACATACGACCCCAAGCCCGAGGCTCCGGCCGAGTACCGCGGTCCCTACGGAGTGATTCCGACCAGGCACGCCGGCATCTCGTTCTGTGAGAAGCTGCCGCGAACCGCCCAGGTCATCGACCGGGCCGCCTTGATCCGCTCGATCACCCACACCACCAACGGCCACTACGTCGCCGCCCACTGGCTTTCGACCGGCTACCCGGGCAACATCAGCCCGCCGACTCATCCCTCCTCGGGATCGATCGTCAGCCACTTCCGCGGTGCCAACGACCCCGGGTTGCCCCCCTATGTCCTGCTCTCGCACGAACAGACTCGCAACCCGGTGATCGGGGCGGTGATGGGCACCGGTTACCTGGGAATCCAGCACGCACCGTTCACCGTGTTGCAGGACCCCTACCGCGACGGGTTCAAGCCCGAGAAGGTGGCCGAGGCGACGTCGAACCTGACGTTGGCCGATGACCTGACGATCGACCGCGTCGGCGACCGCCGCAGCCTGCTGCAACGACTCGATCGCTTCGCCCGCAACGCGGATGCCAGCCGACAGATGGAAGGCATCGACAAGTTCACCGTCGCCGCACTGGACATGGTCACCAGTGGCCGGGCCCGTGCGGCGTTCGACCTGTCCCGAGAACCGGATCACGTCCGCAAGCTGTATGGTCCGCATCGCTGGGGGCAGATGGCGTTGCTGGCCCGTCGGCTGGTCGAATCGGGAGTGACCTTCGTCACGATCAACACCGCTCCGGATTCCCTCTGCTGGGACTGGCACCTCAACATCGTTGACGACAAGCGGCCCGCCGATGGCTCGGACGGCCCCTCCCGCGGCATGGAGCACCACGGTCCGCCTCTGGACCAGATGGTCAGCGCCCTGATCACCGACATCTACCAGCGCGGAATCGACAAGAAGGTGCTGCTGGTCGTCTGGGGCGAATTCGGGCGAACACCACGGGTCAACAAGACCGGTGGTCGCGACCACTGGGGAGCCTTGATGAGCATCCTGGTGGCCGGTGGCGGCCTGAAGGTGGGCCAGGTGATCGGTGCCTCCAACTCGAAGGGCGAAATGCCCTCCGAACGGCCGATCCATCCCACCGACGTACTGGCGACGATGTACCGCCACCTGGGAATCGACCTGAGCGGCGAGACGATCAACAACGCCGGACGGCCCATTCCGCTGCTGCCCAGCGGCCGGCCGATCGCCGAGTTGATCTGAACCTAGGCGATCACGTCGCGGATCACTCGACCCGCCACATCGGTCAACCGGAAGTCACGGCCGTTGTAGCTGTAGGTCAGCAGTTCGTGATCCAGTCCCAGCAGGTGCAGGATCGTGGCGTGCAGGTCGTTGATGTGCACCCGGTTCTCGGCGGCCCGGAATCCGATGTCATCCGAGGCCCCGTATGTCGATCCACCCCGGATCCCGCCGCCGGCCATCCACGCCGTCAGGCAGTGCGGGTTGTGATCGCGGCCGGGCTTCTTGCCCGTCTGGGCCACGGGCAACCGACCGAACTCGCCACACCACACCACCAGCGTCTCGTCGAGCAGGCCTCGCTGAGCCAGGTCCGCCAGCAGTCCGGCCACCGGCCGATCGGTCTCACCGGCGAACTGCGAGTGATTTCCCCGGATGTCGCTGTGACCGTCCCAGCTCCTCTGGTTTTCGTTCCCACCGGAATACAGCTGTACGAATCTCACGCCCCGCTCGACCAACCGCCTGGCCACCAGGCACTGACGGGCGAAGTGATCGCACCGCTTGTCGCCGATGCCGTACAGTCCCTGCACCTGTTTCGTCTCGGTCTCGATCGCCAACGCCTCGGGAGCCGCTGACTGCATTCGATAGGCCAGCTCGAAACTCTGGATCCTCGACGCCAACTCGCCGCCGGCCGACGGCCCGTCGCCGAGCGTGTTGAGTTGCCTCAGCAGGTTCAACTGGTTGCGTTGCGAGAGATCGGTCATCGGCCGGGGGCGTTTGAGGTTGTCGATCGGGGCGCCCTGCGGACGCAGGTGCGTCCCCTGGAACACGCCCGGCAGGAACCCGGCACTCCAGTTGGCCGCGTGCCCCTTGGGCAATCCCCTGCCCTTCGGATCACTCATCACCACGAACGCGGGCAAATCCTGGCTGCTGCTGCCCAGCCCGTAGGTGACCCACGAACCCATGCACGGCAGCCCCATCCGCGGCATGCCGCAGTTCATCATGAACAGAGCCGGCGAGTGGTTGTTCGACTCGGTGTGGACCGAATGCACGAACGCCATCCGGTCGACGTGATTTCCCAGGTGCGGGAAGATCGATGAGATCCGCTTGCCACATTCTCCCCGGGCGTGGAAGGAGAACGGCGACGCCATCAGGTTTCCGACCGAGTTCCGGAAGAACCCGGTGGTGTTGTCGAACTTGGGGTCGAACGTCTTGATCGACATCCCGTCACGCCGGACCAGGCCGGGCTTGAAGTCCCAGGTGTCGACCTGGCTGGGGCCTCCGTTGACGAAGATCCAGATCACCTGCCGGGCGCGACCGGGAAAGTGAGTCTGCTGCGGAGCCAGCGGGGCCAGGCCGCGTCGGCCCAGGCCGGTCGCCGCCGGCGCCGCGCGGCCCAGCAGGCCCTCGGAATGGAGGAGGCCCGAGAGCCCGACCAAGCCGAAACCGGCTCCGGCCCTCGCCAGGATATGGCGACGCGACAGCAGTGGGGCCGCCTGAGGGTCGTCGGTGACAGGTTCCATCGGGTGCTCCTCGCGTCCATCGGCCGGACGGCCGGTGGCCTCAGTCAACATAAATGAACTCGTTCATCCCCAGCAGCGCCTGGCACAGGTCGACCCGCGCGGTGCGGGCCGGGCCGGGCCGTCCCACCCCCCGATAGATCCGTTCCTGTCGCTCGAGAAACACCGCAACCGCCGCCTGTTCATCGGATCGCGGCATCCGCCCCAACGCCAATTGCCAGGCACGGGTGATCGCCCGGCCGGAATCGGCCGGCAACCGATCGGCCAGGCTCTCGGCGTACCCGCGACCGGACGGACTGTTCATGAAGGCCAGGGCCTGGGTGGCGGTGGTCGTGTTGGCGCGGCGACCGATGCTGACCAGGTGTTCGGGCCAGTCGAACAACATCATCGTCGGCGCCAACCGGCTCCGCTTGACCTTCAGGTAGACGCTGCGACGCGGGGAGTTCTCGTCGAGAGTTCCCGGGCCGTACATGCCCGGATCGAGTCGTCCCGAGACACTCAACAATGCGTCCCGGATCGCCTCGGCTTCGAGCCGCCGTCGCGGTCGATGCCACCAGAACCGGTTCTCGAGATCCCGGTCGCGGCGGCTGTCATCGCCGCGACCGTCCTGGCAATAGACGTTGCTGGTCAGCAGCAGGCGATGAATCGGTTTCAGACGCCAGCCGCTGTCGAGCAACCGCCGGGCCAGCCAATCAAGCAGTCTCGGATGGGTGGGGTCCTCGCCCTGAGTCCCGAAGTCGTTGGGAGTGGCGACCAGGCCACGACCGAAATGATGGTGCCACAGGCGATTGACGATGACCCGTGCCACCAGGTGCCCCGCCCCGCTGTCGGTGTCGGTCATCCATCGAGCCAGCGACGCGCGACGAAACGAGGTCCGTTTCCAGCCCGCCGGAGGCTTCACCTGCCAACGCGAGGTGCTGGTGCCGGGTCGGATCAGCACCTGGAGATACCCCGCATCGGCGGCGCCGTGTTTCTGGTGGACGTCGCCACGGGCCAGGAAGAACGTCTGCTTGTAGAAGTGAGGAAACCCGCGGCTGTCGGCATGGTGCTTGAGCTTGGCGAGGCCCTCGCTGGTGACCAGCACCTTCTGATCGGCGGCGTGCCACGGAGCTCGAGTGGTCACCTCGCCACGAATCGTGGTCGTAAAGGCCGAGACCAGGCGGTAATAGTCCTGCGAGGGGATCGGGTCGTACTTGTGGTCATGACACCGTGCGCAGCCGATCGAAAGCCCCAGGAAGGCGACCCCGGTGGTGGTGACCATGTCGTCGAGTTCATCGTAACGGGACGACTCGAACTCGGCTTCGGTCAACTGGCTGGGGAACACCCCGGCTCCCAGGAAACCGGTTGCCATCAGGGCCAGCGGGTCCTTCGGAGCCAGTTCGTCGCCGGCGAGCTGCCAGGCGGCGAAGCGATCGAAGGGCATGTCGCCGTTGAAGGCCGCGACCAGGAAATCTCGATAGTGGAATGCCGTCGGACGATCGTCGTCGTGCTCGAACCCCCCGCTCTCGGCAAACCGGGCCACGTCCATCCAGTGCCGTGCCCACCGCTGACCGTAGTGCGGCGAGGCGAGCATCCGGTCAACCAGGTCGCTCCAGGCCGACGGCGACAGGTCGTTCTCAAAACGGTCGACCGCCTCGGGAGACGGCGGCACGCCCAGCAGGGAAAAATGGGCGCGACGGATCAGCACCCGTCGCGAGGCCCGGGCAGACGGAACCAGTCCGTTTTCGTCAAGCCGCGCCAGGATGAACCGATCGACCGGGTTGCGGCACCATTCGGACTTTCCGATCGCCGGCACTCGCCCCGGACGCAACGGCCGGAACGACCAGTGGCCCCGTTCGTCGTCGGAGACCCGTGTCCTGGGGAACGAGGAGGCCACGGGTTCATCGGCAACCAGTCTCCCGCTCACCGGCAACCCGGTGAGCAACATCAGCAGAAGACCCAGGTGTCGATTCATCACGTGTGCGTCATCCCCAGAGATTCCACGCCGGATCGCGACCGCCATGATACAGGATTTTGGTCACCCGAGACTGTCTGTATCGGGGGGATGGTCTTGAAACAGGCTCGGCCTGCAACACGCCTTGGCCCACCGTCGGAACTGCCCGCCACGGCCTGCACACGGGCCAGTCGCGGTGATCGGGTTGCCGCTGTTTCCGATGGTGTGAGGATGCCGTTATACTGTCATCTTCGAAAGTGGTGAGACCGACGATGCTCAACCTGATGCCCATGCACGTCCCGGGTCGCGGCGAATTCACTCGCCGTGACGCGCTTCGCCTGGGCACCGTCGGCGGCCTGGGGATGACACTGCCCCAGATCCTCTCGGCGGCCAACACGTCGCCCCAGGTGATCGACGCCACGCGTCACCCGGCAACGGCCAAGCGGTCGATCTACATCTTCCTGTGCGGCGGCCCCTCGCAGCTGGACATGTGGGATCCCAAGCCCGACGCACCGGCTCATATCCGGGGCCAGTTCGGTGACATCGCGACCGGTGTCCCGGGCACCCGCTTCGGTGCCCTGCTGCCGAAGGTGGCTCCGCACGCCGACAAGCTGGCGATCATCCGCTCGATGAACGTCGGCACCCAGTCTCACGACACCGGCATCTTTCGCACATTGCTGGCCAGCCGCCTGGGCACCCAGCGGAACAAGCCCTACCCAGTGTCGCCCGATGACCATCCGGCCGTCGGCGCCATCCTGCACAAGTTGCTGGGCCCCTCGGGAAGCCTGCCGCCGTGGGTCGTGGTGCCGCGTCACTTCACCACCGGCACGCGTTTCTACAAGGGCCAGCGGGCCGGGTTCCTGGGCCCGCGGTTCGAACCGCTGAGCCTGGGGACCGAGAAGACCGGGTCGCTGGAGCGGAACGAGTTCACGCTGAAGAACCTGGAACTGCACGGCGAACAGATGACGATCGAGCGGCTCGACGCCCGCCGCTCGCTGCTCGAGCGGGTCGGCCCGCGACGGGTGGGTGTCGACGGGGCGGTGCTGGCCTACCAGCAGCAGTACGACAAGGCGATCGAGATGCTGACGTCGAAGGCCTTCCGCGAGGCGTTTGACGTCACCGGCGAGTCGATGGCGTTGCGCGAGCGATACGGGATGAACGAGTACGGACAGAGCTTCCTGCTGGCCCGTCGACTGGTCGAACGCGACGTACGGATGGTCAACGTCTTCTGGACCTATTACGGACCCGACGGTTGCCAGTTCAACCTGTGGGACAACCATGGCACCGACAAGAAGGAACCGGTCTGCGGTGGCATCAATCGTGGCAAGGACATGCTCAGTCACAAGTACTGCCTGCCGTCGTTCGACGCCGCCTTCTCGACGTTGCTGGCGGATCTCCAAGAGCGTGGCCTGCTCGAGGACACCCTGGTGACGGTGATCGGCGAGTTCGGCCGCACGCCCACGATCAACAAGAACACCGGCCGCGACCACTGGGGGGCGTGCTATTCGTCCGTGCTGGCCGGGGGCGGCATCCAGGGCGGCCGGATCCACGGTGCCAGCGACAACCTGGCCGCCTACGTCCGCGACCTGCCGGTCAGCGTCTACGACTTCCAGGCCACGATCCTGCACGCCTTCGGCCTGAAACCCGAAGCCGCGGTGCCCGACGAAACCGGCCGGCCGGTGCGGATCTCCGACGGGCAACCGGTGCTCGAGTTGTTCTGAGCCGCCGCGACTGTCGAAGGTCACTTCTTCAGCGACGCCAGCACCGCCCGGGTGTTCTTCCAGGCCGCGTCCGGCGAACCGGCCGTCAACACCACGCACCCGTGGACCGTCCGGGATTCCCCGGCCGGGATGTCGCCCAGCCAGGGGTTGCCGTGGATGCAGGCGAACGTCGCCTGCTGGTTGGCCTGCAGGTGGTGGACCTGGGTCCAGCTGGTCGTGATCACCGATTCGCCGTCCTTGCTGACGACCCCGATAATGCCGTCGTCGCTGATCCGCCGGGTGAACCCCCACTTGCGGACGTGACGCGGCGTCCGCTCGAGTTGCCGCCGTCCCTTGACCAGGCTCATGCGGAACACCGGCAGTCCCGACGGCGTCGAGCGTCCCTTGTAGGGCAGGAACTCCCCGCCGCTGCGGTAGACGGTCCGCGACCAGTCGGTATCGGCAAACCCCGGAGCCGCCCTCAGCAACAGGCAGACCGGAGTGACCACGTTGGGCCAGTCCTTCTTCGACCGGTTTTCGATCGTCATCGACGCCACCCAGCCGGTTTCGATCGGCGTGACCTTCGTGGCGATCCGGGTCATCCCGTCGGGATTGACGTGATCGAACGAACGCGTCGCCCCCTGACTCTGCCACGCCACGGTTCCCTCCGCCCTCAGCGAGACATCGGTGTTGCCCAGCAGCACCAGTTCGGGCACCCACCACTGGGCCACCCCGCTGTCGTCCTGGAAGTGCAGGTCAACGATCGGCTGCCAGATCCGCGAGTTCCCTCGCCGTACCGGGGCTGCCGGAAGCCGGCCCGGCCCTGACGACGCCGCCGTCGCCAACCCCACCAGCCCCCCCAGCAGAAATCTCCGACGATCGGTTCTTGTCACGGGCACTTCGGACATCAAGGAACTCCGGATCGGACCTGTTGATTGGAACCAACTGGTCCGCATCGTCCCCGCGGCGAGCCGCACTGTCAAATCGTGGCTGCAGTTGCGATTCGGTTCGCCGTGAAGTAGCTTGCCGAAAGTCGGAACAGGCAATTCTCCCTCTGAGCAGGACACTAACCGATGAGACAATTTGGACTGCTGGCCGTCGGGCTGGCGTTTTTCGGCATGCTGGCGGTGCCCGGTCAAACGGCCGAACCCCCCGCGATCCTGAAATTCAAGATGAAGTCGATCGACGGCAAGCCGGTCGACATGAAGAAGTACAACGGACGCGTGATGCTGGTGGTCAACCTGGCCAGCCAGTGAGGCCTGACGCCTCAGTACCTGCAGTTGCAGGCCATGCACACCAAGTACAACAAGTCGGGCCTCTCGGTACTCGGCTTCCCCTGCAACCAGTTCGGCGACCAGGAGCCCGGCACGAACGCCGAGATCAAGAAATTCTGCAAGTCGAAATACGAGGTCAGCTTCGACATGTTCTCGAAGGTGAACGTCAACGGCAAAGACGCCGCACCGTTCTACAAGCACCTGACCAAGCAGACCGCCAAGCCCAAGGGGCCCGGCAAGGTCGCGTGGAATTTCGAGAAGTTCGTCGTCGATCGCCAGGGCACGGTGATCGGGCGTTTCGGTCCTCGGACCAAGCCCAACGATCCAGCCGTGCTCAAGCTGATCGAGGCCGCGTTGGCGAAGAAGAAGTGACCGACGTGCCG
>Ga0310120_10000677_pt1 | contig 26694 bp, 23 predicted proteins | sample CB27_AW_983_MG_FD_203506 | JGI IMG/M metagenome (GOLD analysis project Ga0310120, IMG submission 203506) | Marine microbial communities from Western Arctic Ocean, Canada - CB27_AW_983 | ecosystem: Environmental > Aquatic > Marine > Oceanic | place: Canada: Western Arctic Ocean | collected...
TCTTGACCTCTACCTTGTCGCCCGGCTGGAGATATTCTCCGGTTGTGTTCCCCACGCCCGAGACGGTGCCGGTGCTGATGATGTCCCCCGGCTCCAGCGTGACGATGGCTGAGATATATTCGATCAGATCCGCCACGGGAACCAACATCTGGGCGGTACTGTTGTGCTGTTTGCGATCCCCATTGACGTAGGTGCTGATCTCCAGTGACTGAGGATCGGGGATCTCATCCGAGGTGACGATCCACGGTCCCAAGGGGGCGAACGTGTCCAGCCATTTTCCGTTGAGCCAGTCGAACCAGACGTCCTCATCACGGTCCTCGCTGCGATTCTTGATCTTCAACTTTCGCTCGGAGACGTCGTTCATGACGGTGTACCCTGCCACGTAGCGAAGTGCCTCGGAAGTGGAAACCTGCTTGGCCTGACGGCCAATGACAACTGCCAATTCACCTTCCCAGTCAATGGCCGTTGCCACCGGTGGAATGAGAATACGGTCACCGGGTCCGATCACCGTAGTGGTGGCGGGTTTCATGAAGAAGCGAGGCGTTTCCTTGTCCTGAACCTCCATCTTGCCGCCCCCTTCCTCTATGTGGTCCTGGTAGTTGCCAGACAGGCATAGCAGTTTGCGGGGTATCAGGGGTGCCCGTAGACGGATCCGGCTTAGCTGGTAGGTGATCTCGTCGTCGGGATTTTTTCGTGCCTCGGCGAGAGTGGCGTTCAGGGCCTTATTTGCGGCTGATTGGCCTTTTCTCCCTGAGCTCAGAAGCTCCATCATGTCGGCTAGAAACGGGTGGGAAGATCGGCGCTCCTTGCGAGCAAGTCGCTTGTCGGCTGAGCCAAGATCGACCACCATCCGGTCGTCCACTACCGCACCCACGAATGATTTGGTTCCCGTGGAACAGGTCGCTAGTTTCATTGTTTCTCCAGTCGGTGGCGCCCCCAGGGGCGAAGGCATTCTCTGTGTTTTGAGGCCTGAAGCAGGAGCGGGAGGTTAAGGAGCAGAAGCCGTGCTGGATCCTTCGGGTGGAAACTGGGAGATCAGTAGGGTCCAGGGTTGGACCCCTGATTGGGTCCCGCTCCCTCACGGTCACGGCTCTGTCAATTCCGACTTATGCACAGGTCCCTCGCTGTTTGAGTTCTAGGACTGCTCACTGCTTGCTCAGATTTCCAGGATCCTGGCGGCATTGCCTCCCAGGACCTGGGCCTTGGCTTCGTTCGAGATCTGGGCGGTGATGATCTTCCCTAGTTGAGGTCGAGGATCCATCAGGGGGGTGTCCGAGCCGAACAGGACCCTGTCTGCTCCAGCTTCGGCGACCAGCTGTTCGATGACTCCGGGTGTTCGAAAGGTGGAACACGTCTCCAGAAAAACGTTGGGGTTGGCGTTGGCTGCCGCGATTGCCTGAGCCCGGCACTCCGGTGTGTTCCCCGAATGGCCCGAAACGAACTTGGCTCGCGGATAGCGGGGCGCTACGTTGGCCAGATATTTAGGGAAGGCCTGGGGCTCGCTTCCGGTGTGGTGGATGATCAATAAACCTCTCTGGTCAGCGAACTCGTAAATGGGATCCCACTGGGGCTGATCCAAAGACCAGGGAACGAAGGGAGGATAAAGCTTGATTGCCACCAGTTTCAGGGTGTCGATAGCCCTTTCCAGTTCGGCGACCATTGCGTCAGCTGACGTCAGGGGAGAGACGTATGCAAAGCCGACGAAGCGATCGGGATGGCGTGCAACGAACTGAGCCGTCATGTCATTGCCCCTGGTCCCGCTTGGGTAGTAGATGTTGAACAGACAAGAGACATCGATCCCGCCAGCGTCCATGGCGTGGATCATCAGATCCGGGTCGTCGACCATCCCCATGATGTCGTTGGACCCTACATGTCCGTGGAAGTCGATTACTCGTACTCCTTCAATCATTGGCTTGCTCCCCCAGGATTCTCACCAGATTACCCTCGCAGACGAGTGCCAGATCGTCGTCTGACAGCCCCACATGATGGAGATAGAAAAGCATCGGACCCATGGCCAGCCTCCAATACCAGGATCCGAATACGAAACGGCTCGCTCCAAACTCGTCCAACAGGTCCTCCAACTGGCCGATTGGTTCGAACCGGCTCAACTCCAAATGGGCTCGGGGCAGCGCCTTCATCAGGGGCTGGACCCAGAGGGCGTGCATGTAGTGGGCGCCCACCAGGACTGTCTCCAGATCCGGGTAAGCCTGAAGCGTGCTTACCAACTCGTGGGCATCCATCTCTGGCAGCGCCAGCCAGAGCGGGATGCCTTCCTGAGAAAGCCAGCTCAACAATGGATCGTAGGACCAGGGTCGGAAGGGGAACTTGACTATGTCCAGGCCGGCAAGGCGCACACTGCTGACCCTGCCCTGGGCATGGAGCTCGCCAAGCTGCTCCAGAGAGCGGCGCGTGGGGAGAGCGGCCCACTGGGAGTAGAGGCGCCCCTCATCTCCCAACCAGTCTTTCAGCGCCCGATTGGCGTCCACTGGACTGGTCTTGTCCGCCAGGGCGTGGTAGATGACGGCTCGCTGGATGTTGTGGGTATCCATTTCTGCCAGCAGACCAGCACGGTCAGGGCAGGGAGACAGTTCGTCGTGGGCGTCTCCAACCTTCACATTGGCGTCGAAGACCGGGACACGAGGTTTAAAGGAAAGGGATGTCATTGGTTCTCCTCGGCCTATCCCGATCGGATCTGGTATAGGCAGGAATTAATTGGTTTTCGAGGCGGGACTATAGCAGAGTTCGGCGACTGGAAACAGGTGTTTGAGTGGGTGAGAAACGGAGCCTGGATCGAAGTCGGGAAACGCCTGCCTGGGCCGCGATTGGATAGAGTCTTCAAACTACCTAACAATGTCGAGTGCTAGGAGCCTGTACGGTAGAAATTGATCTACTGAGAAAACGGTAGAATCGGCCCATATTTTCACGATTTTTCGACGAATAGAACAACTATGCGCCTCGAAATCGAGAAAATCTTCCCTCGATTCCCCGCTTTCTCGCTACGATCATTTCTACCGCGAAGACTCCTAGGCTGGCTATCTTACAGACTATTTTACGAGAGGTTTATTCGATCGCTTCACCTCTTGGGAAGCAGTAGAACGAGCTTCTCCCCATGCTCCATCTGATACTCGAGCCGGTGCTCAGCGTTCTTGGGGAGCTTCTCAACAGCGAAGTAAAGATAGCCGGCGATCGGAGCATCGGTAACACCTTCGGGTAGTCCCTTGTCCTCGAGCTCCTGCTCCATCACACGCTGATCCTGGCTGGTAGAAGCCGGAGGGTTACGGTCGAGGATCACGCCGACCCCTACCGAGGTTCTGACCCCTCGGCCGCCCGTCTGGTTTCCATAAGGATCATTGCGTCTTGGGCCGGATTCGTATCCGACCGATCCATAGGGGACTATGCCCACTTGCCTCTGCGCCGGAGCCGCTTCCTGCAGGTCTGCAGCGATCAGGGTCGGATCCTGGGGACGGAACTCAGCATCCATACCGGAAATCTGGAGAGTAAAATCGTTGTTGGCCGTGTCGATCTCGTCCTTGGCCGGGTAGAGCGCCACCTCCACCACGACGTAACCTCGATGCAGGTCGGTAACGAAGGTTTGCATTGCCTCGTGCTTGCTAAGGAGACGGCACCCAGTTTGAAGCCCTCCTTCTCTGCCGAGATCGGATATTTGCTCGCTTCGCTGCGAGGGCGGGTCCCCTCTGAATTTCCCGGGGCGGAAATGATGAAAAGGATGGAGATCGAAAGGATGGTAGTAATCCGTTTCATGGGACGCGCTCCTTCTCTTTTTCCTTGAGGTCGGCCGCAATCTTAAGCGTCTTTCCAGTCAGTACGTACACCCGAAGTTCGAAAGGCTCGTGGAGGTCGGCTGTGACTTTGAGTTGGTAGACACCGGGCTCGAGCCAAATCTCCCTGAGATCCTTGCCACACCGGCAAAGGCTCCATCCAGGAAGACCTTCGCTTCCCTGTGAGCTGTCTTCAACCTGATGCGGCCGGTGCTGTCGCTTCTATCGAATCCCAAATAGTACCCGGGATGTGCCCAGGCATCTATCGGATGGTAGTAACCGGAGTAATAGCCCCCACGGTAGTAGGGACTGTAAGGGTGGTGAAAACTCGGGGAGTAGTAGCTGTACCTGCTATAGCCAGCCCCTATGGAAGTCCCCCCCCCAGCCTCACCCGTCCCTGCTTTTCGACTTTTACCTTTTGCTCGGGCTCGGGAGGGGCGGCCTTCTCCTGGCCCAACAAAGGATTGGCAAGGTAGAGGATCACCGTCAAGGCTGGGAGCAAGGTCCTCCTTGTCATGATGCGCTTCTCCTCATTTGAGAGCTTCCCAATTACCGACCCTGTACTAGATGCTTCTGTGGCCCATTGTGTTCATTTTGGAAACGGGAAGCAAATATTCGAGGCGCCGACCTCGATACTAGCACGCCGGAAGCGACACTCCACTCACGAAACGAGGTCGAATCTGGACCGAGCTATCGCCATCCGAACCAGCTCTGCTCATAGACGTTTCGATCGATGGCTTCATCGAGGTCGGGGAAGCTTTGACCGTCGTGCGGATGGCGGTGTTGTGGTAAAACGACGACGTGGTAGAGTCCGTACTTTCCTTTCGAGGTGTTTCCAAGATCTACGATTCCGGGGTCGGTATCCGTTACGCCTTGAGGGAGGTCTCGTTTGATTTGTCGCCGGGGCAGCGAGTAGCTGTCGAGGGACGCAGTGGCAGTGGTAAATCGACGCTGTTACACCTTGCCGCTGGGATCGATCTGCCCTCGCGTGGCGAAGTCTGGAGTGAGGGTCGAAACCTTGCCAGTCTCTCGGAACGGGACCGGGCCCTGCTGCGGCGGAAGGGTGTCGGTCTGGTCTTTCAGTTTTTCTACCTACTCTCCCATTTGTCCGTCGCCGAAAATGTCGGTCTTCCGGAACTCGTGGCGGGAAGCCGACCCTCCCAGTTCGCTTCTCGGGTACAAGCCCTCCTGGAGCGAGTGGATCTAGGCGATCGAGCCGGGGATCCGATTCATCAGCTCAGTGGGGGAGAGATGCAGCGTGTGGCTATCTGTCGAGCTCTTCTGCGCCGGCCCCGCCTTCTCTTGGCAGACGAGCCGACCGGGAATCTCGATGATGAGAATAGTCAGCAGGTTTTGCAGCTGATGCTCTCGCTGGCAGAAGAGGAGGGCAGTAGCCTGATCTATGCGACTCACAGCCGAGAGCTGGCCTCCTTGGCGGACCAGCGTTGGCAACTCCACAGTGGCATTATGGGGCCCGTTTGAGACGCTACCTTTTCCTATCCCTTCGCGCCCAGATGCGGGCCGGCCGCTCTCTCTACTTTCTGACCGTGCTTGGTGTCGCGCTCGGGGTCGCTTCGGTCGTCTGCATCCAGATCATCAACCGGAATTCTCTGGCCGCTTTCAGGGGAGGTATCCAGGCGGTTAGCGGCGACGCCGACTGCACCATCCTCAGTCGCACTCCCGCTCTCTCTGAAACCCTCTATCCGAAGGTCTTGGGTACCCCGGGTGTGGCCGCAGCCTGGCCCTTGTGCCGTCTCGATGTAGCGCTATCCGACACTGGAGGCGTCTTTCTAGAGATTCTGGGAGTCGATTTCTTCGCGCCCGTGCGGATGCCCTGGGAGGGAGAGCGGGGCGAGGACTGGGAGGCGCTAGCCCAGCGCGGCTGGGTCGCCGTCGGACCGAAATTGGCGGAGGAGATGGGTTGGCTGGTCGGAGACCGCTTCGAAGTCTCCATCGGTTCTCGCCGGGTCCAGCTGGTCGTGGGCGCGCTGGTAGATTTCCAGCGACTGACCCCATTTGCCAGCAGCAAGCTGGCCGTGATGGATATCTCCCAGGTGCAGAGTCTGCTGGCACAACCGGGCGAGATCGATCAGATCGACATCAGGTTGCACCCGGATGCGAACCTGTCAGAGGTTGTTGCCGATCTCCAGGGGCGACTAGGCCCATCGGTGCGAATATTGACTCCCGAGCAGCGCGAGAGCGCTGCCTCGGACCTACTCGAGGCGTTCCGACTCAATCTCACCGCCTTGAGTTTGATCAGCCTCTTCGTCGGTCTTTTTCTGGTCTACAGCAGTACCCAGGCCCTACTGGTTCGCCGCCGCGCCGAGTTCGGTGTGTTGCGATCGTTGGGCGCGACCCGAGCGCAGCTCCTCGGCCTCATCCTTCGGGAGGTACTCTTCATCGGGATGCTGGGTGTTGTCCTGGGAATCCCGATGGGTTACTGGGCGGCCCAGGCCAACCTGGAGGTCGTGAGCGCAACCCTCAGCAATCTCTATCTTCTGGAGGAGATCGAATCCCTGGAGATTCCTTTCTGGCTATATGTTCTGGCAGGAACGATCGGGATTGGGGGCGCCGTCGCTGGAGCCTTGATTCCTGCGCTCGACATGAGTCGACGCCAGATCCGGGCGCTACTGATGCCGCCGGTTCTGCACCAGAGGGTAGCCTCGCTGGCTCTGCCGCTCTTTCTTGGGGGTGCGTTGATTCTCGTGCTCAGCGGGGCGTGGTACAAGCTATATGGCTGGAACTGGAAACCTTCGGGGTTCGTCCTTGGTATCGCCGTTCTGCTCGCACTCCCCCTGTCCACTCCCCTTTTCGTTCGAGAAATCACCGCGTCCGTTCGTGCTAGACGTTTCGGGTTGGGTTACAGCCTCAAGAGTCTGGGTGCAAGGCTGCAGACGACCTCTTTCGCCGTCGCTTCACTCGCTGTCGCGGTCAGCATGCTGATGGGGATAACCCTTATGATTGGTAGTTTTCGCCGCACCGTAGAAGTCTGGGTCAGTGGGACCGTGAAGGCGGATATCTACGTCAGCACATCCTCTTTTCGGGGCAGAGGAATTCAGGCGACACTCGATGATCGCTTCGTTTCCTCGCTTTCGAATCTCTCCGGCATCCGAGCGGTTGACCGCCTGCGCAAGCTGGAGGTCTACTCGGGCGATCGCGAGATCTATCTGGCCGGGGTGGATATGAGCCTGATGGGAGGCGAGGCCCGCTTTCCCCTACTCCACGGGGACCCATTGCAAGCCTGGCCGTTGCTGAGGCAGGGGAAGGCAGTTCTCATCGGCGAGACCCTCGCCCACAAGGCCAATCTAGAAGTGGGAGATCGGCTAGTGGTTTCCGCTCCCGCAGGTGAAGTGCGGTTTCCTATCGTTGGGGTGTACTACGATTACTCCCCTGGTAAGGGCCTGGCTGTGGTGGATTTTGAGGCTCTGGGGCAACACTTCGGGCCGGGATCTGCGCACAGTCTGGCCCTATATCTGCAGGCGCCCGAGGAGACCGATCGGGTGGTCGATCAGCTCAAGCTCCTCTATGCGGAGACGCCGCTCCGCTTCCGAAGCAACCGGAACCTGCGCCAGCAGGTATTGAAGATCTTCGACCAGACCTTCGCCATCACGCGACTTTTGCAGGCCATGTGTCTCCTGATCGCGGTCTGCGGAATCGCGCTGACCTTGTTGATCCTGGCCCGGGAGCGAATCTCTGAACTGGCCCTTTACCGAGCCCTGGGTGCCCTTCGGTGGCAGATTTTCTGGGTCTTTGTGGGTAAGGGACTGGGGATCGGGCTTCTGGGTTTGGCGTTGGGACTCCTGGGAGGAGTCGCCCTCGCTGCCATCCTGATCTTCGTCATCAATCGAGCCTACTTTGGGTGGACGATACAGGTCTACTGGCCCTGGGCCGCCTTGATCCAGCAAACCGCGACCATTCTGGGAGCTGCGCTACTGGCAAGCCTTTATCCGGCCCTCCGGGCCACTCAGAGCCCGGCTACCCTGTTGAGCCGAGATGATGTCTAGGGGATCTGTGAGTCTTCGAATATTTCTCTCTCTTTGTCTGCTGCTGATTGCGGTTGAAGCCGCGCAATGGCGTCCAGCCCGGCGCGGTTACTCCTGGTCGTTTCCGCAGCATCACTGGGCTCAGGATGGCTACCGGACGGAGTGGTGGTATTTCACCGGTCGTCTGGTTTCCGAGAGCGACCCCGAACGCATCTTCGGCTACCAGTTCACGTTCTTCCGAGTGGGACTGCTTCCCCAACGCCCGCAGCTAGAGTCCCAGTGGGCGGCCAGCGATCTGGTAATGGGACATGCAGCCGTGACGGATCTCGCTGCAAAGAAGCATTCCTTTAGTGAGGTGCTCTACCGTGCTATTCCAATGCTGGGAGGCTTTTCCCGCTACCCTGATCCGCTTATCGCCTGGAGCCGGGCTCCAACAGGCACCGATGGCCGATGGACCCTGAGCTGGAACGGCAAAGCTTTCGACTTTTCCATGGAGGACAGAGCGCAGGAATTGGCCTTCGACCTGACCACGCTGCCCCGTAAGGGTCTTGTCTTCCAGGGGCCGAATGGCTTTAGCCGCAAGGGCAGTGGCAAGACGGCAGCCAGCCACTACTACAGTTTCACCCGTCTCCAGACCGAGGGCACGGTGAAGGTTCGGGGACAGACGTTCAAGGTGCGGGGTGAGAGCTGGATGGACAAGGAGTTCGGCTCCAACCAACTCAGCGCCGATCAAGTGGGGTGGGACTGGCTCAGTCTTCAACTCAATGACGGTCGCGAAGTCATGCTCTATCTCTTGCGCGACGACCAGGGAAGAGTGGACTTTGCTCGAGGTTCGCTGGTTTCAAGCACTGGCGAAGTTCGCTATCTAGCCGCGGGGGAATGGTCGGTGCACGCTAGCGGTATCTGGAAGAGTCGAGAGACCGATGCCGAGTATCCGGCAGGCTGGACCGTTAAGCTGCCGGATGCTGGATTAAAGATGGTGGTGCTCCCGGAGCTGGCAGACCAGGAGAACCGCAGCCGGATTGTCGAGGATCTCTTCTACTGGGAGGGCCTGGTCCGAGTACAAGATCTGGAAGGCAGGAAAATCGGTCATGGGTACGTGGAGCTGACAGGCTATGGAACCGGTCGTCGACCAGCAATCTAGTCTGAAACTTCAAGAATACGTCGCACGTCTCTTGTCCTCCGAAGGTGCCGCCCACGGGTGAACTAGCAGCCTTACGTGGCCAAGTCCGGCAGAGCCGCGAACGACTTGACCAGTTAGCAAAATGAGCCCAGGTTCCGAGGAGAGAGCTGGACAACAGCAAGATCTCCCGTCCCGATCAAAGTTTCGTTCTCGAATAGAGCCAGCGCACCTGGGGGCGGGATAGAGCTATTGGACGACTACACGTTGGCGATGTGTGGTCATCTCTCCTGAAGGCGTCTGGCGAAGGATGACGACCATCTCGTAGTTGCCTGGAGGTGCCTTCCCCTCTGCGTCGATCCGGGCGGTCTCGTGCTGGCGAAAATCAGCAAGTTCCTGAGCGCTGAACTCCAGATCGGCCTGTTTCTCCAAGAACATCTGTTCCTGGGCTAACTTACCGGATCCGTCGATGAGTGCCGCAAAGATCTCGACCACACATTTGTATTTTTCCCCTGCAGCTGCGAAGCCCAGAGCTTGCGTTGGAATGACGGTGTTGAGTTGAATCTTGCCACTCTTGGTCGAGACCTGGAGCTCGGAGAGAAACTCCTGAAAGAGATGAGGGAACTTCAAGGCGTGGAGTAGGTCACGCTTTGCCATGGATTTCTTATCCGCCTCGATGTAGCTCCTTCGAAAGCGAAGCTCGAGCCGGGGACGGTTGACCTTCACTTTGATCGAGTGAAAGGCACCCAGTTTTCTCCTGGCTGTGGGAACGAAGCCGACCAGGTAGTATTGGGACCGATCTTGGAAGGCCCTCCGGACTCCCTCGCCCAGGTCGTTGCTGTTCACGAACGAGCGTCCCCCAGTGCTCAGGGAAAGGGATATAAGGAAGTCCTGGGGACCGGTGATCTCCGCAAGCGAAGACGAGAATTGGCTGAAGTAGCCCAAACCACTGGTGCTGGCATCGAACGGAGCCGACAGACCCCGGCTGTCGATGCTGTAGATCGAGACCTGGGATCGGTTGGACTCATCGATCGCCGAGCGCAGTGTGCCCCGCAGGCTCGAGGTGTATCCAAGCCCCTGGAGCTCCCGGCTGACGAAGAGCATAATCGGGGTCCGGTTGGGGTAGATCGCGGTCGCCCTGTCCTCGATGATCCGACTCAGAACGGACCCAGCGTCGATAGGGTAGCCACCGGAAAAAAAGATGAGCTGCTTGCGCCCAGGGAGGGAACGCAGCCGAGTCGAGAGCGCCGCCAAAGAAGCGGAAGCCGAAGTCACCTGTTGGTCCAGATTGACCAGAAAGCTTCTACCCAAGGCCACGGCGGCTGAGACCATGGCCTCTACGACGGGTGGAAGTGTTTGCAGGGGTTGGGGAGTCAAGTCAAACGGGGGGACGCTGCTGAAGAGCTCTTCCATGTCTGCAATAAAGCGTGTGAATGAGCTGGATCCCGACGGGTTGACCGGTAGCTTTTCCAGGGCCCGCATTAAACTGGGAACGCTGGAGGTGAAGTTCTGTCTGACATGGAGGCCTCGGCTCAAGCTGGCAATCATCACCCGGTCGTCTGGCGTGAGCCCCGCCTGGAGAAATCCTCGGATCGACTTTCTGACCTGTCTGAGGTCCTGATGGGCAATCGTGTCCAAATCGAGCAGAAAGATGTAGTACCTACTATCTCCCCTTGGAGAAACAGTCTTGATTGTTCCTTTTGCTTCGGAAACAGCTGGTGCGATCTCCTGATCGGCGGCGGGTTGCCGAGACTTCCTTCCCCGGAGCTGCAGAAAAGAGGTGACTTGGCGCTTCCCGTCTTCGTAGAGCTCGATTTCCTCGGGCTTGAGGTCGGACACGAAGAGACCCTCACGGTCCGTCACTACCAGATCGACCAGTACCACGTCCGATTCGGTTCTGAAGCTTGGCTGTTCCCGACTCTGGGCGAACACGGTGGTCTGGCAGAGGCCAACACTGGTAGCAAGAAAGCTGAAAAAGAGAGGGTGGATCAGAAGCCTGGACACGTAGGCTATTCTATCAGAGGCTCATCTCTTTTTTCCTCCTGACACGTGCCCGGAGGGCCATGGGTGCTTTTCGGCCCGTCAACCGGGAATAGTAGCTGTGCTAGACTTCCGGCTCATGACCAACATTGACTATCGAGAGTTTGACCGCCAGATCTGGGAAGAGGAGCTGGAGGACTTCGTCCCTTCGCTGGTTTACGACATGCACACCCACATGTGGTCCGGGAGCACAAAGGGCAGAGTGAGGCCTCTGGCTTGCGCTGGGGAATAGCTGGGCGGCCAAGTTGTATCCCGGCCGCGAAATACACTACCTGGTCCTGGGAACATCGATTGTTGGGATCGACGTAGAAGGCCATAACGACTGGATGGCGGCCCAGATGTCAGCTGATCCCGCCTCTGCCGTGAACCTGCTAGCCTTGCCGGAGATGAGCCCTGAATACGTTGCCGAGCAGGTCTGGGAACATGGTTTCCTCGGACTAAAGCCCTATCGGTCGTTCGCCCTCGATCCTGCCAATGGAAGAATCCAGGACTTTCTCCCCGAGTCCTTCATCGAGGTGGTGCACGATCTCGGACTGGCGATTACCATGCACCTCTCGAAGAAGACCGGGCCGGCGGACCCTGAGAATCTCAAGGATCTGGAGCACTATACTCACAAGTATCCGTGAGCCCAATGGATACTGGCCCACTGCGGCCGCGCCTTCAATCCTTTCATGTTGGAAGAGTCCATTCGCCGACTCAAGGACATGTCGAACCTCTGGTACGACACCTCGGCTGTCAATGACATGTACTCCCACTATCTCCTGATGAAGCACGAGGACCGAAAAAGAGTGATGTTTGGTTCGGACAATGTTGAGGCAGGCTGTGTCCGAGGGAAATACGTCACCTACGGCAAGGCCTGGCAGTATTTCGAGGGCTTCCCGGATCTGACACACTGTGACCCCAGCGCCACTTTCTTCATCTACGAGCAGCTGCGGCAGGAAAGGCAGGTCGCCGAGATACTGGGTTTGAGTCGGGCTGAAATAGAGGATCACTTTTCGGGAAACGCGATCTGCTTCATCAACCAGGTGCGCTCGACGCAAACCAGTTGAGTGCTCTTCCCCGAACCACGAACATCGACAGTACCGTGTCCGGTGTAGGATGGGCACTCCTGCCCGTCGAGGATTGTGACGGGCAAGAGTGCCCATCCTACAGGTTACTGCTCAGTCAGATGTTGCTCCTCTCATGGCACGAACTGGAAGGAAAACAGTTTGGCTTTGTCCAGGTGGAATCGCAGCTTGATGGTTTTGCCTCGAAGCGGCGCTAGATCGCTGCTGCCCTTCCAGGTCGCCGTGTGAGAGATCTCGTCCCCTCCGAACTCATCGGAATCTTCCCGCTGGAATCCCGGGATCGATCGACCGGTCTTCGCGTCGAGGATCTCGACGCGCACGTTACCGTAGGCGGGGCCCACGTACTTGTCCACACCGCTGGCATTGATCTGCAGCCGGCCTCCTTCGAAGGTCAGCGGTCTGGTGGTCAGCATGCCCTGGCCGGTTATGGAGGCGAACCCGTCGAGGCGGAGGATGGCCAGACCCACCTGGCCGCGCTGATGCTCCCTGCGGTACTTGAACCAGTGATGACCACTGAATCCCTCGTAGTAGAGCCAGATCTCTCCCCGGTCCTGGCGCACGATCCCGTTGTGAACCGAATAGACCAGATCCTGGTCCCAGCTGCCCTCGGGCCCATTGGGGATGAACTGGCGCCCCTGTCCCACTCGCGTGAACTTCTCGCCATCGCGGCTCCAGAGCAGCTCCACGTTCATCCGATCCATCCAGGGAGACCGGGCCTTGCCGCTGTCCATCCCTGCCGGCGCAACTCCGAACATGTTGTGGTAGACGGACGTAAAGCCCACGAAGCCGCCTTCGTAGGGGAGGACCTCGAGCGTATAGAAGTCGCGGCTTCCCACCGGGTCCTTCTCGTCGGCGTGGAAACAGATGAAGCGGTCGTCGGGATTCCGGTAGGTGGGAGGACTATCCCAGTTGAGAAAATCGGTGCTGGTGGCGAAACCGGCGGTGCGGGTACGGGCCCCTTCGGGATAGATGGGTTCCGGATCCATCCAACGACTGAGGGAGGTGCCAGTTCTGAGGTAGAGGATGTATCTCTGTCGCTTGGAGTCCCACATGAGGTTGTTGTTGGTGTCGCTCCAGTAGGGGACAGCAGGCCGATCGACTTCATAGGACTTCCAGTTGAGACCGTCGGCAGAGTAGGCGGGGAACATCCCCTTCTTCCCATCGTGTTTGTCGAAATAGATCATCTTGTACCGTTCTTGCTCTCGGTCGGTAGCTGGATCGCGGAAGACGGTGTTGCTCCACGCCTCCTTGGAGAAGGGTACAGAGATGAAGTTGGTGTCGTATCCCAGAAACTCGACCTGCCCCAGCTTCGGCTTGATCCAGTGGATACCGTCCTTGGACTCGGCGTAGGAGAGCCACTTCTGGGACCAGTCCCAGTTGACCATCAGATCGTAGAAACGATAGATACCCCGATCCGGGTCGAAGAAGATCTGTCCGCAATCTCCGCCGTGGGAGAGGCCTCCCTTGTGCTCCCAGTCGGCGTCGAGGCGGATGACGGGATTCTCGGGGTACTTGAGGGGCTGGTTCATCAAGCGATAAACCCTAGGGCTCATGGCTTCGATGACATAGTCGTCGATCAGAAGCTGCTTCTGTGAACCGATGGCGAGAGGTGTTTCTGCCGCGGCCTCCAGGCCCAGCAAGGACTGGCCGAGCACGACGAGGGCGATCCACCGGGCTCTCACTGCTTTACGCATTGTCCTTGCTCTCCAGGGTAATGCTCTACTGGGAACTACTCGAGCTTGAAAGAATACAGCTTGGCGTTGCCCAGCACGAACCTGAGCCGGATCTCGCGGCCGGCGACTGCAGAAAGGTCTCGACCCCCTTCCCAGGAGACTTTCTGGTAGATGTCTGTCCCCATCAGGGGGCTGCACTTGGCTGCCTCATAGCCGGGAAGGACCCGACCATCCCGATCTTGCACTTCCACCCGAACATATCCCTTGGCGCTGGGGTTGTCGGTGTAGAACTCGCTGTAGGGCTCTTTCCCGCTGTCCCGTTCGAAATTGGGCCTCGAACCGGTCAAAGAGGACATGTTGACCCATAGGGAGGAGCCACTAAGCTTGAGCCGACGAGTCTGGACCGATCCCTCGCTGGTGGCATCTACGGAGAGGAAGCCGTCCTGACGGATGGTGGCGAGGCCGATCTGGCCGTCATGGTCCTCGGAGGGGGCATTGTGCAGGTTGGTGAAACCCGAGTAGTAGATCCAGACCTTACCGTCTTTGACGATGGGGTTGCCGGAGGGATAGACCATCCCGTTGTCGAAGGCATCGTCCTTGAGGTTGTTGGTGGTAGCCAGGTGCAGGAAAAGCTTCCTGTCCGCAGACCGTTCCCACTCGATGCCGTCACGGCTGGACACCAGCTGCATGTCCATGAAGTGGGTATAGGTGTGGTAGACCCAGAGCAGCCCCAGGAACTGGTTCCCATAGGGAAAGGCGGAGAGTCCATAGAATTGGGTGTCAGGCGGATCATGCTTGTCCGGTGCGAGCACCTCCTGGGAGTCCCGCCAGTGGATGAAATCGTCGCTGACCATTCGTGACACCTTACGGATAGGCCCGCCTATGGTCTTGTGATAGAGGATGAATTGGCCGGTTTCAGGATGCTGGGTCACGTCAAAGGTGTCCCCGGTTGCCCAGCAAGGGACGATGGCCTTCTCGGCGTAGTTGGTCCAGCGCTTTCCGTCGGGTGAGAACGCCACCCAGATACCGCACTGCTCCCTTTCATGGGTCAACCAGTACAGCAGCTTATAGCGGCGTGAAGGGTCTGGGTCCCGCTTGTCTTTGAGGACGGAGTGGGTCCAGCCGGACCACTTCAGGAAGATGTTGTTGGCCTTGGATCCCTGGAACTCGATCAGACCCAGATCGGGCTTTTCCCATGTGATCCCGTCCTTGGAGGTGGCGTAGCAGAGGAAGTCCTCGACGTTGGGACGTTCGCGGGTGCCAATGGTGTTGTACCACATCTTGAAGATCTGATCTTCTTCGTCCCAGATCACAGTACCGGGTTGGAGCACGAGGTAGCCTTCCCAGGGCCGGTCCGGCTTCAGCAGCGGGTTCTTGGCGTGCTTTCGACCGATGTTCAAGCTTCGCCACACCTGCGTCATCTTCTCGACCAGGTAGTCGTCCACGAAGAGATGAACTCCCGGGCCCACCTCGATCGGGGCAGGTCCTGCCTGGGTGGTCTGGGAGGAGACGGTGAAGGCGATGAGGATACAAAGGGTGGGTAGTAACCATTGTCTGGATTGTCGTAGCTTCATGATTCAGTTCTCCAATTAGTAAGTTCAGTGTCTCCAGCTTCGAGAGTGAAAGCTTTGGCGCCACCTCCAAGTTTCGGGTCAGTTGCGGTAGTGGTCAAATTGGATGATTCCGGTGAAGACTTCAGTTCCGCACACTCCTCAGAAAGAGGTTCGGCGACGTCTGACGATCCGACATGAGACGAATCTTTCAGGCCACCGAAAGATATGCCCTGATATTGCACAGGTGCTGGACGAATTCTGCCGTGATCAGGATGTTGTCGCCGACCGTGGGTTCAGGACTCCAGAATTTGGTGTTTTCCCAGTGGCCGTCCTCCAGTTGGTGCTCCACGAACCAATCTCCTAGGCGAATCGTCCATTCTCGGAACTGTTCTTCTCGTGTGGCGACATAGAGGAGGCCCGATCCCCATCCTGACTTGCAAAGCTGCTTGGAGTCGAACTGACATTCGTCGCTGGTCATTGAGAATCTCTGGTATTCCCGAGCCAGGTCGAGCCACTGGGTGTCGCCGGTGGCCATGTAAAGCTGGGAGAGAAAGGCGGCGGCGATGCCCCCGTTGAAGTGGTGTTGCCAGGGTGCGTCCTTCTTGGTGACGTAGAAGGCCTCCTGGTCTTCTGGGTAATTCTGAACCAAGCTCTGGGAGCGGCTGTAGACCGCATAGAGTCTCTTCTCCGGTTCCGGCTGTAGGTCCCAGAGCCGTTGGAACCACTCGCCAGCCTTGATGGAGGCCTCCACCCGACCCGTGAGAGCAAAGCTCATACCCGCTTGAGCGGTGGGGAAGAGCTCCTGCTCAGCGTCCTCACTCCGGTCTGCGCGGGTGCCGTAGAACCCTCCGGTCTCGGGGTCCTGCCAGGTCAGCAGCTGCTCGGTGCCGCGACGAACCAGATCGATCCGTCCCAGCAGGCTGGAGCCGAAGATCAGACAGGCGAGTGGGTAGGAGCCATAGCGTGGATCCTCCGGGCCTTGTGTCGAAATCCCCTCCAGGCGCCCGTCCGGGGTCATCATATTGTGATCGATCCAATTCAGCAGGCAGTGGCCCGCCGAGATTTCTCCCATAAGGGCGAAGGCCCAGGGTACCCGATAGTAGAAAATTCGTTCCTCAACAGGTCCCACCGAGCCGTCTAGATTCACGTGATTCAGAATCCAGTCGGTACCACTACGGCACGCTCTCGCGTAGGTCTCGAGCTTGGCGTCGATGTCAATTGTCAGCATGACTCCTCCCGTTACACGCGAATATACTCGAAGCGATGGAGAATAAACAACAGGTTGTGGCTCTATCAGAAGTTGGTTCTTCCTCCTTCTTCTTGCCGATGAAGTTTCAGCGTACTCCGCCACCAGAAAGCCCTGGCCCCATTCGAGAAGGAAACTTCCCGAGCCATGGAAGCCTGAAGCGCAAGCGAGGGGTGGGGGCACACCCCGAATCCCTCCGGCTTGACTGCTTGCCGCGCCTCAGGCCCCTTCGTCCCCCGATTTCGCTGCCCTCCAACCCCTCGCTCGCGCTTCAGGCTTCCTCAAGTTTCGCATTAGCGGGCGACCTGGAGGTGCGAGTTCCAGATGAAGTCTTAGCTTCAGGGCTCGATGTACAGCAGCCTGGAGACCTCCGCAACGAAGGAGTCCTACCACCCAATTGCGTAGCAAGACCTGCGAGGGTCCGATCCTGTGGCCATGACACCGGTTTCGAGATCTCGGCGAGCAACGGTAGCTCCCATGCCGCAGACCGCAGCGGGTACCAACCGATGTCCCAGAGCCTGGAGCCTCTCCCAGGTAGACTCGGAGAATCCGTTCTCCAGGGAGAGTTGGCCCGGAAAACACTCGTGTGGATGGAAGGAGTTGGGAGCCGAGTCGCTGGCAAAACGCGGAGCTTCGATCGCCTGCTGTGGATTCATGCCAAAGACTATCGTGTTGAGCATCAGCTGGAGGTTGGCCTGAGCTTGATGATCTCCTCCAGGGCAACCGAAGGTCATAGTCGGAAATCCATCTTTGATCACCAGGTAATTGACCAGGGTGGTGCGGGGTCGCTTGCCCGGAACCAGAACATTGGGATGTCCTTCCGCCAACTGGAACATCTCAATCCGAGTGCTGAGAGCGAAACCCAGCTCCGGGAAGAAGACTGACTTCCCGAAGGAGCCTCCACTGGGCGTAGCGCAGACAAGATTTCCTTCCTTATCGATGGCTGCGATGTGGGTGGTACCCTGCTCCTGCGAGGAGGGATCTCCCGTTTCTCCCGTCGGTCTCGAGCTGCCTGGCGAAGGAGCCGATGGCCGAATCCCTGCGGAATCCACCCAGGGATCCCCTGGGGCTGGCAGCTCCGGCTGTGCACGGTGGGGATCGATGAGCCGGGAGCGACGCAAGCCGTAATCCTTGGAGAGTAGACCGTCCAGTGGGATCGCCGCGAACTCGGGGTCACCGAAGTAGGCTTCGCGGTCGGCCAACGCCAGCTTGAGGGCCTCCACCAGGGTGTGGACATAGGTCGGCGAATTGTGTCCCATGGACTTTAAATCGAAGTGCTCCAGCATGTTGAGCGTCAGCTGAAGTGCCGGGGCTTGGGACCAGCTTCGTTGGCCGCAGATCTCGTATCCGAGGAAGCGGCTGCGCGCGGGTTCCTCGAATCGGGCCCGATAGGCGTCCAGGTCTTCCAACTCCAGAATGCCACCAACACTTTTCGAGGATTCCACCAGGGTCCGAGCCAGGTCGCCCCTGTAGAAGTCGTCCCGGGCCGACCGAATCCCGTCCAGTCTCTGACCCGAAGCCGCTTGGTAGGCCAGCCGCTCGAGGGTCGTTGCCAGCCCTGGCTGTAGCAGCAGTGTCCCGGGTCGGGGCAGGGCGCCTTTATCGTAGAAGATCTCAGATCCCCCCGGGGGATATAGCGCAAACTGCTCGTGGGTCGCGCTGGAGTCGAGGGCGTCAACCATATACTCGTAGTGAGGAAAACCACCCCTGGCCAACCGGATAGCCGGCTCCAGAACTCGAGGCAGGCTTAGGGTCCCGTACCGCTCAAGTAGGGATAAGTAGGCATCGACCACCCCTGGAACGGTGAATGAGAGATGGGCCAGGGGGCCGGGCCCGGTCGGTATGCAGTCGAGTCCCTGGTTCCGGTAGAAGGCAACCGTGGCCCGAGCCGGAGCCGTCCCCTGACCGCTTAAGGAGAGGATGTCCCCACTGGCGGCGTCGTGAAACATGAACACGGCCTCGGCGCCCAGCGAGTAGGACGCAATTGGCTCGGTGACTGCGGCGGCGAAGCCCGCGGCAACCACCGCGTCGAAGGCGTTCCCACCGGCGAGCAGCTGCTGCATTCCGGCCATTGACGTCAAGTAGTGACCGCTTGAGATCAGTCCCTGGGTGGCGTAGATAACGGGTCGCCCCGTCAGAGGGCGTCCACTGGCGTCGGTCTGGGCTTTGAGTGGTTTTTGCATGGCGAAGAATCCTACTGGATAGGTTCCCAAATGGGGAGTGGTTACCGGTCGGGGAGGTTGTTCAGGGCAGCGATTTCTTCGGCGCTCAGGACTCTCCTCACGACCAGGATGTCGTCGACCCATCCCCGCAGCTGGTTGTCAGGCGGCGCGGGCACCTTGTCACGATAAGTGATGAAGCGGCCACCCTGATCTTCTCCTACTCTCAGATCGGCGGCCAGGTGGATGCCGGCCTCCGAGGAAGAATCTGGCGCCCGGCGCAGGTCGATGATCGAGTCGTCGTAGTAAAGGTGCATAGTCCCGGCACGGATCCGTTCCGAGGCAACCTCATTCCCGTCGAGGTAGAGCTTTACCTCTCCCCGGTTGTGAGTCGCGGCAAAATGGTGGTAGCGCCCATCACGGAAAAAGCGGGGTCGTGACTGCACCCGCTGTCCGTTGAGGGTAAGGGAGAGGGTCCCCACACTGGGATTCACGTCGAAAATCAGCTCGCCGCTGACGGGAACGCCGATGCCGCGATGAGTGCTGAACAGTCGAGCCAGCCCCCGTTCGTCACTACGCATGCGGGCCGCGAGAGTGAACTGGGTTCCCAGGTGGGAGGTCCCCACGATCTCGAAGGTGTCCAGGGTTTCTCCATCCCCAGTGAAATGCAGGGCCGACCCTCCCGCTGCCGACGGATCGGAGTCAGGAGCCACGCGAACCTTGTTGTGAAAGCGGGTCTGCTGCAGACCATCATTGCTTGCCCCATCGGTGGTGCTGGTCCCTTCGTCTTCGTCGAAGCTGAAGGAGACCTTCAAGGGGGGATTCGGAGTTTCCAATTCGACCTTCTCTCCGGCCATGAAGGAGTAGAGAGCGGCATTGACCAGCAGAAAGCGGAATCTGCGGCTACCCTTGGTCTCTGGAAGTTCGCTACGAGAGCCCCAGGGTATCTTCTGGTTCATGGCGTCGGCCGAGATGGAGGCGCAGTCGTCCCGGCCGTAGCCTTCGATGACGTTGCCCGCGCTGTCCAGCATCTCGACCTTTACCCAGCCGCCGCTGGCATTGGTATTCAGGTGGAGTTCCCCTTCGCTTCCGATCAGGGGGCGGGTGGTGACTGTCCCCATCTTGCTGCCGGCGTCGAGCGAGGCGAAGCCGTCCTTTCTCAGGGTTGCCAGGCCGATCGCGGCTTTCCCGCCCCCGGTGTGGTAGTCGTTAGTACCGCCGTAGTAGATCCGGATCGTGTCGCCCTCTACCATCGGTTGGTTCAACGTAACCACCACGGCCTGATCCCAGCTGCCGGCTTTGCCGAGGGGAAGAATGGGTGCCGTTCACCCGCCTGCCGTACCCAGTGGATGCCGTCATGGCTGCTGACGAGCTCGGCGAAGATCCGACCCTCGTTTTTGCCGTCCTTAATTCTGAAGATCCACTCCGCTGGAGGCAACCTCTCGAAGTCAGTGGTGCTGGTGAAGCCTACGCAGCGGCGGCGATAGCCTCGTACTGGAGCAAAGGTTTTCGGATAGCCCCGGTAGCGTTCGACGTGTGGGTCCCAGACGAAGTTTCCGACATCACCCGGATCGACCAGGACAGGATTCTCTTCCACTTCGGTCCAGTGGAGTCCGTCCGGCGAGTAGGCCGCCCAGAAACCGCTGGTCATGTGATAAGGCGGGGTGCGACCGTAGTCATAGTTGATCAACTCATAGCGCTTCTGGGGGTCCGGCTCCCAGGGAGTATGGATGACTTGGGGCATGTGATCTTCCTTGGATCGCAGAAGATAAGGTTGTTTTCGGGTATCCCGTCCCGTTCCACCAGACCCAGGTTCGGTCGATCCCAGTTGATGCCATCCCTGCTGGTGGCATACAGGTTCAGGTATCCGTCGGCGGAAGCGTGGTACCAGAGACGGTATCCCGTTCCCTTTTCAGCTGGAAGAAGGGTCCCGTAGACGAACACCCGATCCTCTTCCCAGGGCCGATCTCCCCTGAGCACCGGGTTGCCGGAGTACTCCTCGAAAGGGTGGTAGGTCCTGATCAGTCCCTCTTTGGTCTCCACCAGATGGTCATCGACGAACAACTGCCAGGGACCGCTCAGGTCTCCCAGTGAGCGGGATTTGACCGGATCCGTTGGCATCTCCTCCGAAGGCCCACAGGCGGAGCAGGTCAACGCAAGCAACGCGGCGAGAGCCAGACGATCTACCATGATTCTTCCCTCTCTGTTTTCTTTACTGCCGAATTGTCCTCCGAATTATCCTCTGCCACCAGCAGGGTACCCAGACAGCTTGCAGCCAAAACCGGGTGAGCGCAACTGAATTGGCTCGGTGAAAGGGCAAGACGAGAATACCTTGCAGCATGGGAAGATTCGAAATACCCTACGTTGGGCAGTTGAGAATGTGTGCAGGTTTCACCTTTAACAAGTTTTCCGAGGACACGGAGAGATGCTGGATCTCATTATCAAGAACGGTGCTGTGATAGATGGCAGCGGAGCCGCTCGCTATCGGGCAGACTTGGGAATAGAAGGGGACCGCATCCAGCAGCTTGGAGATCTGAAGGAGGCCGAGGCCTCTCGAACCATTGACGCTGCTGGAAAGATAGTCACTCCTGGATTCGTAGATGTTCACAACCACTCCGATTCCTGGTTGCTCACCAATCCTCACATGCTCTCGAAGACGAGTCAGGGCTTTACCACCGAGGTCATCATGGCGGACGGGATTTCCTACGCCCCGGTCGACCGATACACCGCTCCTCACTGGATCTACTACCTGAGATCCTTGAATGGTTTGCGCTTCGAAGAGTACCAGGGATGGGAGAGTCTATCCGATTATATGAAGCTTCTGGACGGCAACAACGTCCAGAACAGCATTCCCCATATCCCCTACGCCAACGTCCGCACTCTGGCCTGCGGATTCGGATCTCGAGGACCCGATGATGCTGAAATGGTCCGGATCAGATCCGAAATCGAGAAGGGGATGGAGGCAGGTGCAGTTGGAATATCGACGGGACTGGACTACATAGCCGAATGCTTTGCCAGTACCGAAGAGCTGGTCGAGGCGTGCCGCGTCATGTCAGCCGCCAAGGGTCTATATGTGACTCACATGCGTTACAAGAACGGGATTATGCGGGCTCTTGCGGAGGCTGTCGAGATTGGGAAAAGAGCCGATGTCCCCGTGCACATTTCGCATTTGAAGGCCTCGAGTCAGCAGGAGGCCGAAGAGATACTGACCTACGTCGATCGGGTCGCCACACAGGAGGTTGATTTCTCGTTTGATGTCTATCCCTATGTGGCGGGCTCGACGATGTTGAGCTTCTGCTTGCCCTACGAAATCTGGGAACAGGGGCCTTTGCTTGCCTTGGGTAGGCTTCATGATCCCAGGATCCGGGAAAAGACCGCGGCGAGTCCCGGCCGAATCCCGTTGGACCAGTTGGTGATCGCCTGGGTCCCCGGCAAGGGAAATACCCACCACCAGGGCAAATCGCTGAGAGCCTATGTCACTGAGACAGGGCTTGATGAGGTTGACGCGGTGTTCAACTTGCTGATCGAAGAAAACCTGGCGGTTTTGGCGGTGAGCCGGGGCAGCGATCAGGCAACCGTGACGCCCTTTCTACAGCATCCCTGCTACATGCTGGGTTCAGACGGCATCTTCCAGGAAGGTGGCGCGATCCATCCCCGACAATATGGTTCGGCGACCCGGCTTCTCGGTCCCTGTGTCCGCGATGAGAAATTGTTTTCTTTGGAGGAGGCCGTGCGCAAGTTGAGTGGCTTTCCCGCTCAGCGCTTTCGCCTCAAGCATCGAGGGACCATTGAGAAGGGCAATTTTGCCGATGTGGTCGTGTTCGATGAAGAGCAGGTTCGGGACCAGGCGACCCACGAAGATCCTCAGCAATACTCGGTAGGCATTGAGCACGTTGTGATCAATGGGACCCCGGTCATCGAGGATGGTCGCCCCGTCCCCAACCTTCCCTCACCCTTGCCCGGCCGTGCACTGTCCTTCGGAACGTGACCCAGTGGTGGAGGGTTCTCCGGGAGCGGTCGGATTGATCTACCTGCGCTTTGGCTAGATACGCTCTTTCTTGTATCTCTGACGCCACACGCTGTGGCTGCAGGTGCACACTACACGATCGACTGGAGCGTGAGAACGGCCGGGAGGGGGGGGGCGTTCTGGTTGCGTTCTTGCAAGATGAAACTCTTTTGAATTCAGTCCTGCCTCGGAATTAGGGGTTTTGGAAGCGCAGATGCAGACCACGATCAAGGGTCCAGTCAAGGTCTCAGGTGTGGGGCTTCACACGGGGTGTCAAGTTTCGCTAGAGCTGAAGCCTGCTCCCAAGAACACCGGGCTCATTTTTCGACGGGTGGATCTTCAGAATTTCGAGATTGAGGCCTTACGCAATCACGTCTCACGAGTGGTCCTCGCTACGACACTTATGAAGCGAGGTGTGATGCTGTCGACTGTCGAGCACATCTTGTCTGCCCTGTACGGGCTCGGATTGGACAATGTATACCTGGATATTGACTCGCTGGAAGTCCCGATTTCAGACGGTTCGGCGCTTCCCTTCGTCGAGGCTGTGTTGTCGGTGGGAGTCGAGGAGCAGGAGGAGGAACGGATCCATCTGAGAGTAGACAAGCCGATGCGCCTGGAGGACGGTGAGAAGTTCATCTCGATAGAGCCCTTTCCTAGGTTTCGGATCTCATATGAGATCGAGTTTTCCCATCCTGCCATCGGTCGACAGGAAATCGACCTGGAAATGACTCCCGAGAGCTATGCCCGAGAGATTGCTTTTGCTCGAACCTTCGGCTTCTATGCGGAGGTCAAGCAGCTCCAGGACAAGGGGCTGATCCGGGGTGGATCATTCGACAACGCGGTGGTCTTGAGTGATGATGGGATAATGAATGGCGAGTTGAGGGCGCCGGACGAGTTTGTTCGCCACAAGATGCTAGATCTGATCGGCGACGTTTCCCTCTGTGGATGGCCGATTATCGGTCACATCAAGGCATACAAGGCCGGGCACGCCCTGCACACTGCATTGGCGACCGCCATCTTTCGCAACCCTTCCTTTTTCTCCAGAGTCAAACAGAGCGATCTAGTCTCCTCCCAAGCAACCAGACTTTCCGCCTGACCTGACTTTAAAGGCGAACGCAGCTCTGGTCTCCAGTCCGAAATATTTGTTTTCTTCGGGCCTCTAGCTCAAAGGACAGCGCTCTGGAGACCATCGCTATAACCCGGACCCGAAGTTCTCTTTCTGAACGATTCTGAATGATCCAGCGCCCCTCGAAGTCCCAGCGTAGTCCCCTCTGTCCCCACTCCACAGCACTCTGCACCCAACCGGCGTGTCCCCAACCGTCGGCCGGCATCCCCAACCCGCGGCCGGCAACTCCGGATCTCTCAATTCCCAGTCACCCCTCAAGGAAGCTCGCCCACGAATCTCCTGGGTGATCATTCCGTTCGGGTAGCAGATCACCCCGCTAGACTATAATGCGAAGGATGCGGGCAGCTCGTTTGGTCCTACCCTTGTTTGTGTTGCTAGCTTTCCTCGTCGGTTGGCAGGCTGCAGTTGGCAGTGTGACTACGCTCGCAGCCCAGCGCTCTCTTGACTTTCGAGTCGGTGCCAGAACGAAGTCTCTACGTTCGCAGGAGCGCAACGAAAAGATTCTCTATAGTGTCAAGGACCTCGTTACCGTGCTGGGTCTTCAGACGCGCGACGAGGCGGGCCGTCTCACGATCGAGGGCCCTGCGGGGAAACTGGAGTTAATGGATAATCGACCGTTGGTCAGGTTTCGACAGGAGTACGTTCTCATCTCGAGTCCCTGTTGGAGAAAAGGCCAGTCGGACTGGTACGCACCGGAGGATTTCATTGCCAAGGTTCTACCCAACATCCTGACGGGAAAACTCGTGAGAATGCGTGGCGGATACCGTTTCGACGGCCTGGCTGTGAATCGGGTTCAGGTGGAAGTCGTCAATCACCCAGATCATGTTACCATCACCTTCCTGCCCAGTCAGGCGGGCTCGATTCGAGTGCGCGAGCAGGGGGCGCAAGTCGAAGTGGAGTTGGGAGAGTATCTGATTCGCCCGGACCTTCCCCACAATCAACCCCAGACCAATTGGGTTTCATCTCTTGAATTTGATCCTCAAGGTCCATACGGACTTTTTCGCATCCATAAGGGTCGAAGCTTTGGTTTCATGAGGCAGCGGGAATTAACCCGCCCTGATCGAACCGTGATTGAGATCTATCCTCCAATGGGAGCTGAGACGCCCAAAACTCCAACGAGTCCACCCATTCCGGGAAAGGCTGCCCTTGAGCCTGACTTTACGGATTTCGGTCCTCAGGACCGAGGTGTTGGTGTCATTACCCTTGATCCGGGACACGGAGGTGAAGACTCGGGCGCGAAAGGGGCCGAGGGAATTCTGGAGAAGAACCTGGTCCTACAGCTTGCCAGTCAGGTGGAGGATCACCTAAAGGAGGGACCTCATCGGTCTCGATTGACTCGAACGCAGGATATAGCTCTCTCTCCCACCCAGCGAAGCGCGTTTGCCAACTATCACCGCTGCCAAGCGTTTATTAGTCTGCATGCAGGGGGCGCACCCGATCAGAGTAGCCACGGCGGAGTCGTCTACGTTCACGACTACCTGGATTCGGATGCCATATCAGAGCCCAAGTCCAAGACAGAACTGATTTCCTGGGAGGACGGCCAACGCGCGCATCAGTCCGAGAGCCTGAGTCTTGCCAAACTCATTCAGGCAGAGCTGAACCAACTCTACAAGACCCAGAACTCGGTCGTGAAGGTTCCACTCACGGTGCTTGCACCCGTGGCAGCTCCGGCCGTGTTGGTCGAGGTTGGGTTTCTGACTCATGAGGGCGACCGGGAGAGACTGAGATCGATTGAATTCCAGGAGGAACTTGCTGTGGCTATTACGAGAGCCCTGGGGACATTTCTCCAAAGCGATATTGCTGCCCGCTCTCGGAATCCAGACGACAGGTTAGCTTGGGTTTTTACCATTTCCGGGGATCGAAGAGCGAGATGACCCAGTAATGAAGGAGTATCGAATTTCCCTGTTCGTTTTCGTTCTGGTTGCGGGTGCCCTCATGGTCGCGGTTTATTTCTTCGAGTCCGAACGTGAACGACATCAACAGATCGAGGAAACTGACCATGAGGTGCTCGACGTCGAGTCGAGTGTGGTGGAGGTAAAAGGAGAGGGCGAGTTGCCGGTGAAGCTGTTTTTCTGCGCGGCGGGAGCGAAGGGGCCCAGCACGCGAGCCTTCGAGATTGAAGAGCGGACCATTCTGAAGACAGAAGATCCGGTCTTGAACGCACGACAGATTGTCAACGAGATCATGAAGAGCAGGGGGGATGAGTCCCCTCGAATATTTCCGGAGGAAGCGAGGGTGCGACAGATTTATTTGCTCGACGATGGGACGGCTCTCGTGGATCTGGCGCAGGAGACTACCCAGAGACTGGCTGGGGGAGTCACCTCGGAGCTTTGTGTTATCCGCTCGATCACCCGGTCTCTGAAGGAGAACCTGACTCAGATCAAAAGGGTGAAATTCCTGGTCGGAGGCGAGGAGCGAGCGACCCTTGCGGGGCATGTTTCCATTGGTAGCCCCTTCTAGTAGAATCGCGAAATGACGTTTCGAAGTGACGGTCGTCAAGTCGACCAGTTAAGACCCGTATCTATTGTCCCCGACTACAACAGGCACGCTGAGGGGTCTGCACTCATCGAGTGTGGAAACACCCGAGTTATCTGTACGGCAAGTGTTGAGAACAAGGTGCCTCCCTTTCTGAGAGGGACGGGACAGGGGTGGATAACTTCCGAGTACGGAATGATTCCCCGGTCTACTTCCACCCGGATGATCAGGGAGTCCTCGAAAGGAAAACTCTCGGGCCGGACCCAAGAGATCCAGCGGTTGATTGGGCGTTCCCTTCGGTCGGTAGTGGACATGGACAGCTTGGGTGAGCGTACGATCTGGGTGGATTGCGATGTCATCCAGGCAGACGGAGGCACGCGCACGGCATCCATCACGGGATCCTTTGTGGCTCTCGCGCTTGCCCTAGCTGGTTTGAGGCGTCAGCGGGTTCTGTCGAAGGCCGTTCT
>Ga0310120_10000679_pt1 | contig 26669 bp, 47 predicted proteins | sample CB27_AW_983_MG_FD_203506 | JGI IMG/M metagenome (GOLD analysis project Ga0310120, IMG submission 203506) | Marine microbial communities from Western Arctic Ocean, Canada - CB27_AW_983 | ecosystem: Environmental > Aquatic > Marine > Oceanic | place: Canada: Western Arctic Ocean | collected...
GACGGTGGCTCCCTGTGAAGGTACACGGTCAGGGTTGTTTTCGAGGACCCTGTCGTCTGCCCTGGAGGTATTTTGCATGATCGCCTCACCGACGGGGTCGAACGGCACGATGCGGCGCTGGAAGGTGTCGCGATAGGCGGATTTAATGGCTTGCTCCTTCGGCCATTTGCGCCAAACGTCCATCGTGAGTGCGCACGCCCGTCTCTTCAGGATTTCGCTCCGGGTAATAAAATGGAACTTCTTCGGCCTGCCGTCTGTGTAGACGACGGTGACGTAAATACCCTGCATGTCGTCCAAGTCCTCGGACCAGTTCCGTTCCGGGTCGAACGGGCTGAAGTCGTGGTGGAGTCGGTTGTTGTCCTGGTCCCAACTGAATTCGTCGCGCACGTGAACCAGTTGGTAGGACACCTCCAGGACGGCCTCGACGCGCTCCATGAGGCTCTTGTAGCCTTGCCATTGCGGCATGACCGTTGCCTGTACGACCCTTTTGTCTCCTATTGTCGCCTTCCTCGGGATGATCGCGACGTGCTGCGCAGCTGGAAGCAGACGCAACGCGGCGCATACATGGGCACCGACGTATTTGCTCTGGACCGTGCATTCTTGCAGTCGCGGCTCGGAGAAGGAGATCAGTATTTGTGACATGAATTCGTCGGCCGTCATCCAGCCACCGAGAGCGTGGCCGAACGACGCAAACGTCGTCGGATCGTAGAGCATCTCGCGAAGATTGTTCTTTTTCGTCGCCGGTAGCGATAACGCGGTACTCATCTGGCTTTCCTTCCTCGGAGAATGTCGTATGACCGTCGCTTCTCTGTCCCAAGCTTCTTCCTGGCTTTCTCGATATCGTCCTCGGTCCACTCTGATGCCGACACACTGATCCTATGGATTTCTTCCGGCAGATTAGGGAGCCGCCCGAACTCGGCTCTCCCCATCTCAATTCGAAGTTGATTGTTAATCAGTTTCACCTCGCGTTCCATCTCTTTGATGTCGTACTTTAGTCGGCAGCGGCGCTCCCAATCTGATTCCGCTTCATCGGACATAAACTTGACGTCATTAGCTTGGACCGGGAACAGAAGCCGTAAGGCGTCCTGGGTGACTTCGTGCTCGACGTCTGCTTCCGGCGGGTCTCCTGTCACGATGCGGCGCACCATGTCCAGGTTCGCAGCGATCATCAGCTCAATGACTGATTCATTTCGCCAGACCGTGTAGATTCGGAGCGTGCGGCCGTCAAACAAAACGGGGAAATCGACCCGATTGACGTTCATCACAAAGCACTGCTGTTGTCCCTGGATGTAGCACGTGGCCGGCACGACGTCGGTGCCGTCGTCTCCGAACTTCTTCATCTCGTCATCGATTTCATCTCGTTTGGCCTTGCTGTAGTGGGTCGAGGTTTTTGCGTCGACACACCTGTCGTCCAGTAATCCGTCTGGTGTAGCCGCGATGCAGTGATGAACGTCCGAAAAGTACATCGGGAGCTGTCGTTTGGTCGAAACACTCATGCGGCGGTCGTATTCATCGAGCACGACCGGCTCCAACGCGGTCCCCATTCGCATGGCGTCGTTTTCCTTCTCCTCCCTCCAGTCTCCTCGTTTCTTTAAGTATAGAGACAGTCGTGAATCCCACGGAGACCTGCCCATGGCCGCGGCAGCCTCAGACGCGCCGATTATTACTTTCGGGTCACGATCCATGTCCAGGATGCGTATGGCTCGCCACTCGTCCGTGTACGGCATTGGTCCTACTATCGGCATGTGGTCACCGCCTTTACTCGCATGCGTCGCCGTCGCCATTGCTCAGTCGTCATGAATCCCGAAAACATCTCTTTTCCGGTGAGTGTGTACGCTGCCAGGAATCCGAGCGTTTCGTCGTACGTGAGTTCGTCGATAAAGCGGTGTCCGGACGCAATCGTAAAAATACCGCCGTCGCGGTTTTCGCCGACCCTGACAACCTGCAATGGTGGCATCATGTCCTCGTACCTAAGCCCGGTCTCAACTTCCCGTTCGCATGTGCGATGCGGCACCTCTCGCGACATGGCAAGCCTGGAGACTATCCCCAGCATTTCGTCCCACGCTAGGCCGTCCCACGCGTACCCTTCAGAAAAGACGTTCCAGTCCTCCCGGGATAGTCCGTCGTCGCCGGATACCTTCGTGTGCTTTATCGTGAATGAGGTGATCATGCGGGGATCTGTTCAACTTGATGCCACCTCGCAACTCGCAGAGCACCGTCCGTGACCTGAGCAGCTACAATGTAGATGTTGTTAAGTTCCGCATATCTGTCGATTTCCGACTTGTCGGATGGCGCGAGATCCTGCCATATTCGCTGCGGAACGGCGAACACGCTGGGTCCAGATCGCTCCGCGAGCCTTGGTACCGTAGCATCGATTGACAGACGTACTCTCTCTCCGTCCGACAGATCGGCGAACAGGGTCATCTTGCCTCGTTTGTGGTCAACGACGAGTCGCGTCTCCCCGTCGACTGAAGCAGCGCGGATAGAGTCGCAATCAATCAGGGTAGTCAGGACGTCCGGGATTCGTGCGGCGCATTCGCGATAGCGGTTCGCCTGCGTCAGGAAGGCCTCGGCTTTGTCTTGGTGAACACGAGCGCGATTCCTAGAACCAAGGGCGTCACGTATTCGGACACCGTTTTCCAGGTTCTCACTCGACTCTATGGCGTGACTTGCTGCTTCAGCGACGTCTGCCGGGTCGGGTGTCTCGATTTTTTCACGAAGCGTATCGGTCCAGAGTTGGCAAGTGTTGTGGTGTTGTTCCGCGGCCTTCAGTGCGGCCTGCGCGCCCCGCAATGCGTGGTTGGTCTCCCGAAACTTCCTCTCCGTGTCCTCGATAGCCTGCTTCAAGGTGTTGAGTCGGGCTTCTAAGGTGCTATGCGACCCTTTGGCGTGCATGACGTCTTCGTTGGCGTGCATGACGTTTGGTCCGGAGTAAGACTCCTCTGCCTTGCGCAGCGACTCTTTAGCAAGTATCTGATTGTCAGTAGCCAATACCGCCGCCCTCGCCTGTTCTTCCAGCAGGTCGCAGCGCCTCCGAGCCGAGTCGTGAGCCTGTTGCAGAGTCGCGGAATCGTGCTCTGCGGTGAGGTCGACTCCTTCAAATTCGGCCATTGCTGACCGTGCGTGTGTCATTTCGTGCTCACCGCTTCCCGCCTGCGACAAAGCCATTCCGTCCAGTGCAGCTTTAATTCGCGTCGCCAGCAACACCGGATCATCCGTCTGTATCTTATCGGGAGGCAACATCTTCTCTAATACTGCAGACCCACCGACAAGCTCGTAGTAGTCTGCTGGGTTCGCGTCGACTCCGCGCAGTGAAATAAGTGCTTTAATTCGGTGTCGGTCGGCAGCGACTGGGTTTTTTATCGGTGGGTCGACGAGATCTGATAGGCTGAACCGCTCCACGTCCAGCATCTCGACGTCGAGTTCTCCCTTCCTTCGTTTGCGCCCTCCGATCGGCGCGACAACTCCGAATCCCTTAACCTGCCCAGACGAGTATCCGTCTGTCACGGTGAGGTCGACATTCTTTCCGGACAGATGATCGATACCCTTTAGGACCGATGTCTTTCCAACTCCTGTCGAACCGAGGAGTTCGTATACTCCTGGAGAATCAAAGTTGATTTCGAACAGCTCGACCGGACCGCCGTGCTCAAGCGTCAGACTCTTCTCCATCGTCGTGTTCCTTTCGAAAGTGTGTCATTAACTCAATCATCCAATCGCGCATCTGGTTGATTCTCGGCGTGTCGTCCAGCTTGCGTTGCAGGTCCCCAACCTGCTCCTCCATGGCATCGCAAGCGCGCGACAGCCTGGAGTTCTCTGTCCGAAGCGTAGCGATGAGCTGGTCTAGGTTTTCGGTGTGCGCGTTCCACCGTTCCAGCAGTCGCCGCTCGATGTCGCGGCGGTGCTTCAGCTCTGTGGTGCTGCCCTCGAAGTACAGCTCCGCGGTCCGCGCGTATGCGGAGTTGTACTGGTCGTCGGTCTTCTCGCGATACTCACGTAAATGCTGTTCGAGGTCCGACACCCTCGCGTTAGCCGCGCCCAGACCGTCCCGCAACAGGCCGATGGCTTCATCATGGTGTGGGGGCGAACTAAACGACCAAAATCTCATCCTATCTCTCCAGTTAATTCAGAGGGATTCACACCCAGCACAACAGCCACGTCGTCAATCACGCTGGCAACCATCCTTGGGTGTGTTCCCTGCTCCAGCCGATACCACCGCGGCATGGTAATCTCTTCGCTGATTTTCTTCTTCTTGGCCAGCTTCGCGGAATGATGACAGGCCTCCTGTACGCTATTAAATTTTTCCATCCGAAAGTCTTTGACGTGTTTGGATACAGTCTCGGCGAACGTCATTTGCAACTCCTCCGTTCCGGTTTGTGTCGTGGCACCGCTTGGAGTTGTTGCCAGGAATCTTATCAGCTACTGATAGTGCGTCAAGGTACCTCGGTCAGTCCATGAGCTTCTGTAGGTCACGCTGAAAACATTCGACCGATCGGATTAGCCCGATAGCCGCAGTCACTCCGCCCGCCGACCGGATAAAGTCAATCGTTCCGTCCAGATGACCTTCCAGGTGGCAGTTGGTGTCCTGCGGTAGCATCGAGGTCACTGTCAATGTCGATTCCATTATGGTTGGGCACTTACACTTGGGGCAGAGCTTTACCCTCGCGTGCATACGCTCTCCGCACGATTTGCAAGTCTTAGTGGGAGTTTGTTTCTTAGGCACAAGTGACCTTTCGTTGAGAAAGAATCCAGAGAGAGTTTGCCACGTCCAGAAGCGACATACCGGATGTTCGCGACAAAATGTACTTTACGACTGTATCGAGTGGTTGGCCGTCGATAAACAGAACCGAGGGGTCGTGATTCACGACTCGTGAAATCACCGTCCCGGGGTCATCCTGCAGAGATCGCATTATCACGCTCTCGTCGTATCCCCAGCCGTGCTCATGCGGGTGTATCGACAGGAGTGCGTCCGTCGGCGGGTTGTCCAGCATTTCAGAGATCGGCCTCAACTCCACGTCTGCGCCGACATAGTACGCCCAGCGGACCTTGTCGCCGGGCTTGGTCAGCGTGCTCTTTATCTTGGGCATCTCGCAGACTTCACGACTCTGTAGCCAGCCGCGAAACCAGAACGTATTCGTTGCCAGATCCATGGTGACGAAAGAGTACGCGTCCACCACCTTCTTCTCGGTGGTCTCTTCCCCGATGTACCAGCTGTGGTGGTTGCCCGCGGCCTTGGAGTCGAATCTGATTCCTTTGTGAAGGAAATCGAATCCCCCATCGCCTCCAGAAACAACCTCCCAATCGAACCGTGTAATCTCAAAAAACAGGTGGTGAGCGTACTCACCCGGAACCCCGATCCACTGGTTCGAACTGCCGGTCTTGTACGCGTCACAGTCGCTGTAATTCAGCCTCTTGCTTGGCGCCCACATGCGGAGGCACGCCAGCAATTCGAAGTCTTCCAGCGTGATGGAAAACTGCTTACCGTGTTCAGGGACGTCGTTGTTTGTGAATTGCTTGGTTGATTTCATGTGTAGAGTATTAACGGTAAGTGATACTGCGTCAAGCCCGGCTATTGCAAGAAATTTCCGGTTGACGTTTAGTGTCTCGCGTTAATGCTCTTAGTGGAGAGAGGAAACGAGAAGTGCCGACAGAAACTTTTACTACGGAGTACCGCGAGGGTGGGACCATGATCATGTACAGAGCCCCAGAATTCCAGGAGTCGATCGCAAAGGACCTGCTGATGCGGGTCCTGACTACCAAATGCGACGGCGCGGGTAATCTGCCGTTCACGGCCGAAGAGCAACGATGGGCGATTCGGGTGTGCATGGACCGCCCGGAGTGGGCGAGGCACACTCTCGAATCTTGCGGACTTTACCTGTCGGGGAATTAAAGTGTCCCCGCACACATTAACCAGGAGATACCAATGCGAATTGAAACGACAGCCAGAATCGTGCGGAACGGAATCATCGGCGGCGGAATCTTGACGGTTATCGTCCTCGGGATTCTGAAGTACAAACCGGAGGCAGCGGAATCACTTCCATCCGTGACGGTTGGCGTCGATTTTGAAGGGTCGACGCACCCACTTAAAAGTTCATCCGAGTGATCCCCGCCATCTCGCCGTGAACTTCGATATTCAGAAATTAGTCGGCGATATTTCATGGGTCGCCGCACCCGACGTAAAAAAAGGCCGGTGACGGTTAACTCGCCACCGACCAGACCGTTGCGATTATCTCGCGCTTTGGTGTTTTCAAATTGCCAGAGTGAGTCCAATCTCCGGATGGTCTGTCTCCAGCTTCCCTGCCGGTTGAATCCATTCAGTCCGTGACCACGGCTCTGACAACCGTGAGATTATCACTAGCTGTGATCCGTTTCAAGCTGGCGTGAGCAGTTTTGGCGCGTCTTCGGTTTCGCTGTCAAGGAGTTTTTTAACGTGCTTCGCGACATCCTCAGAGGTTGCAAGTACTGACTGCTTCGCTTCGTGGCTGAATTTCACGATAAAACCTCCGTTCGCTTCCTCGATGTACACGGTCTTGATCGACATGTTCCATTCCTTTTGTTAAGTGGCAGATGCGTCGTTATCCCAGATCGCTGCTAACTGCTTTTTCTGGACCGGTGACAGGGACAAGCTCTCCAGGCTCGTCACCAGTTGATTGATCCATAGGATGCGGTCGTGATCGACGTCGTGAATGTATACGCGTCCACAGAGCAGGCACCAGCCCACGTCTCCACGGTGTTCGACGTCACCGTTGTCTTTGCATGCCGGGCACGTCTGCGAGTCAGAGACCAGGGATTGAGCGTCACGGATTGCCACCTCAGACTTCCTGATTGTGTCCCTTGCCGACTCAATCGCCTCTTCGTGGTCCGTGATGAGATTCGCGAGTGTCCGTCTGGTGGTCGTGGTTTCCATCGTCGTCTCCTTTGGTTGTGTCTTCCATCAAAGGAGTATTAACGCCGGACGCGAAACGTCAACCAGCCGATCACCGCAATAACCCGTGTGATTTCATCCAAACAAGGTCGCCGATGTGAAGCGTAATCGTACGGCCAAATAATTTCCTATCGATCACCGCATCTCCGTATTCTGGCCTGGTCACATCCTCATAGTGGAGCTTGCAGCCAAATACCATCTCCTCTTCTCTCGATTCTACAGCGTCTGCCATATCGCGAAGAGTTTTGGCGATGTCCTTGGTGTCCGTTGAATCCATCTTTACAGCTCCATGCGGTAGGTTATTTCCGAAACTATCATGACGCCGAGAAGAACGGCGACTCCGACTCCCAGAATCAACATATCTATGCTCCAGGTCTCTTGTTAAGCGAACAACCCCTTAAGCGTACTTTCGACCAGCCGTCTGGTTTAAGAAGGTTCGGCGCGAGTATCTCGCGGTCAATTCGTTCGGACCATGACGCGCCGATTCCAAACAAGCCTCGGAGTTCAGCAAGCCGCGTATTATTGTCGTCGGACTTCAGCATGAGAAGTGTTGTCCGAATGTCATTAAAGGCAAGGGACCGCGTCCGATTGGGTTCTGTCATCACTTTCATCCAGGCTGCCGCCCGTTGCCGTAGGCCACACTGCAGCCTCCACGCCGAAGCGGATTTCCCACTGTAGTCGCGTAGAGTAATCTCGTAGATCCGCTTCTTATGTCGGTCTTTCTTAGACTTCTCATGTTCCGCCTGTTCTTTAATCGGCTTCGTTAAAAGATTCAGTTCATCAGAGATAACTCGCAGCTCTTTCACGATCAGCGCAAGCATTCCAATATGGACTTGTTCAGAGGAGACATCTAGAGGATCGCCGTGCTTCATCCCGACGCGGTTCGTAATCCACCAGTCGGCCGTCTCTGCGTGGCTCATGTGAGTAGTCATGTGGTTGCCGGTTTCCTTAAGTTACGCTGCGTAACGCCGATAAACACCGCCTGCCAGTAGAGCAACAAGCGGTGCCAATCGACGCTACGCCGCGCCGGTGGTTTAGAAAGGCGGGTCGATCGGATAAATACCGATTGCCGTCATCTTGCCGCCGATAAAGTCCTGAACTGCGTCGGTGTCCGCGTCCATGCACTCCCGGCAGTAATAGAGATTTCCACGGGCGATGTGAGCGGAGCAGCCGCGGCAGTGTTGCTGGTCGCAATCGTCGCTGCACACGGGTACCAGCGGCTCTTGCTCAATCCGCTTGCCGTCCTCGCCGAACTCGAACCAGACCAGGCGGAAGCCAACAAACTCCTCATTCCGGAAGCCAACAAACTGCTCATTCCCGTTGTAGTAATCGAATTCCTTCTCACGCGAGCAGATGTCCTCGAACGTGAAACCTCCCAGCGTGAAGCGGGCGTAGTCGTTGTGGAACGCGTTCGGCCAAGAGTCGATGTAGTCGACACCGTAACCGTCGATCTGCGACTGGACGTAAGCCGCGGCGTCACCGAGCAGCGAGAACCGCGTCGTGGTCGTTGGTCCCCGTCCCTCTTCCTGCATCCGCACTGAGTAAGGTTTGCGTGTTGTCTTGGCCATCGTGTTGCTCCTTGTGTCCTAGTTTCGGTTCTCTTACCGAAAGAGTATTAACACGAACTGTTAAATGTCAACCATTCCTTTTCATTCCGGTCTACCAGGGCGAAGAAGCACCGCATGCACGCGCGAACGTCAGCCATTGACGTGTGTGACCCCTCGAATGGTTTCCCGAAAATCTTGGAGTGGAGTTCGGTCAGCTTCGGCCATTTGTAGCTGCTGCCGTACTTCCCGGGAAGTTTGCAAAAGTTTGTCCCCATGGCCTGTGTGCAGTGCGTGCGCAGTGCGTTCCCATGTTGGGGTATGGAGAACGGCATCCGTAGTGCGCCATATCGATGGAATTCCGATTCAATCACGCTCCGGTCGAAGTTGATGTTGTGCGCGACAACGTGCGTGACCAAGGACAGGTCCAGCAAAAGGATGCCGAGCACCGTCTCGATACTCTGGCCGTTGTGCCGTGCTAGTGTCTGGGAGATTCCGTGTATCTTCGTCGCCTCGCTGGGGATCGAAAATCCTTCGGGGCGTATGATGAAATCACATTCTCGCAGAACCCGGCGGTCCTCCCCGCAGACGATCCAGGAAGCCGTCACCAGTCGCGGCCAATTGACAGTGTCGCTGGACGGAGCGTCGAAAGAATCCGGTAGGCCGGTGGTTTCAGTGTCGATGAATAAGTACATGTGGTGTTCCTTGTGGTTATCCTGGGAAGTGGTGAATACGCAGCGCCTCAACATGAGCAGCAACGATCTCGTCCGCATCTGACTTCGCGGATTTTATAATCTCCAACCCGGCCTTACATGCGGCTGCAACCACCTCTTCGGAGGTCATCGACAGTTCACCGCATAGCTCACCAACGACAGCCATCTGATCAGGGGTGAACCGAAACGAACAAAAGCACGTGTCCTCGTTGTAGTATCCCATTTCGTTCAGAATGTCGCGTTCACTAGGGGCAGACACTGGAGTCTCCTTGTGGTTAACAGTAGAGTTGGGAAGCATCTCGGGAGGGCGGCTCGTTTCCATAAGAGTATTAACGCCAAACGATAAACGTCAACCCAGAGTAACTAAGGACAAAGCTCGGTCTGATCCAATCAACGGTTCGCCGTCGCCGATCCATTCGATGGGGACTTGGCGAATCGAACCGTTTCCGTCGACATCCATCGCGACCGTGTCCAGTTCGAGTCCGGCAAGGTGGCCGCGAACGTCGTCTGGATAATCGTAGAGTCCGACGATGGTGCCTTGGTCGTCAGCGTAGATCGTCCACCGGCCGCTGGGCGATTGCGAATTCGTGAGCGTTAGGTACTTGTTCATTCGTCGAGAACGCACTTCCGCGTCTAACTTGGTGGTGCACAGTCGGTCAACGACTGCCTGCGATAACACGCTGTATCCATCCACTCCATCAACCGAGAGCCAGTGCTCCGCATTGATTCGTCGGATCTGGGCGCCTTCTATGTTGTCGCCGCGCTCATCGACTACGAGATACACGGGAGAAGCGAGGGTGTCCCAGACGTCGGAAAGTTCGGGGGTGCTGTTGTCGGCGGCGGCGGCGATCACGCCAAACAGTTCTTCTCGATATTGTTCACAGATCGGATGATCCTCAACCAGTTCATCGAAGGTGTCGAACAACTCGTTCGCGGACACGGGATGAATGAGCAGGAACTGATTGCTTTCTGTAACTTCGATTCGTCCGTCTTTTGTCGTTTCCATTTTTCGTTTCCTTGTTTCGGTGCTGGTAAACGTCAACTGATCAACATGTAACCGCCACAGAAAGTATTTTCCTCACAGTCGCCGACCCATTCGATTTGAACCCGAACCCACAGCGATCCGCCAACATTGCGGAACGTTCGGCCGGTGACGTGAACGTTGCAGCCGATCGCGTGCGTCTCTCGCCAGGCGTTGATCGGGTTCGGAAATCGAAAGTCGCAACCTTCCCAGCCGGGGCAGGTGAAGTCGTCGCCGGCCAAGAGCTTCTCACCCAGGCATCGGCCGTTGTCCAACCGAACGAAAGAACCGACTTCGGCCTGTCGAACGATTCCGTAGATTTCGTTGGCGATGGAGGCTTTTTGTCGCGTGGTTGTTGTCGTCATCGTTTGGTTCCTTGCTTCCCGGTTTGCGTTCTCTGTCTGAAAGAGTATTAACGCCAAACGATAAACGTCAACCTTTACATGCTGCATCAAAGGTAAGGAAGATTTCACCATGCTTGCGCCAGGCGCCGCGCCCATTCGTGCGAATTAGATGGACGCGGGTAAGCGTGAGGCGGTCAACCATTAGATTGGACACGCGAAACCGGCGTCCGTTGGCCAGCCCCTGCGGGTACTCGCCGCCGATGCGGACGAAGACGACCTGTCCCCGCTGTACGGTTGCTATGGCTCCTTCGCCGGTGATTATGCGGCCGCGCGAACGGCCGATGCAGGTGATTTCGTGTCGGATTGTGGTCATGGTTTCAGGTCTCCTGAGGGTGAACTTAGAAGCGTTGCAGCGGGGCGACCGAGGCCGCCCGGGTGGCAACAGCCGCTTAGCTCGACGATTGGCAAAGGTCTCGTAAAGCATCGACTTGATCTTCAGGAACTTGACGTTCGACTACTTGGCTCAACGCTTCATCGAAGCGAAAACCACAGCGACGATACTCTTGAAAATCTCGAACCAGGTCTAGCAGCTGGAAGTGGGTCAGTGTGTCCATCGTTTTCCCTTTCGTTGTTTTCGTTTCCGGTTTCCCTCTCCACTAGAATATTAACGCCAACTGATAAACGTCAACCACGGATTCGGAAAAAGTCAATCATTTTCGGGGTGGACGGGTGGAACCGGTGACGCTAGTATTTGCGTGGTTCCCTGGCGGGCTCATTAAACCAACTGCCTCCCCTGCCCCCTCTGCTGCGCACGGCTCCGCCAGGGCTTGTGTCTCGCGCGATGTGGGGCAGGGGGGCGGGCTCACCCGCGTGTGTACATGGCTTCCAAATACCGGAAAATTAACCCGCGAATCTGGTACGACGAAACCATGTCGCAGCTATCGACTAACGCAAAGCTGGTGGCTGTTTATTTGCTGACGAGCCCAGAAGGTAACCGGATCGGATGCTTTCCAATGTCAAAAGCCGCAGCCGCGGAAGCTTTGGGCTTGGAACCCAAAAGCTTTGCCAAAGCTTTCACGGAAGCTTGTGATGGACTTGGTTGGGGGTGGGATCAAGCCGCGAGAGTGCTCTACATTCCAACCTGGTGGAAGTACCAGTCACCCGACCATATCAACGCATTCAAGGGCTGCCTGAAGGACGTCCAGGACGTACCTAAGTGCAGTCTACTAAATGACTTTCTTGACAATTCAGAGTTTTTGAGTGAAAGCTTTGCCGATGCGAAGGCAAAGCTTTCGAGACCAAAGCCAAAGCTTTCGGTTTCCAAGCCCAAAGCTTTCGCCCCAGGAACAGGAACAGGAACAGGAACAGGAACAGGAACAGAAACAGAAACAGAAAAGAACCCCCCTACCCCCCTTGGGGGAATTTGTGTGTTGTTTGGCGGAGTGGAGAATCTCAACCGAAAGTCCGGGATACAGCCCCCCCCCGAACTGGACAACTCCGAATTCGAATCCGCCTGGTCTCTGTGGACAGCGCACCGCAAGGAGATCAAGAAACCCTTGACAGCCACTTCGATCGGCCAACAGCTCAAGGCTCTGGCCAAAACTGGAAGCGACCGCGCGATTCTCACAATCGAGAATTCCATCAAAAACGGATGGGTTGGTCTGTTTGAGCCGAAAGAGTCGGCAGCGAAGCACGACAACACACCAGCACTTTGACCACACGAGGACCCTCATGACCGGGGAACAATTCCGCGAGATCCTTAACAGCGACTACCTGCCGCACTTCCCCGACACCAAGGAGTGGGTGAAGAAACAACCAGAAGACACCAAGACCGCCTGGTCCAAGCTCTTCACCAAGATCGAGCCCCAAGACTTGCAGCAGGCCATCAGTGACGTTGTGGTCGGCAAGGAGGTAATTCCATACCGCGACGTGACATTCACCACGCTGCGAATAATCGCCGCCAGGCACCAGTACGCCAGAGTCGAACGCGCCAAGAGCCGCGAAGAGTCCTCTCGCCTGAGGCGCACACAGCAGGACGTCCGAGGGAAAAACATGGGTGACGCACTGGCCGATAACCTAGAGCGATGCGGCGTCGGTCCGGAGGTCGCATTCTGCAACCGATACACCGACGCGCAGATGGCACTGGAGGCCGGCGACTTCCCCGGCACCCCAACACCTGAGGAGAAAATGGACCAGCAGGTCCGCCGCATCAAGATATCCCGCACCATCGGCCGACTGGTGGGGCACCTGTCCTCCCAGAATTTGCACACCGGCGACATCATCGACCACCTATCCAAGATGGACACTTTCCAGAAGGTCGAAGACGAATGTGAACTCGTGAAGCCCTGTAAATTCTAGTATCGATGGACTGGATGATTCGAAACGACGACAACGTGGATAAGATCCTCGAAAGGAGCTTCGATGGAAATCTCACAAAACCTGACGCCCAAGGCGACGGACAAGTCCACCCCGACGATCGAGGCGCCGGACCCGGGAGGATGTGAAACCGACCTCCGGACCCGATCCAGAATGTGTTTGAACCTTTTCCGATCAGTCGGAAAACGATACGTGGATTGCACGCTGGCCAACTACAAGTGCGAGGGCGAGTTCGCGGAAGACCAGCGATCAGCCGTGGAACTGGTCAGGGCGTACGGCCGAGACCTCAGGGAAAACCTCGAGCGCGGTCGCAACCTGGTGATCTACGGACCCAGCGGAACCGGCAAGGACCACCTGGTCGCGGCGCTCGTCCGATTCTTGATCCTGGATCTAGGCAGGGACGTTAACTTCACATCTGGTGCGGAGTTCCGCGCCGGAATCCGAGAGTGGATGAAGGATGACTGCGAATCGTCGTACCTCCGAACGGTGACCGGCCGCCCGCTCTGGCTCAGCGACCCGATACCACCCCGAGGAGTCCTTTCAGAATGGCAAACCGAAAGTCTTTATCGCTTGGTGGATTACCAATCACGGCACGAAATCCCGATTTTCGCAACCATCAACGTGTCCGGTCGCGACGAGCTGCTTAACCGAATGGGATCCCAAATTGCCGGCCGACTGCTCGACGACTCCACCGCCGTTTATTGCCACTGGCCGACGCATCGAAGCGTCCTCTACCAACGGTCGAGCCCACCCCCGGAGAGAGCGGAAAAGCCTAAGTTTTAACGGCCGCGGGGAGCCTTGAGTATTTCCCGACAACCTGTGAGATGGGAAGATTTCCCCGAATCCTGATCCTCGATCCAACGGCTGCTGGGAGCCTTATTCCCGACAAGTGAGTGGCGGCGTGCAAATGTCGTAACGGGTGCGAGGACCCAGACTTATCCTCGGACAAAGGATCATCATTGTGGCTGCGGGGAGCCTAAATCCTCGACGCCCCGCCTAGCTGTGACGCGGGTTCGTGGACCCCTTAAAATCCTCGACGAGAGTGCCTTATCGACTGCGATTACGGCCGCTGAGAGCCTTGTAAATCTCAGACGTGAAGCATGCCATGTGGGTGCGGCGACCCTTTGTAACCGCCGACAAGAGTCGGCACATCGACGACACGACACTGCCGTTGCCATGAAATCGATTCCTAGGGCATAGGCTGGCCGCAGGAATCGCGAACGGTAGTTGTGGTGGGTGGAGTGACTCTATTTTTTCAACTAGCGTCAGAACGGCTTCTAGGAGCCTTTAAGGTCCTAGACTGGCTAACAAGCTATTGCGGGCTCGGCGACCCTAGTGAATCGCCGGCAACGACGGCTGCGGGGAGCCTGTGAAGTCCTCGACTCGAACGGGTACGGCGACCCCTGGCTATCGCCGGCAGGTATTCAAAACACTACGCGTGCGGGGACGCTTTGACTCCCCCGACACCATTCTGTCACGCTCAAAGGAGTTGCGGTCAGCTAGTGGGCGCGGGGACCCTTGAGATTCCCCGATCGTTGGGATGCTATTTGTGGCTGCGAGGAGCCTTTCAAATCCTTGACGGGACCTGTCTGTAGGCCGCGGGGAGCCTGAATCCTTGACTGACGACACCTGCTTTACGGGTGCGGGGACCCTAGTGAATCCTCGACCTGGTGCATCTCCGACGAGGATTTACGGGCGCGGGGACCCATTAGATTTTCCCCGACAAACGGCGGTTTACTTGGAGAGCGGCGGCCTTGGCGAGCCATCGAATCGCCGACAACAAGTGTAGTGCGCGTGCGGGGACGCTTGTGTTTCCCCGAAAGCATCGTGCGAGGCTATGGGTGCGGTGACCCTTTTATTTCACTGATTTTGGCTGCCATAGTATGAACCCCGACAAGATAGCCGAGAGATGGTACCGAGCTGACGAAGTGGCTGGGGTGTTGTCTCGAAGCGGTAGCGGTGCGTTTGGAGTCTGGGTGAGGCCTCCAGGCGACGTAAATAGCCAAGATTTCGCAGAGTGGCTGACCGTTCAACTGCAGCGCGCCATGGCGAAAGGGATTCAGATCGGCCGTGAGGAGCCTTGAAATCCTCGACATCCGTCGGACGTGGTTGCGGGGAGCCTAATCCATTCCTCGACCTGGTGCAAAATGGTTGCGGGGAACCATTCCTCGACAAGCTCGACGACCTAGGATGGCCGAGGAGGGAGATCCTACGTACCGTCCCGAAATGAGAATTCATATCGACATGGATGACGTTGACCTCGACGGAACTGCGGTTCACTTGGATTCGACGGAACCAGAGGGATACAACCAGTGGCATTTCTGGGCTGGCCTGCAGACGCGCGCCGGTCGTCGGCAATGCCGGTGCAAGAAGTGCGGACGGTTTCGGTGGGAGCACCTGGACGTCTGCCGGCAATGCAAAATGGCTGCGAGGGAGCCTTGATGTCCTCGACGCTCGGTTGGTTACTTTGTTGGCTGCGACGTGCCTTTGAATCGTCGACTCCAGATAAATCACCGATGGGTGCGGGGACCATTGAAAACTCCCCGACTAAAGACGGAGCTCGGGCAGTAAAACAACCCAGAAATGAGGTAAATCGCTGAAATGATGAGAGAAGCCGGCTGGATAAAGCACGATGAAGTCAACGAGCCCGGGATGCAGCCCAGCCACCAGCTGGGACAACCCAACAACTGTTCGTATCCGCAGAGTCATGCACGGCTGGTGGCATCAGATGGAGCCGCCTAGCTATGGTGGGTGCGCGGACCCTTCTTAACCGCGACGCTACGCGATCCGTGATGGGTGCGCGGACCCCTTATCCGCGACAAGGGAAATTAGATTATGGGCGCGTGGTCCCATTAACACCGCGACCCCGTGGAGCAAGTGATGTGGGTGTGTGGTCCCTGATGTTTGCCACAACGTCGTGCCCCCGATGGTATGGGCGCGCGGTCAGCCGCGACATGGCACCTCAGCGGTATATGGATGCGCGGGTTCTTTAACGCCGCGACCTGGTTGAGTGGTGGGCGATGGGTGCGCGGACCCTATCCGCGACAGGGCGATCTGCCGACGACGGGTGCGTGGACCCTTTTTATCCGCGACTGGGATAGGTGCTGATTGGACGGGTGCGTGGACCCCTTATCCACGACGTGTTGCGGACGCACGGACAGTTTTATTTGATGACACACAACACAAGGAGAGAGACGATGCAGAGGATGACACGGCGAGCAATGGTGATGTGATAGATGGGTGTGCAGCCCCTTAAAGTCTGTGACGTAATAGGTGGCCTGACAATGGGCGCGCGGACCCATGTTTATCCGTGACATCATTGTCCTGATCCAAAGGCGAGGTTGACCGATTATCACTTTATGTTAAGCTTGCCTGGAAAGGTCATGAGTCCGCGGTGGAGATTTGGAGGTGACAAGTGATACCCGGTAAGCTCGACGCAGACGGACGGCTGTGTGTTCCCATGCACGACGAAGGCGTACTGGATCGACACATCCTGGAGTACCCTACCAGCAGGGGAACGATGGACTTGTCCTCAATGATGCCGCCGCAGGAAGAGGTGTCAGCGGCTGCTAATCGTCCAAAGCGTTATCCAGGCCGCCTAGAGCCATCATCCGAGGCGTGCCGCGAGTGGGTCGATAGACTGCGAGGACGTTTCGATCTCCCGCCCGGAGAGATGCTTGATACTGTCCTCTTGCTATTCATGGGATTCGCTACACAGCGAGCACGCAGCAGCGCAGCGGCGATAGGTCGCGACGATGTGTGGGTTCGTCCGCGAGTCGCACGACTGCGCGCCATGGGTCTATGGAGGGGCGGCGCTCGCATCGGCAGCCGGTTTGACTGCTGGCTTGGCCGCGGCGACCGTCCAGGACTGGAGTGCTACCTCGACCTGTTGGAAATTTCAGGGAAGATCAGTTCCGACCGGAACACGGTTGCGTGTCGTTCGCGGTGGTTTGTGATTGGTCGTCCTTTAGTGACGGAGAAACCTCGTGGGAGCTAATAATTGGGGGGTCTGTCCAGCGTGTCAAAGTGCTGACATGACGAAGAACGCAGAAGCAGCCGCGGCGTTAGAAGACGCGTACGGGAAAGTGGACAGTGCCAAATACCAGCGAATGCGGGATGCCTTACAAGCCGCCTCCCGTAAGGTGGACTCCATTCAGACTCTCCGTGAGGACTACTGTATTCGTATGTCCTCCGACGGTGTGTTGACGGTGGGGTACCATGCGCAATGCGAGTGCGGATTCACTCATGAATTCAACCACACAGAGCAGGTGATATGAGAGTAGCAGTCTTGCTCCAGGGTGATGGTGAATTCCACGACGGATGGCTGGTGGCCGTTCTCGGGCAGCCACTGCCGGTAGTAATGCCAGAGAGCGGCAAGAAGTACCTGAGAACCATTAGCCTGGTCGACGGCCAGGTGGATGTGTACTCCGTGCTGGTGGCATTCGGGGGCGCTTGCCCAGCAACGCAACACGCGATCAAAAAGCTCTTGGCCGCTGGGCTGCATGGCAAGGCGACAGCTCTTCAAGACTTAACCGAAGCGCGGGACGCAATCGACCGGGCAATTCAAATTCGGAGGCAGGGGGGATAGTGGACTCTTTCTTTGTGGTCGTTTTATTTGGAGTGGAACAGCAATGAGGACTAACGCAAGCCTAGCGGAGATGATAGCAGAGGACCTGTTTCGAGATGGCGACAAGAACTACGGACAGGCGGTTGTCCGGATTAAAGACCTGCTCGACATGAACCGTCCGTCTGTCGGAGTCGCTTCCGATGAAAGTCTCGCAGACAAACTCTCCACAGCCATACGCGATATTGGTGAGCGTATCGCGAAGCTGGAGAAAGGGCTCGCGGCGGACAAGCAGCCGGAACCGGAAGCCAAGGCAGTGCGGGCACTGTCGACCGACGACATGGAACGGTTGGCGGATGACATTGTTAACAGCTGCGGGGCTTTCTATAAGTTCGAGAATGACGAACTCCGCGAACGTGTCATGGGTGTGCTGAAGCAATACGCGCCGACGAGAGTCGCAAACCGTCCAATTGCACCACGAGCCGGGAAGTCCGTGACCTACTTCAACTTCGAGGGGAAGTGTGTTGATCAGTCCGTGGGGATTATCGATGGCGTCCATTCAGACTCAGCTGTTGATTTGTCCGTGTTCAAGAGGCATGACGCGCCATGGGAGCGAAAGATATTCGTCCGGCTGTTCCAGCCATACAACAAACTACCAGCACCTGAAGGTCACTACTGCGTGATCATGGAGTGAGGCTGTTGATCGCGACAACGCCGGAATACGACGATGATCGGGTGGCCACTTGGTCGTCTAATCCATCCACCGGAAACTACCACCCGGTCGTCGATGACTCGTCTTCCACCTACTCTACGGCGTGTGACAGCGACACGACCGGCGGCAGAGACGACACGACGAACACCCTGATTCACGACGTGATTTACTGGGTCTGGTCCTTAGGTGGAGCCATCGACTGTGTTGACGAGCCAGACCCCCAGCCGTCACCGTCACCGCCGCTGTGGTATTCTACCGCACGTGGCGCGGCGACCGCTGTGAGCATCTGGATAGGGCGACTCGCGAGGCCTCCGCCTGCCGATATCCCCGCTTCTAGGGCGGGGTGGCGTCTTGACTGGGATAATCACTTCCTGTTAACTGAGGATGATAGTGCTTGAGCATCTTCTGTGTCGCGTGTGCCTTCATGCGTTCCCTGAGTCGTCGGATGGTTCTGGTATTCTGCAGGCACCAGACTCTTTGATCACATGCCCAGCTTGTGACCGTTCCGGCCACATGGACGGCAAGCCGTTCATACAGTTTATACGGTTCCCAGCCGAGGCGTGGGACCACTGGAAGAGTGACCAGTCATGAAAATCTTTGGATTCCATGTGTGCTCGAAATTCACCACGTGGGAAAAAAAGTCAGATCTCTATTCTCGCGAACCGGAGGTGGGTGTGGACAGCAATTACTTAACTGGCGAGAAGGTTTTCTTTACTCTTGAGTGGCAAGAGAGGAAGTGCGTGGAGTGTGGCCTAACGCAACAAAAACCACTGAGGAACTAATGGACGAACGACGCGACGATACGAATCTGGACTCGCTGATTTGTCCGCATTGCAAACAGACTCTGCCCGTCTTGAAGATTCGAGCATTCGAGAAGCAGCAACTTCTGTACATGAAGTGTGACCTCTGCGGCAAAGGGATTACGAAACAGCAGATCGACGAAACGTATCGGGAGTATCGGAATAATGGGTGAATTGCACAGAGACGACATCCCCATGGACGACTGGGCGGAAATCGAGGCGAAGCTTGGTGAGATTTTCCCTGGCAAAAAGATCGTGTGTGTCGGGGACAATCCAGGGACGATTCCGCCGGAAGTCCAGGCCGCCATTAACGCGGTGGCCGAGGCTCACGAGAGTTTCGTCCTGGAAGGCTTGTGTATCGACTGCGGCGCCAGGATGGAGGACTACCCGCCGGACGACTGGGGCGACTGGGATCTGCAGGAAGGGTGGCGGTATTTCATCGACATGAATACCCAAAAAATCTCGGCGTATCAGTGTCCGGAATGTGACGCGCAGGATGGTGAAACTGCACAGTGAATAACTTTATTGGAATTCTGTTTTCAAAACCAATGGTCGTCAGGGAATCAACTGAGACGACTATCGGACTAGCCAATAGCCTGGCTGGCGATGTCGCGCTGTGGGTTGCAAAGAATCGGTTGCGTGACGTGCCATGCGTGGGCACGTGGGTGAGAGAACTTCACGTCGTTCGCCAGGGGGTCGGGCAATGAAATTCACTGATGCGCCCTGCAAATCATGCCCATATCGCTGCGATGTTCCGTCTGGGATCTGGGATGAGTCCGAGTATCACAAACTACCAGACTACGACCGCGATACCTGGGACCAGCCACAATCCCTGTTCATGTGCCATCAGGACAACGGTGAGGCCTGCCGCGGCTGGTTCGAGACTCACGGCACGGATTTACTGGCGGTGAGACTGGCGAACATTCAGGATCGTCTGACGTTTCCTGTCGAGGGATCCTGTCAGGTCCCCTGCTTCGCGTCGGGGGCTGAAGCGGCTGAGAATGGTTTGCGTGAGATTGACGAACCAGGAGAGACCTCCCAAAGATGGATTGCCAGTTTGCAGCTCGCGGTGGATCTTAAAAACGACAAAGACATGCGAGAGGAAGAGTGAGATGGATAGGACTTGCCGAACTTGCTCCTTGTTTGACAATTCTGGTAGTGGTGGCAACATCGGCATTTGCCGGAAGCGCTCACCGACCGTGTTGATAGGTCGCAGTATCCTGGAAGGCTGGCCGCGCGTCCGTACCATCGACTGGTGTGGAGAATGGAGAGAGCATTGGAAGGCCAGCCCAGACGTCGTTACACGCACGCCATGCGGCGCGCAGTTCCTAGACATAGGCGAAGCGTGGGAACACGAGGTCACGTGTCCGCAGTGCTGCGCGAAAAAAGGCGAGACATGGGAAGAGTACAAGAAGCGTACCAACTGTGTCGGTGATGGACGGCTTGTCACGGACATTGCGAGAGTTGAAGGCGAGGCATTTCCCATCGGTGCGCGCGTCATCGCCGTAAACACTGAAGAAACATTTTTCACAAAAGGAGATACCGGAGTCGTCACTGGTCATTCCAATATCGGCGACCTTGTTCGCGTAAAATGGAAGGCGGGCAACGAATGTCACGCAAATCTGTCAGACATAGCAATCTCTGAGGTCTACTATAGGACGTTACGAGACGGCGACGTCTAGGCAGATTTCCGAAGCAACTGGCCTGAAGTACGGAATCGTGAAAACCACCTTAGGTAAACTCAAGTCACTCGGTCTCGTGAACCATTCCCGGCCATATTGGTCACGAGCAACTCTACCGGCCGGAAAGGAGGTTGCTTGATGCCTCAGCGTACGACAATTGCTTGGACCGATTCCACATTTAATTCGTGGATTGGATGTTCCAAGGTCAGCGCTGGGTGCTGACTAAGCACCCATTGCTATGCAGAATCCGATATGGACAAGCGGCGCGGTCGCGTGAAGTGGGGACCGAGTGGGACGCGTAGCCGAACGACTGACGCCTACTGGAAACAGCCGCTGAAGTGGAATCGCGAAGCGATGGACTATCGTCTGCGTGGTTGTCATGGGTGTGGCGAAGAGATTTATCCTCATCGGGTCGTTGGGCGCCTTTGTTGTCCAGGGTGTCAAGCCACAGCGTTAAGCGAACCCATTGCTGACGACATTGACCCCACCCGACGACCACGCGTGTTCTGCGCGAGCCTGGCGGACGTCTTCGAGCACTGGTCTGGACCCATCGTCGACCACAGGGGATACCAACTATTGCTGTGCTGTGCGTGCGACACAAAATACGCAACGCAGGATTACGACGGAGTAAACTGCTGCCCGAAGTGCGAGACCGGACGATACTGTCGAGCATTGACCATGGACGACTTGCGTAGCGATCTGTTTAAGCTGATCGATGCCACGCCCCACCTCGATTGGCAATTACTGACGAAACGCCCAGAAAACATCCGGCGGATGTGGTCACCGACTCCAGGAGTATCGCCGCAACATCCGTCAGATATCTATGACGAAGCAATCGGGATACCGTACCGACATAATTGTTGGTTGGGAACCAGCGTGTCAAACCAGGAGACAGCCAACAAGCAGATTCCAGAATTGCTCAAGTGCCGCGACCTGGCGTCTAAGCTTTTCGTGAGTGCGGAGCCGTTACTCGGTCCAGTTGATTGCCGGCCAGGCGCCTACGGAACGTTCCTAGACCATGACACGAAGGGAGAGAACGATCCAGATTTATGGATTTTCGGGGGAGAATCCGGACCCAAAGCCCGACCGTGTGACGTGGGATGGATTCGCTCTGGAGTGAGGCAATGCCAATCATCTGGAACGGCAGCGTTTGTTAAGCAACTCGGATCTTTCGCCGTGGACGGCACAGGCCACAAGGGCACGGTGCCCGTCGAGCATTACCCGCCGCTGTATCTGAATCACAAAAAGGGCGGCAACCCTTCCGAATGGCCAGAAGGCCTACGAATACAGGAGTTTCCAGCATGACGACCAGCGCAACATTCCCGTCCAAGAAGGTGGGGGACAAGCTGTACGGAGGGGACCTTGATGAAGGCTTTTATGAGGTCGTGATTATCGCGACGGAAGACGGGGTGTGCGTGGTGGTCTCCGCAGACTCCCTAGCGTCTCTGAAGGGCAGCGACACGCCAAATGATCTTCATATATTCGTGGCTGCAGGAAACCTGAAAAATACGCTGCGCGACGCGATCGCCGATTCGGCCAGAATCGAAATTGACTATCACATGCCGAGGTTGCTCGATTCGCAGGCAGCTCTAGAAGATGCTGTGTCCGGGAAAGACGTTGATAAGTGGATGGACGGTTTCAATATAGAACAAGAGAGAACGGATGCTCCTTCTGCTGATAGCACTGCAAAGTCGCCTCCTGACTGACCAGGTCGACGTCATCGAGGTAAACCACTTTTGCGACGCGGAAGCGAAGCTGGTTTTTGACCAGGTAATCTTCTGGCGGTGGAACCCGTGGGAGAGTCACTACCGGGTGGTGGCCTTCAGGATCCTCAAGGACGTCCGCGGGAAGAGTGACAAGCCCGACGACGACAGCCGTCTCCCGCCGTGGATAGGCGGACACGCGTCACCCGACAAGCGATGGGACCGCGGAGGCCAGTGGGTTAGCCATTGGTGGGATGAACTAGACAAGGTGTATAGGATGGTGACAGCGCCAAGCTTTCGCGAGACGTGGACACAATACGACCCAGAGGTGGAGGACAGACAGTGGCTTGCGATGGGAAACAGAGCGGGGCTGCGAAAGAGGTGAAAAATATGAACACGGACAAAGAACCGAAAACAACAGGTGGATGACCCAAATGATCGATGATAAAGACGTTTCCGACAGGGCAAAGTCGTACCTGGAAACATGGAATAATGAACAACTTGTCGAATCTGTAATGTGGCACGCGGAACCTACTTGGATTCACACGTTTGCTGAATTGTGGGACGGGATGGTGAAGGGTGAGATACTGCCGCAAGGCAACCCGTCACCGCAGTGGCGACCGCGTCCGACGGGACCAGGCACGTGGGTCTTCATCGGAACCGGTAAGCTTAACGGTCACGATTCGGTTGTGAAGTTAACGCAAACCGATATTGACGACGGCGCACCGTTTCACGTGGAGGTGGTGTACGGACCAATACCGGATTTGCCATCCGGAAAGGTCGACGAATCTCTGGGCAGGAAGGTCGAACCTAGGCGAGATGGAGACGGTCAAGTCATTTATGACGTGTGCGACTAACCTTCTTTTGGGGTTTCGTCGTCTCTCCAACGCTGCCCCTGGCGGAGAACCCCTCTCCTTTTTTTGAATGACGAGTTGGGCGCGGAGACCCGTTAAATATCCGACAAAAGCCTCACGTTTTCCGGGAGATACAATGGCAGCATCTGGAAAGATTTTTCATGTCCCTGAGTTTGTGCCTTCGCGGGGAGGACTCGACATAGGGATTGAGGTCAGCCTGTTCCTTTCAGAGCATGTGCAAGAGACTGGGTACGTGGACGTTGACGGGAGGGATCTTTACGCCACCGTGACGACGGAGATGGAATCGTGGTATCCCGTGCTCTTTCTAGAACGAGTTTACTATTATTCTCCTCGCGTCGTACGGTTCACCTGGAGTATCGTTAAGGATCCGCAGGAACGGGCTCTGCCGACGTACGGGGGTGGTTCATTCGAGTCCACAAACGAACTCTCTGTGCACGTCAGTCAGGCCGCGACCACTCTATTCAGTCTGATTCGACACGCATGCCTAGAAACCACGACTGCCCAGCTGTTCCAATCATGGTGGGAAAGTGTGGCGTGCGACAACGAAATAGATATCAATCCTGGGTATTGGTGGAGCAAAAAGGGGGAAGCTCAGCAAATAGAAAACGAAGCCACGATCAAGCTACGGGGACCGTTCGTAAGCAGGTGGCCGGATCCATGCGAATCATATTCGGCGAGACCGCGAATGTGAATTGTGGACATTGAGGCGAGCCGGGAGTCCGTTAGGACAGGCAGCGGTCAAGGCAGTGCGTGCGTCCTAGGAGCGTTCCTGCTTGATTCGCGAGGAGGGTTCGATTCCCTCCGCGCTCCTACGCCGACATGTCCCAGTCGAATCGCGCCTCGAATGTGACCGACGCATAGCCGGCCTCGCGATCGTCCCTGGGTGGGATAGTCCCGGAGACAGGGTGCAGTGGCTGGGACAGTTGCTCATTCGCCGAAGTGTCCGCCAGGTCATGAATGGACAGAGCGACCAAGATTTGCCGCATCAGGTGAAACACGCCTAGCGTGGCGTGTCGCAGATACGTGTCGTCGCGCCCGGACTCGTCCTTTTGCTGCGTGATGTGGACGGTAACCGTTATCTGCATGATCGTGTGCAGACTGGCCGTCCCGGCACCGTACATGATCGGCTGGTCGAATCCCACGTTCTGCCCCGGTGAAATCTCAAACATGATTTCGTCCGGGTTCGGCGGCATCTCCATCGGCATCGTCGAGATGTACGTGTTGTGCGTTGTCGCCTGGGTGATCGAGGCGATTAGGCGAGTCTTGATCGAATCGAAGATTTCGTCCGGCCGGTTCGTGTTGTTGGATTCGCGCGCCATGGTCTACCCTGGTTTTCTGTGTCCTTTCCGAAGTAGAGTGCCGGGCTTGGGCTTCCGGACCTCGCACCATCGATGCGCGTGCACCATACACTTCACCCTCACGGGATGCGGTTAACTAGTATTCAACATCCCGCTCTAACCGTTCCGCTGTGGCAAACTGCCACGTGACCTAACGTCCTCACGTCGCGCACCTGTTGGACGAATAGGACGCTGGGATGTAATCATTCTGGACCCAAGTATCGCCTTGGACGGGTTCGTCGTTTCCTCGCAGCCAAGTTTCGTATTTCTCCGTCGAGTCCATTCTCTGCAGTGGGTACCAGATCGGACCATACGTCCCGTTCTCGTGCAGAGTCTGTAGCCATGGCTGGTCGGTCCATTCGGTTTTGCCGGCCTCGGCGATCTGTCGCTCCTCGGGCGTGCATTCCAGCAGGTCGACGATGTGTGGATGCTCAACATCTTCCTCGGTGAGGTCTATCAAAAACGCGTTGACTTGCTCCCATCCCTCGGAGCCGTAGACGTAAAGCACAGACTGGGCGCCGTCACTCGACTCCTGACGGGCTCTCGCGAAGTCCTGGGATCCTGACTCAGGGAATGGGTGGAAGCTCAGCGGTTGATCGGGGATGCTTCGACCGGGAACCTTCGCCACCGGGATCTCTGCCGGGGGAGTTGCGTCAGTCAGGGAGTCGATTACCATCGCGGTGTGCTTCTCGACAAGGGATTCAATCGCGTCCAGCCGGTTAAGAACCTGCTGCATCTGATCGGGGTCGGCGGCCGCTTTCTGCTTGACCTCCTCCTGTTGGACCGGTTCAGCGCGTCCCGGACCCGCTCGATTCGCCAGGCTCGCCAGGAGCAGCACCGCACATCCAACCACTGGTACGCTTCGCATAATATCCTCCTTAGCCCGCGGGCTTGTCCCAGTCGTCCGGGATCGTAGTTGACGCAATTCCGTAGGCACCACCAACGCCTGATTTTATCATACGAACCGAGTCATAGCGGTGCACGTTGTAGCTATCAGCGTATTTGGCGTGCAGCGTCCCGGACCGCCACACCACTTGAACGTAAGGGATCGCGTGACCGCTCCTGCCGACGGAAACGGCAATCCCGTGCAGAAGCAGGCTAATAACCTGCTCGTATGACCTGGGATTGATCACCTCCAGAGCTCGGAAGTGCAAAGCCGTCTTCTGCCAACCGGACGGAAACCTGTTGAGCGACACCCACGGACCGCCCGCGGCGCTGTCGTTTCCCGATGTGCAGTGCAGAGTGTGTGCGAACTTGTCTTTTTGCTCGGTCGAACCTCCTGGTCCCCTGTGTTCCGGGAGGATTCCACGGTCAATCAAAATCCCCACGGTCCTCTGCATCGTCGAGCCGCCCCACTGCCGCGTATTGGCCTCGGCGTAGACGGAGAGCGGAGAGAACCACACCGGGCTGCCCTTGCCGGCGCGCTGCCGGTTCCATGCTATCTCGGCATTCTGCGCCAACGCGTGGCACGTGCATTCGTGCGTTGGAGCCTGGTTCGTAAATCGGTTGCGGTAGTCTTCCGGCCAGGTCTTGTACTCGTCGTTCTGTCGCGCGACGTCTTTCCAGTTGCTCGGGTCGACGAACAGGTGATCCGGGAACTCTCTCGCGCCGAGGCCGGCAAATGCCTCCGGCGTGTCGAGCTGCGCAAGTCTATCTGGATAGCCCGTGTCGACGTCGGGGGACCAGTCCAGGTCACTGTCGGGAAAGACGATGTTGGTTGAGTCGCTCATCCTGCTACCCCCGTAACATCTGCGGCCGTCGGGTCCTCGATTACCTTGAGAACCTTGTCTCCGGCCTGGACCACAAGGCACGGGATCTTTCCGGCCGCCGCGGTCAGGGCGATCGCGTATTGCTCCGGTACGTCCCCGTCCCCGTTGACTACGTCATCATCGATCGCGGCGGCCAAGATGCCATTCGCGTTCAGGTCGCGCAGGGCGGCTTGTACGTCCCGTGGTGGGACACTCTCGTCCTTCTCGTAGATATAGGTTGCCTGAGTAACTTTGCCGCTGTGGGGGCTAATGATCCCACCTCCGCCGCTGCGGAGAGTAAACAGAACCAGCAGCACAACTAGGACCA
>Ga0310120_10000680_pt1 | contig 26640 bp, 26 predicted proteins | sample CB27_AW_983_MG_FD_203506 | JGI IMG/M metagenome (GOLD analysis project Ga0310120, IMG submission 203506) | Marine microbial communities from Western Arctic Ocean, Canada - CB27_AW_983 | ecosystem: Environmental > Aquatic > Marine > Oceanic | place: Canada: Western Arctic Ocean | collected...
AAGCCGCGACCTGGGCAATTCCTACTACCATTTCAGCCTCGCCAAGCTCCATGTACTGAACAAGGAGTATGGAGACGCTATCGCCGAGTTTGAAAAGGCGATTGCTTTGGATGGCGAGAGTACCGAGCTTCGGATTGAGTTCGCTGGCAGTCTGGTGAGGGCTGGAGAAATCTCGCGGGCCGTCCAGGAGGGACAGAAGGCGGTTGAGTTGGATCCTCAAAGCAGTGAGGCGCATTTCTTTCTAGGACAGATGTACTATGTCTATCAGGGTGGAGGTCAGGGCAGTCTGGCTCAGAAGGCGGTCGCGGAGTTCGAGCGTGTAGTCGAATTGGAGCCGGATCACGATGAAGCCCTCTATTATCTGGGCAAGATATATCTCGAACAACAAGATTATTCTAAAGCTGCCCAGGTCTTCGAGCGCTTGACCGATATACGTCCGGGGCTGGTGGAGGGCCATTTTCTTCGCGCCACTGCTCTGGTAGCGGTGAGGAAGGTCGATGAAGCCATCCACGTGCTAGAGAAGTCTTTGAGGATCCGAGCGGACCAGGCCGACAGTTTGAACATGTTGGCGAGCCTGTACGAACAGAAAGAGCGCTTCGACGAGGCAGTTGAGACCTACCGACAAGCACTACGTAACAAGCCGAACCCGAAATCGCAATTCCAACTCGGTACTCTGCTGATCAGACTGGGGCGTTACCCGGAGGCAGTCAGCCTGCTACGAGAGGCGGCTGCGCGCTACCCCCAGAACGTAGAAGTGCGGGTCGAACTAGGCAAAGCACTGAAGGAACAGAGGAAGTTTAGCGAGGCTGCCGAAGTCTTCCTGACGGTTTTGAAGGATGACGTCGACCACATGGAAGCGAAGTATGAGTTAGCGCGAACGCTAGGAGGGTTGGGGCAGCGGAAAAAAGCCGCAAAACGGTTCGAAGATCTGATCGCACTGGTCGAATCGAATGGGACAGACCGTTTCGTAGACCTGTTCAAGACCCATCTAGGTCTTCTCTATCAGGACATGCGCCAATTCGAAAAGGCTGTGCAGCTTTTTCGCCAAGTCGATGAAGCGAATACAGATGATCCGGATTCCAGGCGGCGTCTCATCTACGCGCTCAAGGATGCGGGACACATCGAAGAGGCCAATCGCTTAACCAAGGACCTCTTGGCCCGGTATCCCGACAATGCATTCGTTGTGATGACTCGAGCACAGATGCTTTCGTTCGCTGGTCAGGTTGAAGCCGGCGTGGAGCTGCTGAGAGAGAATCTGAATCCGGAGCGTGACTTCGAACTACTTTACTTGACGGTGAGCCAACTTTACATGGATCACAAGAAGTATGGCGACGCCGAAGAAGTAGTGAAAGAGGGACTGGCACAGAAACGCGAAAGCCAGGCAATTCAGTTCCAGCTTGCGGCAATCTACGAGCGACAAGAGAAGGTTCAGGATGCCGAAGCCGAGTTCCAGAAGATCCTTCGGGCCAACCCCGAGCATGCCGGTGTGCTGAACTATATGGGCTACATGTTCGCCGACCGAGGTATTCGCCTCCAGGAGGCGCGCGATTACATAACAAGGGCGGTCGAAGTAGATCCCTACAATGGGGCCTACCTGGACAGTCTGGGCTGGGTCTATTTCAAGCTCAAGCAGCTTGACCTGGCAGAGACCAATCTGAAAAAAGCTGCAGAGCTTACGGATGATCCAACAATTTACGATCACCTGGGAGATCTCTACCTCGAATTGGGCCAGTACCAAAAGGCTCGCCAGTACTATGAGCAGGCGGTGGCCATTGCAGCTGATGATGAGCATGCGAGAGTCGTCGAAAAACTAGCCCAGCTGAAGGAGCGTCTCTCTCCCTAGGCCCTCTGACCGATCCATCCGGTTAAATAACGAATTTTCTTGAGACAACTAACGCTGCCTTGCTTTGCCAAGGTCAACTGGATTCTAAAGATCCTTGGCCGTCGGAAGGACGGGTTCCACCAGCTGCGCACCCTCTATCAGACGGTGGACCTGAGAGACGAGATCTCTCTGACTGCGACCCGTGATGCAACTATCACTTTGGAGGTTCAGGGGTACCCGATACCCGCCGACCCTTCCAATCTGGTCTGCCGGGCTGCCGAGCTCCTGCGAGAGGCTACGGGCCGATCCCAGAAGGGGGTTCGTTTTCTTCTGCGCAAGCGGATTCCAGTCGGTGCCGGACTGGGGGGAGGCTCTAGCAACGCCGCGGTCTCTTTGCTGGGGCTGAACCAGCTCTGGAACTGCGGCCTGTCAAATAGAGAGCTCTCCGCCTTGGCGGAGAAACTGGGTTCCGACGTGCCCTTCTTTCTGGTGGGGGGAATGGCCCTCGGAGAAGGAAGGGGTGAGATCGTCTCACCCTTGCCGGATCCTATTGGGAGGGAAGATCTTATCCTGCTCTTCCCGAGGCGCTCGATCTCTACTCGAGATGCTTATCAGTTTAAGGACTGGGGTCGCTGGACGGGCCAGGAGGTATTGACAAAGGACCCTGTCGAGACTACAATCCAACGCTTTTGCGCCTTAGGCACCGGAAGGATTTGGGGCTTTCTCGAAAACGACTTTGAGACCGCCCTGTTCGAGCGATATTCGTTCCTAAGAGAGACGGCCGAAGCGCTCCGCGTTGTGGGATGTGAGCGGGTTATGCTTTGTGGCAGCGGTTCGACCTTAATGGGAGTGGGAAAGCCCCCGGGCTGGTCCGAGTCGAGCAAGGATTCGCTGGAAAAGTGGGGCGAAGTCTTTCCCTGCGAAACGATTTCTCGAAGGCGATACCGGGCGATCTTGCATAAGGCAGGTTTGCGTTCGGCTGCATGAGCCTTTGGCAGTGTGGATCTTTCATAACCGTGATGACGTGGTCGAGCCGTTGATCGAATCAGAAGGGCGCAGCACGAGTCCAAGCTCTCATGTCGGACTATAGCGTTTTCTCAGGCAGCGCCAATCCAGCGTTGTGCCAGCAGATCTGCCAATACCTGGGAGTGTCCCTGGGCGAAGTCAAGCTTACCCGTTTCAGCGACGGCGAGGTCAACTTCCAGATATTGGAGAATGTTCGGGGCAAGGACGTTTTCCTGGTCCAACCGACCTGTCCTCCCGTCAGCGAGAATCTGATGGAACTGCTCATCATGGTGGATGCCTTCAAGCGATCCTCAGCCCAGAGGATTACCACCGTGCTTCCGTACTACGGCTACGGGCGCCAGGATCGCAAAGACAAACCTCGAGTCCCGATCTCGGCCAAGCTGGTTGGGGATCTGCTGTCGGCGGCCGGGGCGCACCGGCTGCTAACCTTGGATCTGCATGTGGGGCAGATTCAAGGGTTCTTCGACATACCCGTGGACCATTTGTTCGCGACCCCAGTAATACTCGAGTATCTCAAGGAGTTGAACCTCGAGAACCTGACTGTGGTTTCACCGGACGCTGGAGGTGTTGAACGGGCACGTTTCTATGCCAAGCGCCTGGGCGCAAACCTGGCAATTATCGACAAGCGGCGGATCGATGAAAACGAAGCCGAAGTCATGAATATTGTCGGGGACGTCGAGGACAAAGACTTAATTATCGTAGACGATATGATTGATACCGCGGGTTCCATGGTGCGCGCCACGGAAGCGCTGCGGCGCCAAGGGGCACGGAGGCTGTTCGCGGTGGCCAGCCACGCCGTCCTCTCGGGCCCGGCCGTCGAGAGACTGATGGCGTCGGAGTTTGAAGCGGTGATTGTGACCAACAGCGTTTTCTTGTCGGAGCAAAAGAAGGTTTCCAAGCTCAAAGTCCTGAGCGTAGCGCCCCTGTTGGGAGAGGCGATCAAGTCGATTCACGAAGAGAGCTCAGTGAGCAGACTCTTTGTAAACTAAGTACACCGTTTCATAAATACGGTAACGTTTGCAGATGGGGCTTGCGAGGCGAGATCAAGGCAGGAGGAGGAAGACGATGCCTGGCCATCTTCGACGACGACCAACGCAGAGATCGTCCGCAAGCCTCATCTGCCCTCCGGGTGGCGACGGGACGGGCCGATTTCTTTGTCGCGCCTTCTCCACTATGGCAAGGCATGGCGTTCGGCGGCGCTTCGCGAACTCGACCCGTCGCGCTCGCCACAAACGTTGCCGTATTTATGAAACGGTGTACTAAGTACCTCGCCATTTTGAGGCGAGGGGAGGTTCGAAGCAAATGGCAGAAGTGACGGTTGATGCCGAGATTCGACAGGAATTCGGGAAGAACGCGAATCGGCGCACGCGAGCTAGCGGTCGAATTCCGGCCATTGTGTATGGGAGCGGTCTCGATTCGATTGCGGTATCGGTCGATCCCAAGGACCTCGAGAGGATCCTGCGCACAGGAGCAGGGCACAACACGATTTTCAAATTGACCTTCGAAGGGAACGCCAAGAACGTTCTGATTCGGGACTTTCAGGTAGATCCGGTCACGGAGGAGTTCCTTCACGCAGACTTCCACACGGTCATCATGGATCAGTTGATGACGTTCCAGGTACCCGTGGAGGCCGTTGGGATCGCAGAGGGTGTGAAACTCTACGGCGGAGTGCTGGATACAGTGCTCCGAGAAATTGAGTTGGAATGTCTTCCAACCGATCTGCCTGACCATATCAGGGTGGACGTCAACCATCTTGGAGTGGGAGACTCCTTGCGGGTTGGCGATGTTGAATTCGACGAATCTAAGATCCAGGTCCTCTCCGATTCTGGACAGGTCGTGTTTAACGTGATTCCACCGGCTGTAGAGGAAGAAGCGGAGGAGGAAGAGGTGGTCGAGGAAGAGGCAGAGCCCGAAGTGCGCAAGAAGGGGAAAGCGGACGAGGAGGCCGACGGGGAGTAGCCTCTGTTATATGTACTTGCGGGACTCGGCAACCCCGGACTCCGGTACTCGAACACCCGACACAATCTGGGCTTCATGCTGGTTGACCGACTTGCCAGTGAGTCGGGGGAGAGGTTCGACCATCTTCTCCCGACCTGTCAGGTATGCCCAGTGCGGCGCTTGGATCGGCGATTGATTCTGGCCAAGCCGATGACCTACATGAATCGCAGTGGGGTGGCAGTGAGGGAGCTTCTTGCCCGCTACTCGGCGGATTCCAGTCAGCTGATCGTTGGTTACGACGATGTCGCTCTTCCACTCGGGAACATCCGGCTTCGGCTCAAGGGCAGTTCTGGTGGACAGAAGGGTATGCAGTCGATTATCGATGCGGTGGGAACCACCGAGATTGCGCGTTTGCGAATGGGAATCGACGGTGAGCGCTCCTCCGCGGATTTGACGGATTATGTCCTGTCAAAGTTTGGCCGGAAGGAAAGGCTGATCGTTGAGGAGGTCCTCGATCAGGCAGTTGTGGCAGTTGATGCGATTTTGACTCATGGGTTTGCTCACGCTATGGCTCTGTATAACAGGCGCGCCGAGTCTGAAGGGAAAGGGTAGGGAGTGTTGATGATCTATCTGACGTTTGTGATGGCCCCTCAGGGGCTGGTGAGTTCTCTGATTCTGGCCGCTGTTGCCGGACTGGTAGCTGCAGGTCTGATCTACGTTTTCCTTAAGAGAATTCCGGTTGAAAACGAAACCATGGTGCGGATTTCCAATGCCATCCACGAGGGGGCCATGGTATTTCTGCGACGGGAGTACTCGATACTTGCCGTTTTTGTCCTGCTGGTATTCCTGCTCCTCAGCTGGAAGCTCTCTCAGGGGACAGGGTTGGCTTTTCTGTGTGGAGCCCTGTTGTCGATGACCGCAGGTTTCATCGGGATGAAGGCTGCCACGCGAGCTAACGTAAGGACTTCCCAGGCAGCGGCCGAGTCGGGCTTGGCTGGAGCTCTTAACGTCGCCTTTTCAGGTGGCGCGGTAATGGGACTCTCGGTTGCCAGCTTGGGACTGCTTGGTCTATCGGTTGCCTATCTGTTGTACCTGAACGAGGTCATCGCAGTCACGGACATCAACGGTTTCGCCATGGGCGCCAGTTCGATTGCACTCTTTGCCAGAGTGGGAGGAGGAATCTTCACCAAGACTGCCGATGTGGGAGCCGATCTGGTAGGCAAGGTCGAGGCTGGCATTCCCGAAGATGATCCGCGAAATCCAGCTACTATTGCCGACAACGTCGGCGACTGTGTCGGAGACACTGCCGGCATGGGAGCGGATATTTTCGAAAGCTATGTCGGTGCGGTCGTGGCGACCATCGCCATCGCTGCCGTCGGGACCTCGACGGTTCTCGACATCTCTCCCGATCGGAAGATGCTCTACATGTTGTTTCCCCTGCTGCTCATCGGCATCGGTCTGATTGCCTCGCTGATCGGGGTTGTTTCGATTCGTGTTCTGAGAAATCTCAGACCGGCAGCTGTTCTTCGAAACGCGACTTATGTGAGTGCCAGTCTCCTGCTAATAGGAGCCTTTCTTATCGTCAATGCAATGGAACTCGAAATTGGGATCTTCTACGCCGTATTGCTGGGGACGATCGCTGGGGTGCTGATCGGTCTGCTGACGGAGTGGTACACCTCGGGAAGTCCCGTTCGTCGGATCGCCGAGGCGTGCAAGACAGGGGTGGCAACCAATATCATTGCCGGTCTCGCCGTAGGGATGCAGTCGACCGCGCTACCTGTTATCAGTATTTGCGGCACGATTCTTATGTCCTACCACTATGCGGGCCTGTACGGGATCGGCATTGCCGCGGTAGGAATGCTGGCGACTGTTGGAGTCACCATGTCTGTGGATGCCTATGGCCCAATTGCCGATAACGCGGGTGGTATTGCGGAGATGAGTGGTCTGGGCCCTGAAGTTCGCAAGATTACCGACAACCTGGATTCTGTGGGTAATACGACTGCTGCGATCGGGAAAGGATTTGCTATTGGTTCGGCGGCACTCACGGCCCTCGCACTTTTCTCAGCCTATACTCAGACCGCAGGACTCAAGGTCCTGAATCTGATTGACCCCACGGTTGTTGTAGGCTTCTTTATAGGTGGAATTCTCCCCTTCTTCGTCGGCAGTTTGACCATGTCCTCGGTGGGTAGGGCAGCCTTCAAGATGGTGGAGGAGGTACGGAGGCAGTTTCGCGAGATTCCTGGCTTGATGGAGGGAAAAGCCGAACCCGATACTGCGCGCTGTATTGATATTGCCACTCGTTCCGCCCTCAAGGAGATGGTGCTGCCCGGGGTAACTGCTGTCTCTGCTCCAGTGATTGTGGGCTTCCTGCTGGGGCCACAGGCTTTGGGTGGCATGCTTGCAGGGGCCACCCTGGTGGGCGTCTTGCTGGCCCTGTTCATGTCAAACTCGGGTGGGGCCTGGGACAATGCCAAGAAGCTGATTGAAGACGGTCTTCTGGGAGGAAAGGGTTCCGAAGCACACAAGGCAGCTGTGGTCGGAGATACCGTCGGCGACCCATTCAAGGATACCAGCGGACCTTCGATGAACATCTTGATCAAGCTGATGTCGATAGTGGCTCTGGTTATCGCACCCCTGCTGGTGTAGAACGGGTTCCGCCGCTATATGCTGTGTTACAATGTACCGTTCGTAACTGAGGAACGTTGAAGAGGATGAGAGAATACGAGACCACCTTTGTCCTGGCTCCCACGCTGTCGGAGGAAGAAGTCGAAGAGACTGTAACCAGTTTCACCGGCGTGGCCGAGGAAAAAGGTGCGAAAGTTGTAAACGTGGACAACTGGGGAAAGCGTCGTCTTGCCTTTCCGGTAAAGAAGCACGACGACGGGTTCTATGTCGTCTTGACACTTCAGCAGGAGACCGTCGAGGCGGTTACCGAGCTTGAGCGTCGGTTCAAGGTCAACGATTCCGTGATTCGCTTCCTCTCGGTTCGGGTGGACGAAGAGCTGAAAACGGCCGAGACCTCGAGGCTGCGCCGGAAACCTCGCAGCCAGGAATCGGCCGAGAACCCCGACTCGAAAGCCGAAGCAGACGAGCCAGTTAGCTAGTATCTCCAAAGGTAAATCATGGCCAGACGTAGATTTTGTAAGTTCTGTGCTGGGAAAATCGATTACATAGACTACAAGGACATCAAGACCTTGAGCTTCTTCGTCCCGGAGCGAGGTAGGATTGCGCCGCGTCGACTTAGCGGCGTGTGCGCCACTCACCAGCGTAAGCTGAGGCGAGCCATCAAACGGGCGCGCCATCTGGCCTTGATTCCCTACGTGACAGACTGAGCGGTAGGGCCTGAGCGCATAAAGAATCTGACCCGAAGAGGCGAACCATGGAACTCATTCTAATCGACGACGTCTTCCACCTCGGCCGACGAGGGGATCTGGTCCAGGTGGCGAACGGGTACGGGCGGAATTACCTGCTTCCGAAGCGGCTGGCAGTCACGGTGACTCCCGGGAACCTGAAGATAATCGAGCAGCAGAAGTTGGCCCAGGTCAAAAAGGAGGCCAAGAACCAGGAAGATGCTGGGATCCTGGCAGAGGAGCTGAATCAGCTTCATCTAATCCTGAGCCGCAAGGTAGGCGATACGGGAGCTTTGTTCGGCTCCGTGACCACAAAAGACCTGTCCGATCTGATGCACACCAACGGAGTAGAGTTCGATCGAAGAAAAATCCAACTGGAGCAGCCTCTCAAGAGCATCGGCAACTTCAACATCGAATTGCGCCCCCATCCGGAGGTCGCAGCCCAGATGCTTGTCTCCGTGATTCCAGAGGAAGCCGGTCCGGTCGAGCGCTTGAAAAAGAGGGACGAGGAGAGTGACCAGATCGTAGCCGATCTGGAGGCCAAGCTAGCAGAGATCCACCCAGTCCAGGAACAACCCGAAGCGCCAGCGGAGCCCGTTCCCACACCCGTCCAGGACTCCCCGGAAGAGCCCACCGAAGATCCTTCTATAGCGCCAGCTACAGCTAGGGAGAAGTAATAGGAAGATCGTCGCGGAAAGGATTGCGTGCCGTAAGGCCCGGAAAGCGGGAAAAATCACGATCCGGCGTCGATCATAGACGAGAATGTTGGTGTCCAGGACAATCACCGCCTCCCCTCCATCACATCGAAGAGCGAATCCCGATCGTCTAGGTTGACCCCGGGAAGGATCTGTCCACTCTCCGTCCTCCAATGCAAGCGGTATCCACTCGGCCATAGGTGCTGGACCAGATAGGTCCGCAAGGCAGACTCCACAACGGCTCGGAGGGGAGTCCCGTCCACTGCAGCCCGATTCTTGGCTTGCTGAAATAGCTCATCGTTGATTTCAATGGTGGTTCTCATGCATAAAAACATATCTAGTAGAGCATGAATATGTAAATTCCTCCTTTGAAGGCACGGTGCTTGTTGGAATTCTCCTGGTTCTGGGTTTCTGGAACTGGGGATTTCTCGGTCCAGCGTTGGCGGAGAAGTAGCCTCGCTCCCCGCCGCGCTGGACCATTCAGGAAAGCAACTTAATGAGTCGGGATGCCGTGGCGGTGGTCTCCAGACCGCCGTATTCTTGTTTCGAGCTTTCGGCTTGAGCCACGTCGGACTGGAGGTCACCGCCACGAAGTTTCAGCTCACCAAATTTCCCTGATTATCATACGCCGAGTACACGGACGTCCAGATTGACCACCCGTTTGAAATGGGCTTCATCCTCAGGGCCGACAAGGAGACCAAAGCCCAGCCAACGGGCGGTCGCGGCGACGGCAATGTCATTCTGAGGGATCAAACTCCCACGCTCGGAAAGCTCGAAAAAGATATCGGCGTAGTGCTCGGCGACCTCAGCCGAAAAAGGCTCGATTCCGGCCGCACGACGCAGAGCTTCGAGGCGCGACAAGCGTTGTGCCGCCCGTCTCGCGGAACTCGCCAGACGGACACCGGTCAGGGCTTCAGCCCAGACAATGGCAGGGATGGCCAACTCCTCGGTTTCATCGAGGTCTATCGGCGAGCCCGCCCCAAGTGCTCGTTCCCAGGCGACTATCGCCGAGGTGTCGATGATCAATCCCATGGACTCTCTGGAAGCCTGTCAGCATTATTGACCTTCTCCAGATCGTCCGCGAAGGTTGGGTCGGCTGGCAGTTGGCGGACTGCGGCCAAGAGTTCCCCCCAGGTGGCGCGACCTGAGCCTTTCGCCGGTGACAGCTCTGCAACCGGCCGACCGTTCTTCGTGAGGATGAAGCGTTCCCCCTTGTGTTTCACCCGAGCGAGGTAGTCCCCCAGGTGACGAGCAGCTTCCGTAGTGCTGATGGTAGTAAACATACGTAAAACCGTATTATACACAAACCTGGGCTTTGACCCACCTGGATTCAAGGAGAAGAACCGACGGAAGGCGGGTCAGAAAACTACAAACTGCGGTGAAGTTTTCCTGCTGAAGACCGGGAAAAGCACTTTGTCTCTGGTGATGATCGACTTTTCGAGGGCCTTTCGACGGCATAAGGATCTAATGGACCCCAAGAACCTGCTGCCCTGCAAACTGGATCGCAGGTTCTACGACGGGATGAGGGAGCTGACTGAAGGTGGGGTGAATCGACTTCTGGCCGACCTGCTGACAGAACACGAGCTGGAAGGTCTGATGGCACGCCGGGGCAAGATTGTCTCTCACTTCCATCAGCAGATTGCACAGAAAGGGGAGAATTGGGTCCTTTGCAGTCTGCTGGGACATTGATTTGAAACTTAAGTGTGAGCAGTGAGCAGTGAGCAGTGAGCAGTGAGCAGTGAGCAGTGATGCAGTGATGCAGTGATGCAGTGATGCAGTGATGCAGTGATGCAGTGATCAGTGATGCAGTGATGCAGTGATGCAGTGATGCAGTGATGCAGTGATGCAGTGATCAGTGAGTAGTATTGGAAAAAGCTGTAACCGGACGCTGCCGCAAGCAGGTGAGCTGCAAGTATTGCGCAGGCAAGTCCGACAGAGCCGCGAACGGCTTGACCCGTTAGTAACATGAGGCCAAGTTCCGAGGAGAGAGCTGGACAACTCTTCCCCACGCAGTGACGCACAATCTCCCCCATCCTCAACCTGAAGTTTCCTCCTGAATGATCCAGTGCGGCTGGTGGCGGGAGCAACCTGAAACTCCGTCGACGAGAGATCTACAACCAGCGCAGGTACTGTTGGACGATGTCGATGCCAACCAGATCGCTGTAGGCCTGTTGGAGTTGATGGGTAATTGGACCCGGGACCTGGCCGGTGCCGATTCCGGTACCGTTGACGGTGGAAACCGGGCAGACGCAGAAGCTGGTGGAAGTCACAAAGACCTCGTCGGCGGTGTAGGCATCGAACAGGTCGATATCTTTCTGGTAGACAGTAATGCCCTCCTTCTCGGCCAGTTCCATGGTGACCTCACGGCTGATCCCAGCGAGAACGTACTGTTCTCGCGGCGTGAGGACTGCTTCGTCCTTGACGATGACGATGTTGCTGCCCATTCCCTCACACAGGTTGCCGTTGATGTCCAGCGTGATGGCCATGGCGTCCGGATTCTGGCCCTTCACCTCAAGATCGGCCAGAACTAGGTTGATGTAGTTGTTCATCTTCGCCCTCGGGCTCATGGCCTCTGGGGGTGTTCTCCGGATCGAAGGGGTCACTATCGCGAGACCATCCCGGTACAGCCTGGCTCGCTCCTTCAAGGGCAGCGGCAGGCACTCAATGATTACCGTGGGCTTGAAGGTGGAGGGATCCTCCTGGCTGATCCCGGAACCGCGAGTAAAGCGCTGCGTTACCCAATAGTCGTCGTCATCGCCCAGAAGAGGCAGGTTGGCCTCCAGGACCTGCATGGTCAAGTTGGCAAGATCGTCCTTGGTCATGCCCGGATCGATACGCAGGTACTTGAGGGAACGGAAAAGCCTGTCCAGGTGCTCCTCGAGCCTGAAGATCTTATGGCCGAAGGTGCGGGTCGTATCGAAGACGGCATCGCCGAGAAGAAAGCCCCGATCACGAATGGAAATGGTGGCTTTGCTCTCGGGCACGATTTCGCCGTTCAGGTAGGCAACTCTCTCATTCATGCATTTTCCTCGTTGGAGAGGGGAGTTTCATCGAATCTATCTTCGGACCTTCAGATTATGCCCCAACAACGAAGGGCATCCATTGGTGTTCCTCGAGCACTCCAGCTAGAATACTTGGGATTTGCAAGCCGATTCAAGGACATCGCCGAAACGGCTGCTCAGGGAAGCTATATGGGACGGATCAAGGGGCCGGCGATCTTTCTAGCCCAGTTTATCCGCGATCAGGCACCTTACGACAATATACAGAGTATCAGCCGCTGGGCAGCCGATCTGGGATACCTGGGTGTCCAGATCCCGGGATGGGACAAGCGGGTCATCGATCTCGATTTAGCCGCCAGCTCCCAGACCTACTGCGATGAGTACAAGGGCGGGATCCAGGGAGAGGGCCTTGAAATCACGGAATTGGCCGGCTACCTGGCCGGGCAGGTGCTCTGTACCCATCCTGCCTACGAGGCGTTGTTCGAGGGCTTTTATCCTCCCGGTCTTACCGGGGACTCAATCACCAACTGGGCCAGAGGGGAACTCGAGAAGTGCGTCCATGCCTCTGTGAACCTGGGACTGGACTGTATCCCCGTACTTTCGGGAGCCTTCGCCTGGCATCTCACGTATCCCTGGCCACAGCGGCCGCCGGGGATCATCGAGAAGGCCTGCAGTGAATTGGCGAAGCGATGGCGGCCCATCCTCGACCTCGCCCACGAGAGCGGCTGTATAGTGGCCTACGAGCTCCACCCGGGATCGGATATCTACGATGGAGCCACCTTCGAGATGTTCCTGGAAATGGTGGACGACCACCCGGCAGCGTGCTTGAACTACGATCCCAGCCATTTCCTTTTACAGCAGCTGGACTATCTGGAGTTCATCAAGCTCTATGGCGACCGAATCCGGGGGTTCCATGTCAAGGATGCAGAGTTCCGCCCCTCCGGCCGGGTCGGGGTTTATGGAGGCTATCAGCCCTGGCAGCAGCGGGCAGGACGATTTCGCTCCCTGGGAGATGGCCAGGTCGACTTCCGGCGGGTGTTCACGCTGTTGACCGAGGTCGGCTTTTCCAGTTGGGCGGTGCTGGAGTGGGAGTGCTGTATCAAGAGCCCAGAGCAGGGGGCGGCCGAAGGTGCGCCGTTCATCAAGAGTCATATCATCGAGACGACGGAAGTCGCCTTCGACGATTTCGCGGGCGGACAGAGCGATCTCAGGAAGAACCGCAGTGTCCTGGGTTTGGAATGAAGGAGAGGCAAATGAGGACCGGTATAGCGACAGCCTTGACTGTCGTCTTTCTGGGAATTTTTCCAGGGCATGGAGAGAATATGAAGTTTCACGATCGCAGCGCTTGGCGGCTGGAAAATGACCAGCTAAGGGTCACGGTTCTCGAAGGCGGCGGGCACATAGCCGAGATCGTCCTCAAGAATTCTGCTGGGGGAGAATCCATCAATCCTCTCTGGATTCCGAAGTGGCCTTCGCTCGAGCCCTGGGAATTCAGCTTCGAGAAACATGGAGACACCTTTGGAAGGGGCTCCGAATCCGCGCTTCTTGCCAGCATCATGGGGCACAATCTCTGCTTCGATTTCTGGGGAGCCCCGTCTCAGACTGAATTCGTGGCTGGTCTAGCCTTTCACGGTGATGCTTCGCTGGTGCGCTCTGCCAAGATCTCCCAGGATGCCGAATCGCTGACTCACCACTTCGACCTCAAAAGGTCCGGGACGGCGCTTACCCGGACGCTTCGGATGGTGAGAGGTCAGCCCGTGCTCTACGTCGAAGAGAAGGTCGAGAACAAGCTCGTCATCGATCGGCCCTTGGGCTGGGTGCAGCATGTCACCTTCGGGTCTCCTTTCGTGGATCCAGACGCGTCGTTTTTCGACGCCTCCGCGACCAAGGGGCACGTCACCAAGGGAGAGGAGGAAGTAGCTGCGCAGTGGCCTGTAGGTTCGTCGGAGAGTCGCGAGCAGGACCATCGGCGCTTCGCCCCTGAGGCTCCCAGCGGAAAGATGTCATACTTCCTCCTGGATCCCGCCCGGGAGGTTGAATTCGTCTCGGGTGTGAACACCAAGCATCGGCTTCTGCTAGCCTATGTATTCCAGCGCCAGGATTTCCCCTGGGTGATGGTATGGGAAGAGAATCGACGGATTCAGGATCCTCCCTGGAGTGGGAAGGAGATGACCAGGGGGATGGAATTTGGCAATACTCGAATCCCCGGAACCATGCAGGCCTACTTCAAGCGGCCGCGGATTCACGATACTCCGACTTTCGGATGGCTCACGGCGAAGGAGAAGCGTACCGTCAGATACCTGGCTGTTATGTCCTTCATACCCGAAGGTTTTACTGGCGTTCGAAACATTCGACTCGAAGGCTCCGAGATTGTGATTGAAGGAATCGGCGTGAAGACGCCTCTACGCATCAACTATCGACCGGAGCTTTTTGTCCCGTCGCAGCCGTAGTGGCCCCATCGGGGATGGTGAAACCCCTCGCCTTCAGGCGAAGAGAAGGTCCCCGAAGTCCTGCAGGGACGGCAGGGTCAACTTCGTGTGAAGTTGAAAGTGGTAGAGTCGGTCTCTGACGTGGCTTCGGTCTCCAGGCCGAAGTGTAGCGGTCGAGCCTAGCTCGACCAACGGCGGCCTGGAGACCACCGCCACGACGAAGGTCAGCAGAGATGAGTCGAATTCGCGAAGCGCCGACGAACGCCATGCCTTCCATAGCCGAGGAGGAGCGACAAAGAAATCGGCGCGTCCCGTCGCCACCCGTAGGGCAGATGGGGGTTGCGGACGATCTCTGCGTTGGTCGTCGTCGAAGATGGCCAGGCATCGTCTTCCTCCTCCTGCCTTGATCTCGCCTCGCAAGCCCCATCTGCAAACGTTACCGTATTTATGAAATGGTGTGCTTAGCTAGATCGTGAGGAAACCACCCTAGCGACCCAGCAATTGGCCTATTTCCCGGCCGAGCTGGGCTTTGGAATAGGGCTTTCGAAGTACACGGATCGAGCTTCCGTGAGAGTCGTCATCCAATTCGTGGATCTCGGACTTGAGGTAGTGGCCCGTGACGAAGATGGCGGGTAGATCGGCTTTCAGCGCACGCATCCGTTTGTAGGTCTCAGGACCGCTCATTCTGGGCATGATCACGTCCAGCAAGACCAGGTCGATGTTCTCCCTCTCCCTCTCAAATATCTCAACGGCTTCAACTCCATCTCTTGCTCTTAGGACCTCGTAGCCGAATCCTTCCAGCATGCGCACCCCGATTTTGCGAACAGTGTCATCATCTTCAATCAACATCACGGTTCTACCACGACCCTCCAATTGGAAGGTTTCGGCGCTTTGGGTCTGAGCTATTCCGATGTCTTCAACTACCGGGAAATATAGCCTGACCGTTGTTCCCTTTCCCTGCTCGCTCTCGACCCCGATGTAGCCATCGTGCTGCTTCATGATTCCGTAGACGACAGCCAGTCCAAGTCCGGTTGCCTTGCCCACATCCTTGGTCGTGTAGAACGGTTCGAAGAGGCGCTGCTTTGTCTCTTCCCCCATACCCTCGCCAGTGTCTCGCACCGATATCTCGACGTAGTCCACTGATTTGTTCGCCGGCAAGTTCGGGTCACCGATCGAACTCCCGGGGACCAGGTCAGTCTAAATCGTCAATCTTCCGCCTTCATTCATGGCATCCTGCGCATTGATGACGATGTTCAGAATCGCTTGCTCGACCTGTCCGGAATCCGCTTTTACCATGAGGGGCTGTGAGCTCTTGTGAAACCCCATCTCGATGTTCTCACTGACGATTTGTTCGAGCATCACCACGAGCTCTGCAACAACGTCATTGGCGTCAAGGGTCTCGAGTGTGAGGATCTGCTTGCGACTGAATGCCAGGAGCTGTCGAGTCAAGAGTGCCGCCCGGTCCCCGGCCCTGTGGATCCCCTCGATCTCCTGGCGATGGGGAAAGTGGGAAGGCAATTCCTCCAGGAGAATCTCGCAGTAGCCATTGATGACGGTAAGAAGATTGTTGAAATCATGGGCGATTCCTCCCGCCAACTTAGCAATTGCTTCCATCTTCTGAGCTTGGCGGAGCTGCCCGTAGCTCTTCTCCAGGGCTGCCTCCGCTCGTTTACGTTCGAGTTCGGCACCGGCGCGCGAAGCGAAAAAACGAAGGATGGAGTGGGCGAAAGTCGCCTCTTCCATAGGTTCGTCGTGCATCACGCCCAGGTGTCCCAGAGGCTTGCCGGCCTCGTCGAAAAGAGGAATGGCGAGATAGCTTTCGATACCCAACTCTTGCAGCAGAGTATCCTTTGGGAAAAGCTTCTGGACGCGTTCAGGGATGTGGATCATCTTCTTGGCAACCACCTCGGCACACGGGGTGTCCTGGGTGTCATATTCGATGTTGTCACTGAAGTCCCTTCCGTTCCACAGGGCAAGCGTCCTTACTCGGTCCTCCCGACCGTCGCAAAGCTCAGTGACAAAGGCGAAGTGGACACGCAGTGCAGCTGCCAGCTGTCGCACCAAGGATCGAATGAAGTCTTGACCGAATCTGTGGGACGTTCCTGCGACCACGAGTCGGAGTGCATCTTCGATCTGTTTTCGTTCGGCGATGTCCCGGGAGAAGTTGACGAGTCCCTTCCCCGTGACCTTTTCGCCTGTGCTGACTCAAGGGCGGCGATCTGCCGACGCAGCTCTCGCAACTCGTCCAGGAGCTCCAGTCTTGTCTTTTCTTGGTCCTTCATTTCACTTGGGCCGTACCCCTTGACCTGCGTTGGTTTCTTCAGGTCGGTCCGAGTTGCAGGAACCGGATCTTCATCGAGCTCGATTCAAACAGAATCACGTGGGAATCCACACTTGGCTTGAAGGGAAGTCCAGCGGATGGACTTCCCTTCAAGCCCTCCCATTTCCCAAGTAGTAGGACGTCGAGAAGCGTATAATCGCTAGTATGAATCCCGAGATGAGTCTTGAAAAGACCCTTCCTCACAGCGCCGAAGCCGAGCGAGCCGTCCTGGGTGCGATTCTACTGGACAACGACATCTTCGACCAGGCAACCGAAATGCTGAAGTCGGATGATTTCTACGTCGAAGGTCACCGCACGATTTACTCCATTATGCTCGCGCTGGCCACCGGTTCCAAAGCTATAGATTCGTTGACGTTAAGGGAGGAACTCCAGAGGGGTGGTTCACTGGAGGCAGTAGGAGGTGTTGTCTACATTGCCTCGCTCCTGGACGGAGTCCCTCGCGTTGCCAATGTGGAGCACTACGCCAACATCATCAGGGAAAAGTCTTTGCTGCGGAGGCTGGTCCATTCGGCAAACGAGATACTGATCCGAAGCTTTTCCGATGAAGAGGATCCCGGCCATCTGTTGGAAGCGGCGGAGAAGGCAATCTTCGAAATCGGACAGGAGAAGGTCCGGGGAGGCTTCGTCGAGCTGCCAGAAATCCTGGCCGCCACCTACAAGCATATTGAAGCCATTCATGAGCGTAAGGAGCTCGTGACCGGTTTGCCTACCGGTTTCACGGAACTGGACCAGTTGCTGTCGGGGCTTCAGCCTTCCGATCTGATTATCATTGCCGCTCGTCCTGGGCTGGGTAAGACCAGCCTGGCACTGAACATTGCGCAACACCTCGCGGTCCGAGAGAAAAAGGTAATGGGTATTTTCAGCCTCGAAATGTCGGCGCACCAGTTGGGGATGCGACTTCTTTGCTCGGAGGCTCGAGTGGATGGCCATAAGATGCGCTCCGGCTATCTTTCCAAGGAAGATTGGAAGGCATTGGCCCAAGCCACTAGTCGTCTTTCCCAGGTTCAGATGTTCATCGATGATACCCCTGGCGTCACAATTCTGGAAATGCGTTCCAAGGCCAGGAGACTGAAGGCGCAGCACGGCCTGGATCTGCTGATTGTGGACTACCTTCAGCTCATGTCCGGCACATCCGGCGGTCGTCGGGCCGAGAACCGGCAGCAGGAAATCTCCGTCATCAGTCGGTCCCTCAAGGGGTTGGCCAAGGAACTCGACCTTCCCTTGATTGCGTTATCGCAGCTGAGCCGAGCTCCGGAGCAGAGACGTGGAGATCACAAACCTCAGCTTTCCGATCTCAGGGAATCCGGGTCGATTGAACAAGATGCAGATGTGGTGCTCTTCATCTATCGACAGGATCTATACAAGAGAGAAGAAGATCTGGAGGAGGAGGACAGTTATGCCCAGATCATCATCGGGAAGCAACGCAACGGCCCCACCGGTACCGTGAAGCTGGCCTTCGTCGATCAGTGGACCCGGTTTGAGAATCCCCCTTTGTAGGGAATCGCTAAGGGTCTGCGCAAAAATAACTTGGCATTCTGGCATCTCATCTTCACACCATCTTCGGCCGCTCCTCAATCGCGAAATCCTCAACGTAGACCCAGCTACGCCTGCGGTTTCGCTCAATCGTTCGCGGCCAAATCTGGTGCAAATCTGAGCGCCAATTCTACCAAGTTATTCTTGCGCAGACCCTAAAAGGGTGCGCTGGCCTCGTTCCCGTCCGAGAGAAGAAGCTGCCCCGAGAGCTTTCGTCCCGACTTCTTGCTTCTTAGGTAGAAGAACCCTTCGACACTCTCTCCGGCTGGAATCGTATGGGGTTGGATCTCGTATTCCTCCAGAAGAGCCCTCACCTTTTGGGCTGCTCCGACGACTACGACTCCTGGCTGGGAGTCCCTCCCCAGGTCAACTGAGCGCTCAGTCCCACGGGTGCCACGGCTGTAGCGAGGGTCCTGAGGGGATCTCCCCTGCGAGTAGATCCCTCCCTGGGTGCTCAGCTGGCCTGTTCGATGGTACTTCATGATCTTGGGCGTGATATCGGTTGACCGTGCTCGCTTGATCCGCTTTTTCTTATGGTTATTGGCTTCCATCACTTCTGGATCAATGTGGAAGCTGGCGGACGAATCGTTGCGAACGACGACGCCGAGAATAGCGAAACCCTCCTGAAGGACCTGAAAAGGAAAGCCCCGCGGAAGGTCTTTCTTACGAAGGGAGGTGACCTCGACAAAGACACCACTGGTCAACTCAATTTCAGCGGCCCGGACAACTCTTGGAAAAGGAAGGCCAAGCACTAAGACTGCCGTCAGTACGAAAGCACTTGGGAAAACGAGTTGAGTCAGTTTCAAAATCAAGATCTAACTCCACCACTCATAGAACGCGGATAAGTTCAGTTTAACAGAATCTCAAGAAGACAGATGACGGTCTGTCGAGGTGTTCCGGTCGCAATTTTGGGGCTTGGAAACCCTGGGATCGGGGAGTTGCTTGCTTAAGCAGACACCCCTTCGCGCTACAATGTGAACGTGGCTTCACCCTCGCTCAAGGCACTGTATGTTTGCCAATCCTGCGGCTTGAGGAGTCCCAAATGGCTGGGCCGGTGTCCGGGTTGTGGGGAGTGGGACGCCCTCTCAGAAGAGCGATCCCAGAGCCGACCGACCGCGGTGGCGGGCGCTCCTTTGCACGCTTATCCTGAGATTGACAAGGACGACTTCAGTCGCATCCCCAGCCTCAATTCAGAGTTCGACCGAGTGCTTGGCGGCGGCATGGTTCCCGGATCCCTCATTCTGCTGGGCGGTGAACCCGGAATCGGCAAGTCCACCCTGCTACTGCAAGTTGCCGAGAATCTGTCGCAGCAGAGCCTGCCAGTTCTCTACGTGGCTGGTGAGGAATCAGCCCAGCAGATCAGACTGCGCGGAGATCGGCTTGGAATCAAGGGAACCCATCTCTACCTGGTGGCGGAGACCTGCCTGGAGCGGGTGCTGGAGCAGAAGGAGATCCTGAAGCCAGCGGCGCTGATCATCGATTCCATTCAAACTCTCTACAGCCAGAACCTGGAGTCGATCCCGGGCAGTATCGGGCAGATTCGCGAGTGTGCCTCGAAGTTACTGACGTTTGCCAAGAGCTCGGGTGTCCCGGTCTTGCTGATTGGGCACATTACCAAGGATGGGGCCCTGGCCGGTCCCAAAGCTCTCGAGCACATCGTAGACGTGGTGCTCTATTTCGAAGGGGAGCGACACCGGAACGAGAAGATCGTGCGAACCGTCAAGAACCGGTTCGGGCCGGCCAACGAGCTCGGAATATTCGAAATGTCGGGGCGAGGCCTTCTCTGTGTCGACAATCCCTCTCAACTATTCTTGTCCGAACGTGCGGAGCAGGTCTCGGGGTCCGCGGTCACCTGTGCCATGGAGGGCTCCCGGCCTGTCCTGGTCGAGATCCAGGCGTTGGTCAGTCAGAGTCACTTCAGCTCCGCCCGCCGTGTCACCAATGGAGTGGACTCGAGCCGGGTGTCGCTGCTGTTGGCCATGTTGGAGAAGCGTCTTGGCCTGCATCTCCTGGGAAGTGACGTTTACGTGAACGTCGCCGGAGGACTCTCCCTGACAGAACCAGGGGTGGACCTGGCGATTCTTGCTGCCATAATGTCCAGTTTCCGAGATCGTCCACTTCCCGGGAATACCGTGGTTTTTGGCGAAGTAGGGCTGGCGGGAGAGATCAGGGCGGTTGGTTTCCCCTATAGCCGCGTCAAGGAAGCTTTCAATCTGGGCTTTGAAACGGCGATCCTGCCCAAGAAAAATCTTCCTCTAAACGAGTCCCTGGAAAGCTTTTCACTGGTTGGAGTTTCTTCAGTCGGGGAATGCCTCGGGCATCTGGACGGAGCAGCGACAAGAGCCGGAATCAACGACGGCGAGGATAGGTGAGGCGGCTTTGATCGGACTTATCCTGGCGGCCGCCGGCGCCGGCAGCCGCTTCGGTGGGGACATTCCCAAGCAGTTCAGCAGCATGAGTGGTAAACCCCTCTACTTACATGCGTTGGAGCCATTTGTGGAATTCTTAGACGAAGCCGTAATGGTAGTCTCCGAGGCGTGGAAAGATAGGGTTGAGGAGCAGATCCAATTGCTTCCCTACCGGGGGAAACTGCTGTTGCAGACCGGGGGGCCGGAGCGTCAGGACTCAGTGTACCGAGGGCTGAGCCGGCTCTCGGATTCGATCCAGATCGTATTGGTCCACGATGCTGCTCGACCGTTTGTTTCTCAGGGCCTGATCGCCCGTGTCGTGGAGCAGACACGGCAGGGCGGCGCCTGTGTGCCCGCATTGCCGCCCCGTGATACGGTCAAGGAGGTTGATTTCCTGAAGGTGCTCAGGACCCTGGATCGTCGTCGCCTGAGATTGGCTCAGACACCGCAGGGATTCGAGATTAACCTCCTGAGGCGAGCCCTGGAGCAGGCTCAGAAGGAAGACTTTTACGGTACCGACGAGGCTTCCCTGGTAGAGCGCTTGGGTGCTCCGGTTTACGTGGTTGCTGGGGAGCCGGAGAACATCAAAGTGACCTGGAAGGAAGATCTGTGAATCGGACAGGTTGGGCGTGGGCGTAGAGAGCACTTTCCGGATTGGTCTGGGTTACGACTTCCACGCCTTCGAAGAAGGTAGGGAACTCGTGCTGGGAGGCGTGCGGATACCGTATGATCGTGGCCTGATCGGTCATTCAGATGCGGACGCCCTTACCCATGCTGTGGCGGACGCCTTGTTAGGAGCCGCGGGTCTCAAGGACATCGGAACCTATTTTCCTGATAGTGATCCACAATACCGGGGCATCAGTAGCTTGCTGCTTCTGGAAAAGGTCTGCCGGCTGATTCGGGGAAAGAACTATCGGGTCGGCAATATCGACGCCACTATCCTTGCCGAGGCACCGAAGATTCAGCCCCACGTAGAAGCCATCAAGGTGAGTCTGGGACGGGTCCTTTACTTGAAGCCGGAGCAGATTGGTTTGAAGGCGACTACCATGGAGGGTCGAGGACCCGTGGGTCGAGGAGAAGGGTTGGCTGTGCATGCGGTTGCCCTATTGATGAGAGATGGATAGGAGCCTGATGAGTTCGCAAGCCGAGACCGCTCTGACCGTAGCAAAAAGGGCGGCGCTTCAAGCTGGAAGCCTTCTGCTGGATTTCCTGAAGACGGATTTTCAGGTATCCAAGAAGGGACCGACCAACTTGGTGACGGAGATCGATTTGCGGGCAGAGGCCATGATCATCGAGCTCATCGAGCGCCACTTCCCAGATCATTCTGTCTTGTCGGAAGAGCGAGACGAAAAGGTGGGGACTGCGGCCTACCGTTGGATCATTGATCCTATCGATGGAACCACCAATTACGCCCACGGCTATCCCTGTTTTTGTGTCTCGATCGCCCAGGAGATCGAAGGCCTTGTGCAGCTTGGCGTCGTCTATGATCCCATCGCTAATGAGCTTTTCTGGGCCGAGCGCAACCAGGGAGCGCATCTGAACGATGGGCCGATCAGGGTCTCTGAGGTGGGAGAGCCCATTGAGAGTCTTGTTGCCACGGGTTTCCCGTACGATCCCGAAGAGAGAGACCGTAACCTCGAACTGTTCGCACGAGTGACGAGGAATGTCCGAGGCGTAAGGCGCGACGGATCAGCCGCTCTCGACCTCTGTTACGTCGCTTGCGGCCGTTTCGATGGGTTTTGGGAGATCAGCCTGAACCCCTGGGACGTGGCAGCAGGACAGCTGATCATCGAAGAGGCGGGCGGCAGGGTGACAAGATTCGATCAATCCCCCTGCGGGATCGAGGGCAGTGAGGTGCTCGCGAGTAACGGCAAGATGCACGGTGCTCTCTCGGAGCTGCTCAGCTGAAACTTCGGAAGTCGAAGGTACAAGATACAAGATACAAGATACAAACAAGCTCCAAATCACAAGCATCAAGTTCCAAATGATCGCCCATCATCACGTTCGGAGATCCGACAGAGCCGCGAACGACTTGAGCCGTTAGCAACATGAGGCCAAGTTCCGAGGAAAGAGCTGGACAACAGCACGATATCGCCTATCCTCGACCAAAGTTTCGTTCTCGAATTGGCAGCACCTCCGAGTGACACATGCCTAAGCCCTGACGCACCACGAGCCAAAACCGTCGGCAACCCAGCCCGCACCCACCCCGACCACCGCCGCACGTACTCGCCAAGCCGGGAGGAGTCCAATGGCTCCCCAGGCCCTTGCTCATGAAGCCGGAGATCTCACGATCGCCGTGATACTTGGAGAAGGGCAGGCTAGGAACCTAGGGAGCGCTCGTCCAGATGGTCAGATTATCGAGACTCTTGGCGGGGCGGCGGGGCAGCAGGAGGCTCAGGAAATACCCGACGACAATCAGAAAAAGATAAGGGAGGACCCCGACCCAAAACTCATTTGGTAGACGGCCAGCGAGGTAGGGAAAACTTTCCTCACCCCATTCTGTGGTCAAAAAGACCCAAACTGCAACCAGGAATACCGTGCCTACAGTGGCAATCAAAGCGGCCCGGCTATCGACACGGGCAGTCATGAATCCCAAGACAAAGAGACTCAACAGATCCGCGCTCACTACCGGGTAGACCACGGTCTGGATGTCCATCAGAGTCTCGGTTCGCATGAAGTGAATCACCAACGCCACGCCGATCAGGATCAGGGGAAACAGTAGCGAGAACCAGCGCCCCACCCGAAGATAGTATTTTTCGCCTCGCGCGGAGGGTCGGAAGCGGCGGTAGAAATCGGTCGTCACGGTCGCGGCAGAGGCGTTGATACTGGAGTCGAGCGTCAACATGGCGGCAGCCAGAAGGCCCGCGATCACGAAGGCCAGCCACACCCGCGGGCACCTGCGTGAGAATGAAGTACGGAAAGACCACTTCGGGTTCTGCGTTGTTCAGTGCCGGAGTGGAGAAGTTCTTATAGAAGACGTAGAGTGCCGTTCCAATGAAGCTGAAATAAAGCCAGACCGGAATGGTCAGGGCTGTCCCTAGGAGGAATCCTCGGCGCGCCTCCTTGTCGGTCTTTATGGCTAGATAGCGCTGTACCATGGTCTGGTCGGTGCATACGAGTTGAAGGAACTGAAACTGGTAGACGAGAATGATGACCCACACGGTCTTTTCATCCAGATTCAGGCCGGTACTGCCAACCGATAGTTTGCCGTCCGCATAGGCCTCGGTGAAGATCTGGCTGAATCCACCGGGCAGATGCTGCAGGATGATCGGCATACAGATGAGTCCTCCGGCGATGAGAGCCAGTCCCTGAAGAACATCGGTGTATATTACGGCCTGCAGCCCTCCCGCGATGGTGTAGACAGCCACCAGAATCCCGAGGACGCAGGTGACATAGGGTAGATCCACACCGCTCATCCGTTGAAAGGGGAGGCTTACGGCATAGAGAATGATCCCGATTCGAAACATGTGATAAAAGAGAAACGCCGCCGCGCCGTAGACTCTGGCCCAGGTTCCGAAACGCCTTTCCAGGTATTCGTAAGCCGAGCGGACATGTCCGCTCGGCGAAAAAAGGGCATGAAGACGAAATACGCAACGGCTGCGGGAACGAAATAGAGAGCGAGTTCCGGCATAAACCGCCAGTCGTCGTTAAAGGTAGAACTCGGGAGTGCCAGAAAGGTCATTGAGCTGATGATGGTTGCCATCATGGAGAAGGCGACTACCCATCCCGGCATGCTACGGTTGGCAAGAAAATAAGCGTCTGAGGAACGCGTCCTGCGCGCGCAGTAAACCCCGATGGCGACCATGACTCCTACACTGAGAGCGATGACCACCAGATCCTGCCAGCGTGCCAGATGTCCCTCGGACATCTAGAATGATCTCCTGAAGTAAATAAGAGGTTGCTTTCCGGAGGCCAGTCGATCTGAGAGAGGGCAGTAGTAGACCTCAATAAACTTTTTCACATCAACAATCAGATCTCTCACTATCTTTCTTTCCTGTCTTACCCGCAATTCCGAAATTAGATCATTTAGAGAGAACAATTTCCCGGGAGAGAAAATCTTGACAAGGCGAAGACTAACGAAAATGCTTGCAGGACCGGATACTGGGTGGCCACAACATGTCTGCAATGTCGGCGCCGAGACGATATCAGAGATGAAGAAGGTCGTCTGGCCTGACCTTTACGACTACACGACGGCCGACCATGCCGATGGTTGGGACCGGCTGAACGTCTTGGCTGAGGTCGACGTCTACTTCGATAAGCCGGACCTCGACGCGTACCTCAAGCGCTGCAAAGGCGCCGGGGTAATAGTGTCCAATTGGCTGGAGCTCCCTGAGGAGGTCCTAGACCAACTGCGCGGTCTGGAGCTGATCTGCGTCCTCGGCGTGGGAGCCGTCAGCCGGATAGACCTCCGGCACGCCAAGAACCTGGGGATCACAGTGTGCAACACCCCCCACTTCGGCGATTCGACGGTAGCCGAGCACGCCCTGGGCCTGATGCTCTCCCTCTGCCGCGGAGTCGTCAAGACCGACAGGAGACTTCGGGAGAATAAGTGGGAGCTGGTCGAGGGTAAGGATCTGCGGGGGAGCACACTGGGGATCGTTGGCATCGGTGGGATCGGCAGCGAGCTCGCGGCCAAGGACAACGCCCTTGGAATGAACGTCCTGGTCCACACCAATCGCCCCTCGCCGGAGAGGCGAAGGAGCACGGCGTACGATTCGTGGAACTGAACGAGCTAATGTCCACCTCGGACTTCGTGCAGCTGGCCCTCAACTTGACCGACGAGACCAAGGGACTCATCGGGAGGCGCGAGCTGGAGCTGATGAAATCCGACGCCTACCTCATCTATGTCTCCAGGGCCCAGATAGTGGACCAGACGGCCCTGCTGGACGCCCTCAGAAACGACCGGATCGCGGGCTACGCCACCGACGTGTTCGAGGAGGAGCCAGCGTACAACCATCCCCTTATGGAGCTGGACAACGTCGTGGAGACCCCGCACGTGGCGTGGAACACGCCCGGAGCTGCGAAACGCATTCTCGATATCGTCGTCAGCAACGTCTCATCCTTCCTGGAGGGGAACCCCAAAAACGTCGTCGAGGTCTGACCCGGCTTGGACAAGCGGAGACTGGCCATCGCTGAGCTGGGATGCCGCCCCTATTCCTTCGTGATCGTCCCTTCTTCGGCGTACCATCTGTCCTGATCGGCTTGAGCAAACTCTCCTGTCTCCGCCGCCCGGATCAATACGCGCTCCTCCTGGCTCTTTCGAACCCGGCGCTCCAGATCAACGGGATCCCAATGGGATAGCAATCGCTGACGAAGATCCTCGCGAATATTGGCGTACTCCGGATCTTGCCCGAGATCGCTAAACTCTCCTAGATCCTCCTGCAGATCATACAGTTCCGGCGGATCGCCCAGGCTGTAGTTTAGCTTGTACCGCCCCCGACGCAGCATTGCCATGGGTCGAGCCACGCCGTGAGCCAAGTACTCAGAGAAAGCTTCATCCTTCCAATCGGTTTCCTCTCCGCGGGCCAGATTGAGCAGACTATCGCCATCGATTGGCGAAGGACAGGGAGCGCCCGTCACCTCGATCATCGTCGCCACCAGGTCGACCAAAGAAACCACCTCGGCAATCCTGCGACCGTGGGGAAGCACCCCCGGCCAGGAGATGATCATGGGAATCCGGGATGACTGCTCGTAGAAGTTGGACTTGCGCCACATCCCGTGCTCACCCGCCATCTCGCCGTGGTCACTCACGTAAATCACAATCGTATTTTCGCGCTGGGCGGTCTCCTCCAATGCTTCGATCAGCCGCCCAATCTTGTCATCGAGATAGGAGATCAAACCATAGTAGCCGGCTCGGGCGCGGCGGGTCTGATACTCCGGGAAGTCGATCATACCGAACATCCTCCGCATCCTTTGATAGACCGGATGCAAATTCTCCAGATGCCCGGAAGGAATGTTGGGCAAATCGATCGTATCCAAAGGATAGAGGTCCCAGTATTTCTGAGGAACTACCAGAGGAAAGTGGGGCGCGATGAAGGAGGCGTTGAGCACCGATGGCTGCTTTTTCCTGGCCGGGTCGCGAAGGTAGGTCAAGGCAGC
>Ga0310120_10000689_pt1 | contig 26356 bp, 28 predicted proteins | sample CB27_AW_983_MG_FD_203506 | JGI IMG/M metagenome (GOLD analysis project Ga0310120, IMG submission 203506) | Marine microbial communities from Western Arctic Ocean, Canada - CB27_AW_983 | ecosystem: Environmental > Aquatic > Marine > Oceanic | place: Canada: Western Arctic Ocean | collected...
AGGAGACGATGTTTACTTACCTCGTGGCACTGAGGGTCTCGGCCGCATCGCGGCACAGGCGGCCAAGCAGGTCATTTTCCAGAAAGTCCGCGATGCCGAACGGGAGAATATCTACGACGAATTCGTGGAGCGTGTCGGCGAGTTGATTACCGGCTTAGTCAAGCGTTTCGAGCGAGGCGATATGATCGTAGACCTTGGCCGAACCGAGGGCCTTCTGCCTCGGCGAGAGCAGTCGCGTGCTGAACACTACAACATCGGTGACCGGATCCGCGTCGTGATTGCCGATGTGCTTAAAGTGGCACGAGGCCCGCAAGTGGTCGTCTCACGGGTTTCACCCGAGTTGCTCATCCGACTCTTCGAAATGGAGGTGCCGGAAATATTCGATGGCACTGTAAGTATCAAGGGAGCGGTGCGAGAGGGGGGTGACCGCGCCAAAGTTGCGGTGCACTCGGTTGAGTCTGACGTCGACCCGGTTGGTGCCTGCGTCGGCATGCGTGGTGCCCGCGTGCAGTCAGTTATCCGGGAGCTTCGCGGCGAAAAGATTGACATCGTACAGTGGGATGCTGACTTTGAGCAGTACTCCATCAACTCGCTAAAACCCGCCCGGGTCAACCGCGTGACTCTGATCGATGGAGACAGCCGACGCCTTGAGGTGGTTGTTGACGAGGACCAGCTGTCGCTTGCTATCGGTAAACGCGGCCAGAATGTACGGCTCGCCGGCAAGCTGCTCAATGCCACGATCGACATTAAGAGTGAGGAAGACAAAAAGCGTGATGTAGAGCAGGCATTGGTTCAGATGGCGGCGCGTGAGGAAGCTTTGGAGGCTCTGAAAGGTGTTGGTCCAAAGACCGCTGAAGCCTTGCTGGCTGCCGGTGTGCGGACCGTTGGCGAGGCCATCGATGCTGGCACCGACGGATTGCTTGCTGTCAACGGCATCGGTCCGAAGGCAGCCGAGAAGATCCTGGGAGCGGCCGAAGAGCTGTTTGCCTCTTTGATACCGGATGAACCGGAGGTTCAAGAGGTCGTTGTGGATGATTCGCTAACTGGGGCAGCCGCGGACTCCGTTTTGGCGAGCCTGAGTGTTGACATTGAAACAGATGAAGCTGCCGCGGCCGATGATATAGCTATAGAAGCAGGCGTAGGCGCTGAGGTGGAAGCTGTAGCTGCATCGGATGGCAAAGACGAAATACCGACCCCAACCGATACTGATGAAGAAGAAGTCGTCGAAACCTCAGCCTGATTCTTGCCGTTAGGAGTAAGCGGAACGAATGCGCGTTCATGAGCTGGCCAAGAAGCTCGGCATCCAAAGTAAAGAAGTCCTCGCGGCGCTGAATGACCTCGGGGTGGAGTTGAAGAGTGTTCACTCTGCAGTAGGTGAGGAAGATGCTGTACGTGTTGAAACTAGTCTTTCCTCCGGCAAGGTGGCTAAGAAAACTCCTGAGAAGGTGGCGAAGAAAACCACCAAGGCCAAGAAAAAGCTTGTCTCCAAGAAGAAGGGTTCCGAGAAGGCTCCCAAGATAACGGCGGTTCCCGACACAATTTCCGCCCCGCCAGACGAGGAACTCAAGCCAGCTGTATCGGAGCCAGAAGAAGATGGGCCGGAGCCTTCAGTCGACGTACCCGAGCTTGCGCCAGAACCACCTGCTCCAATGTCACCCGTCAAAGGAACCGTTACCATCCAAGACGGGATCACAGTGAAGGGTTTGGCGGAAAATCTTGAGATGTCTCCATCTGACGTGATGCGCGAGCTTATGTCACGGGGCGTAATGGTAAATATCAACCAGTCGCTTGAACCGGACGTGGCGCTTTCGGTCGCTGAACACTTTGGGGCCCGGGCACGCCTGTTACATGCAGACGAGGTGTTGTTGGGGGATGCTCCGAGCGTGACCACCGAAGATCTTGAGGGACGCCCTCCCGTCGTTACCGTCATGGGCCATGTTGATCACGGCAAGACGCTGTTGCTCGATGCAATTCGCTCCACCAACGTTGCTGATCGAGAGGCTGGTGGTATCACGCAGCACATTGGCGCGTCAATTGTTGAGCACGCTGGTAGCCGTATAACGTTTATCGATACCCCGGGGCACGAGGCGTTTACCCGCATGCGTCTGCGTGGCGCTCAAGTGACTGACATCGTAGTTCTTGTAGTCGCTGCTGACGACGGTGTTATGCCTCAGACCGTCGAAGCGATAGACCATGCTCGCGCCGCTGCGGTTCCCATAATCGTGGCGATCAACAAGATTGATCGACCCAACGCTAATGTTGACCGAGTTAAGCAGCAGCTCGGGGAGAAAAACCTGGCACCCGAGAGTTGGGGTGGGGACACAGTAGTAGTTGAAGTATCAGCCAAAATGAAACAAAACCTGGACGAACTGCTCGAAATGCTTTCTCTAACCGCTGAGATGCAGGAACTCACGGCTAGCCCGAGAGTACCGGCGCGCGGCACGGTTCTCGAAGCACAGCTCGACCGTCAGCGCGGGCCAGTCGCGACGCTGATTGTTCAAGAAGGGACTCTCAGGGTTGGCGATAATCTGGTTGCCGGTATGGAAAGCGGTAAGGTTCGGGCCATGATCGACGACCGAGGTTCACAGCTTAAGGAATCAGGACCGTCAATGGCGATTGAAGTACTTGGCTTGAGGGGTGTCCCAGAAGCTGGAGAGAATTTCCAGGTCGTCGAGGCGGCAACACTGGCGCGCAAGGTCTCAGAGATACGCCAGGAGAGGCAAAGGCAGGAGTCGTTGGCAGCCGGCAGTCGGTTGACTCTCGATGACCTGCACGCACAACTCCGGAGTGCTGACCGTGTTGATATGCCGGTTCTGATTAAGGCCGATGCCCAGGGCTCGGTTGAGGTTTTGAAAGACTCGCTTTTGAAGCTTTCAGGCGACAAGGTCAAAGTGGAGGTTATCCACGCCGCACCGGGTGGTGTTACAGAATCAGATGTCTTGTTGGCTTCGGCGTCGAATGCCATCGTCGTCGGTTTTAACGTCCGCCCGGAACGCGGGGTAGCAGACATTGCGGTCCGGGAAGGCGTCGACCTGCGGCTCTACACGATCATTTATCAGCTTATAGATGAGTTTAAGCAGGCGATGCTCGGCAAGTTGAAGCCCGAATATCGTGAAACGGCCCTGGGTGTCGCTGAAGTGCGCGACACTTTTCGGATTCCCAAAGTTGGCTCGATCGCCGGCTGCTACATCACCGAGGGGAAAATGGGCAGGGATGCTGGGGTCCGACTAGTTCGCGACTCTGTAATCATTTTCGAGGGTAAAGTTGGGTCGCTACGTCGCTTTAAAGAAGACGTTCCTGAGGTCCAGCAGGGTTTCGAGTGCGGCATCAGCATCGCCAACTTCAATGACGTCAAGATCGGCGACATGATCGAGGCGTTCAAATTGGAAGAACTCGAGGCTGTGTTGTAGCGAGGTTATGGATCGCTGATGTCTCCCATGATCATCGGGGTCTGCACGCTTGAATTCCACTTACCAGCCTGTCGTTCTCTTAAAGAAAAACGTAAGTTCCTAAGCTCGTTCCGAACTCGGGTATCGAACAGGTTCAACGTCGCGGTGTCAGAGCTAGATCACCATGATCGGTGGCAGCGATCGACTATCGGACTGGTTTCACTTGCAGCCGGACGTGAACCAATCGATAGAATGTTCCAGAAGATACTTGGGGAAGCGGAGCGTCAGGGTGAAGCGCAGTTGATCTCGGTCAATATCGAATTCTTGTGAACAGAGATGCGAGTTTCTACCGCAGCTAAGAGTAGTTTCCTGGACCTTTGAGGGTCGCGTGATGGTTCAATTCCGCCGCGAGCGTTTAGGTGATCAGCTTAGGGTCGAGATCGCTGATCTCATACAACAGGCAGTTCGGGACCCTCGCGTTGGTTTCGTGACAGTGACCGAGGTGCGAATGTCGCCAGATTTGAAACACGCTCGTGTGTACGTGAGCATCCTCGGAGATGAAGAGCAGACAGCGGAATCGTTCGCTGCTTTACAGGGGTCTCGGGGCTTCTTGAAGTCACAAATCGGTCACCGGCTTAAACTTCGTTATGTGCCGCAACTGCGTTTCGTTCTCGACGAGACCCTTGACAAGAGTGCTCGCATCGAGTCGTTGCTCAAGGAGACATATGGTGAAAAATGATCCGGAGCGAATGTCGATGGATAAGGTCATCGAGGTGCTACAGGAGCACGACGCTTTGGTCATCGTTGGTCACCGAGACCCGGATGGGGACTCACTGGGCTCGTCGATGGCCTTGGGGTTGGCCCTTGAGCAGATGGGTAAACGGGTTGCAATAATCTCTGCCGACCCATTGTTCGCTGCCTACCAGAGGCTTCCAGATAGTAATCGCGTCAGGGTTGTCTCGATGGCACCGGATGGTTTCCAGGTCGCCGTCTTTATGGAATGCAACGCTATAGAGCGCAGTGGCATCGGCGGTTTCGACGATTGGGTAATCGTTAACATAGACCACCATGCGAACAATCCGGACTTCGGTGATGTTAACTGGGTCGATCCGTCGATGGCTGCGGTTGGCGTAATGGTTTATCGTCTGTTGACTGAAATCGACGTCGATATAACACCAGCAATTGCCACTCATCTCTATGTAGCGATCCTTACCGACACGGGTTCATTTCGTTATTCGAACACAGACGCTGAAGCCTTCCGGGTCTGTGGAGAGCTTGTCGAGCTTGGGGTGGACCCGGCATCGGTCGCTGAGGCGATCTACGAAAATGTTCCGATGGACAAGGTCCGCTTGCTTGCTGCTGGTTTGGGAAATCTGCGATTAGAAGCGGGCGGACGCGTCGCCTCGATGGTGCTGGATTACGCCACCCTGGAATCTAGTCCTGGAAAACCAGACACTGAAGGTATCGTCAACCACGGCAAAGCAATTGACGGCGTTTCAGTCTCATTATTGTTTAAAGAAGTAGAGCTTGGACAATATCGCATCAGTTTGCGCTCTGATGAATCAGTTGACGTCGCTGCGATTGCTGGGGTGTTTGGGGGTGGGGGTCACCCTCGTGCTGCTGGGTGCATGGTGTCAGGTGATCTGACAAACACGCGCAGAGAGATTCTTAGCGCGGTGTATTGCGCTCTTGGCATTGTCGAGAAAGACGAATGAGAAATGCCAAAGGGTGTCAACCGGCTGGGTTGCTGGTGATTGATAAGCCGGCAGGGTTGACCTCGCATGACGTTGTCGACCGTCTCCGTCAGATCCTCGGGAGCAAAGCAGGCCATGCGGGGACACTCGACCCGCAAGCCACCGGGGTGCTACTAGTGTGTCTAGGTTCTGCTACCCGCTTGGCGAGGTTTCTCCAGCGACATGACAAGGTGTACGAGGGGGCCATCAAGCTGGGTTGGGCCACAGATACCTATGATGCTGAAGGTGAGCCGCTCGCCGATCCAGTAACCCCACCTCCTTTAAGCTGCGAGGAGGTCCAGGCTGCTTTGGATCTGTTTGTCGGCACGTTCGAGCAAACCCCACCAGCCTATTCTGCAAAGAAGGTTCGCGGCCAACCCGCGTACCGCAGGGCTCGCCGTGGTGAGGACGTGCAGCCGGAACCGGTAACCGTCGTGATCCGCTCCGCCGAACTACTCGATTTGACCGAGGACACCATCCAAATCAGGATCCACTGTGGGGCTGGGACGTACGTCCGTACGCTGGCTCGTGATCTAGGGGAAGCCTTAGGTTGCCCGGCCCACCTGGCGGGTCTTCGCCGCACACGAAGCGGTTCGTTTCGCCTCCGGAAAGCTGTGGGTTGGGCGGAGATTGCCGAAACTACTCCCGGAGCGCTCAAAAAGCGGATCTTACCGGCTGTAGACATGGTTCCCGACTGGCCGGCAGCCGTGGTCGGTGATGAAGGTGCCGAAGCGATTCTCAACGGCCACATTCTAGAGGCAGCCTGGATCGTTGAACGCCGTCCCGGAGTGTCCAACGACGCAAGTAGCGGACTGCATGGTAGCGATGGCTGGGTGCGCCTATTGAATGCTAACGGGGCGATGATCGCTGCGGGTGAGATGGTTCTGGGTGGCCTCATCCAACCACGGATCGTCTTTCAATAAGGCGTATGCTCATGGGCGTGCTCGGGACATAAATCTGCCACTGTGGTGGCGGTTTACATGCCTGAAAACCCGTGTTACCTTCCAAATCCCCGGTAGGCGAGGAATTGTTCTGCCTGCTGTCTGTGGTTTTCTTGATTTCTTTCCACCTTTTTTGTGATGGCTACAGCACAGGAAACAATTGCGGAGTTTGGGCAGCACGATACGGACACCGGTTCGCCCGAGGTTCAGATCGCACTTCTGACAAAGCGTATCCGGCATCTGACGGAGCACCTTAAAGTACACAAGAAAGACCATGCTACGGAGCGTGGTTTGGTGATGCTTGTTGGCAAGCGGCGCCGGCTGCTCGATTACTTGCGTAAGATCGATAACGATCGGTACCAAGCCATTATCTTGAGCCTTGGCTTGAGAAAATAACCGATTCGGAGCGTTTAAGTAGTCGAACTAGGTATCGACTAGCGGACATTAGGGAAAGCGGCGAAGGGATAATCTGGCGACATATCGCCACCAACAATCATTCCACGAGAGTTGTTCCTCCCTCTTATTGGGATTCCAGCATCCTTTGGAAAAAATTGCGGGTAAAAAGCAGAAGGCACTCACGTGGGGTGCGTGGCGGCTAGGAGAAGAAAAGGGAACATGATAATTCGCGAATCAGTTGAGATAGGTGACCGTGAGCTGACAATAGAGATGGGCAAAATGGCCCGTCAAGCGGATGCCGCAGTGGTGGTGTCCTACGGTGAGACAATCGTCATGGTTACGGCTGTCAGTGACCGGAAGCCTAAAAAGATGTCGTTTTTGCCCCTTACGTGTGAGTATCGCGAGAATAGCTTCGCTGGTGGACGGATTCCCGGTGGTTTCTTCAAGCGTGAAGGCCGTCCAACGGAGGCCGAAATTCTCACCTCGAGGATGACCGATCGGCCGATCCGGCCTCTGTTTCCGAAGGGATACCGGCACGAGACTCAGGTCATTGGAAATGTCTTGTCGGCTGACCCTGAGATTCCCCCAGACGTGCTAAGCATCACCGGTGCGTCGACAGCCCTGTATTGCTCGCCAATTCCGTTCACCATTCCAATTGCAGCGGTTCGCATCGGCATGATCGACGGAGGGTTTGTCGTTAACCCGACGCGTAGCCAGATTGCTGAAAGTGACCTTGATCTCATCCTTGCCGCGCGAAGAGAAGCCGTCGTTATGCTGGAGGCGGGAGCCAACGAAGTTTCCGAGGAAAACATCCTCGACGCTCTTGAGTTTGCCCAGCCGTCGATTGAGGCGCTCATAGACTTGCAGCAGCGGATCTACGACCAGCTCCAGCCAGTCAAGCGCGAGTTTGAGATTCACGAGATCGACGAAACGATTGTCAATAAGGTCGAAGACCGTGCGGCTCAGAAGATCAAGGATACCCTCGGCATTAAGGACAAGATCGAACAGCGCAACGCTATGGATGATTTGCGTGGGCATATACTCGATGCTCTTGATGAAGACGAGGCAGAACACAGAGATGACTACAAAGAGGCGTTCTACGGTCTGATCAAGAAATACACTCGGGCAGGCGTCCTCAACGAACGGGTGCGGGCCGATGGGCGGGAGTTTAGCGAGATACGTCCGATCAGCTGTGAAGTTGGTGTTGCTGCCCGCGTGCATGGTTCGGCGCTGTTCACTAGGGGCGAGACGCAGGCGTTCGTCACCACAACCCTCGGTACGGCTGGAACCGACGATAAGAAGGTCGAAAACTACGGTGGAGAGTGGTGGAAGAAGTTTATGTTGCACTACAACTTCCCTCCGTTCTCGGTCGGTGAGGCTCGGTTTCTGCGTGGCCCGGGCCGGCGAGAAATTGGTCATGGGGCGCTCGCCGAACGCGCTGTGCAGCCGACGTTGCCGCCCGAAGAAGTGTTCCCTTATGTGATCCGCGTTGTTTCTGACATCTTCGAGTCGAACGGTTCGTCGTCCATGGCATCCGTGTGCGGCGCGACTTTGTCACTCATGGACGCTGGCGTTCCTGTCACTGCTCCGGTGGCAGGTATTGCCATGGGCTTGATGAAGGAAGGTGATAACTACGCAGTCCTCTCCGATATAGCTGGAGAGGAAGACCACCACGGCGATATGGATTTCAAGGTTGCTGGCACGCCACGTGGTATCACAGCCATGCAGATGGACATCAAGGCTACAGGATTGTCGCGAGAGATCTTTGCGCAGGCACTTGAACAGGCCAGAGAAGGTCGAATTCACATCCTCGGCAAGATGCGTGAAGCGATCTCGGAGCCGCGGGCGGAGACGAGCCGCTACGCGCCGAAGATCATTTCGATTAAGATTTCCGTTGACCGGATTCGCGACATTATTGGTCCAGGTGGTCGCATTATCCGGGGCATACAGGAAGACACCGGTTGCCGTATCAACGTTGACGACGACGGTACCGTGCAAATAGCCGCAACCGACAGGGAAGCAGGGCAGAAGGCGCTTTCAATCGTTGAGGGTCTCACCGCGGAAGCCGAGGTTGGAAAAATTTATGCTGGCACGGTTCGATCGATAAAGGACTTTGGGGCCTTCGTCGAGATCCTGCCGGGAACTGACGGTCTACTGCACATCTCAGAAGTTGCTGAGCATCACGTCAAAGATGTGCGTGATCACGTCAACGAAGGTGACGATCTGTTCGTTAAGGTTGTTAATATTGATGAGCGTGACCGGATTCGTTTGTCATTGAAGGCAGTTACGGAGGAAGAGAGGGCGGCGGCTGAGGATATGGTCGACGCAGACGGGTAAGTAAAAACTATGAGCACACCGTTTCCTTCAAAGAAGACTCTCAACCCTGAGTGGCACGTGATCGATGCGGAAGGCCAGGTTCTTGGTCGCTTGGCCACCCGAATTGCGACTGTCCTCATGGGGAAACACAAGCCGGGATACACACCGTTTCTTGACTGTGGTGACCACGTTGTAGTCGTCAACGCTGACAAGATCGTGCTGACTGGTAACAAGATGAACGACAAGATTTATTACCGCTATAGTGGGTACCCGGGTGGGATCAAGGAAGCACGTGCTCGTCGCGTGATGCTTGAGAACCCAACTCGTATCCTGGAGTCTGCGGTGCGTGGCATGGTTCCCAAGACGAAACTTGGCCGCCAGATGTTTAGTAAGTTGCGCGTTTACGCGGGCCCAGAGCACCCGCATGAAGCACAGCAGCCACAACCCTACAGTTTGGCTGACTGAGGTACGAGAACATGGCACAGACACAGAACTACGGAACCGGCAAGCGAAAGACATCAGTAGCTCGTGTATTTCTGCGCCCTGGTAAAGGGGGGGCAACTGTCAATGGCCGGCCGATCGAGGAGTACTTCACCACCGTTGACCAACGTAAACTTGTGGCCGAACCGCTACAAGCAACCGAGAATGTTGAGAACTTCGATCTCTACATAACCGTGAAAGGCGGTGGTTTGAGCGGACAGGCAGGAGCAGTTCGCCATGGTATCGCTAAGGCATTGGTCGACTTTGATCCGGATCTACGTGGTGTGTTGAAGGAGCAGGGGCTCCTGACCCGCGATGCCCGCAAGAAAGAACGAAAGAAGCCCGGGCAGCGTGGCGCACGCGCGCGGTTCCAGTTCAGCAAGCGCTGAGCGCATAAGGAGGTTACGGCTTGGTCAGCGTAAACATAAGAGATTTATTAGACGCGGGCGTCCACTTTGGGCACCAGACACGACGCTGGAATCCGCGGATGAAGCCCTACATCTTCACCCAGCGGAACGGCATCTATATCGTCGATTTAAGGCAAACAGCAGCGGCGTTCCGCGAGGCCCTCAATTTTCTCCGTGACCTTGCTGCCGATGGCGGCACCGTCATGTTTGTTGGCACAAAGCGCCAGGCTCAGGACGCAGTGCGCGACGCGGCCGAACGGACAGGTATGTACTTCGTCAACCAACGCTGGCTAGGTGGTTTGTTGACCAACTTCCAAACGATCCGGAAGAGCGTAGCTCGTCTCAAGGACATCGAGGCGATGGAAGAAGATGGTCGCATGGAACTGCTCACCAAAAAGGAAGGCATCAAATTGCGGCGTGAGAAGTCCAAGCTTTTCCGGAACCTCGAGGGCATTAAGGATATGGACCGGGTTCCCGACGCCATTTTTGTTCTCGACGTTGGGTGTGAGCATATCGCTGTTCGGGAAGCGATGAAACTGAACATTCCAATTGTTGCCATCGTTGATACCAATTGCGACCCAGAGGGCATCGATTTTGTGGTGCCGGGCAACGACGATGCTCTGCGGTCGATTCGCTTGTTTCTATCCACTGCGGCTGACTCCATCCTCGAAGGACGTGGAATCAATGAGAAGGCAGTCGAGGAGACTGCTTTGCAGGCGGTCGAGGAAGCTAGGCAGGTGGCCGAGACTGAGGAGGGCGAAAAAGCGTCTCCGCGGCAAGCAGCCGCCACTACGGAGGCTGACGCCGAAGTCGAAGAAGTAGAGTCTGTCGATGGCGGCGAAGAAGCCAAAGAATCCAAGGAATAGCGACGGCGCTTCTGAGCACAGTCATCCGGGTATAGCTGCCGATTCTCCTCAGAACCACTTAGCAGGAAATCAGTAAATGAGCATCAGTGCGAGCCAGGTTAAGGAACTTCGGGACCGCACCGGTGTCGGCATAATGGATTGCAAGCAGGCCCTGGTGAAATCCTCAGGCGATGTAGATGAGGCGATCAAAATCCTGCGTAAAATGGGTAAAGCAAAGGTCGCTAAGAAGGCTAGTCGCCAGGCGAGTGAGGGGCGTATTGAGTCCTACGTCCACCTCGGTGGCAAGATCGCTGTCATGATCGAGCTCAATTGTGAGACAGATTTTGTTGCCAAGTCCGACGATTTCATTAAGCTAGCACGCGATATTGCAATGCACATCGCTGCCTCCAACCCCACGGCGATCAAGCGCGAAGATGTGGATGCGGGGTCTCTCGCGGAAGAACGGGAGATTTTTCAGTCACAAGCGGAAGCCGAGGGCAAGCCGGCAGAGATCATAGAGAAAATTGTTGATGGCAAGCTTGAACGCTACCTTTCGGAGAGTGTGCTGTATGAGCAGGCGTTTGTGAGGGATCCCGACCAGACGGTCGGCGATCTGTTAAGCGACGCTATTCACCGGCTCGGAGAGAACATTCTCGTTGGCCGCTTTGTTCGCTTCGCAGTTGGAGAATCGGGTACGGAGATCGCGCCGAGCGGTTAAACTGTCGCGGTGAACGACGCGCCGAAATACAAGCGGGTACTTTTCAAACTCTCGGGCGAAGCTCTGATGGGAGAAATGGGCTTCGGCATTGATCCCAATGTGGTGCTGACCGTTGCTGACGAAGTTGCCGAAGTACACGCGCTTGGAGTAGAACTTGGCATCGTCATCGGTGGCGGTAACATCTTCCGCGGAATTCGCGCTGAAGCCATTGATATGGACCGGGTTACTGCCGACCACATGGGGATGCTGGCGACCGTGATCAACAGCCTGGCGTTACAGGATTCCCTCGAGAAACGCGGCCTTGAAACACGTGTGCTATCGGCTATAGAGATCTGCCAGGTGGCGGAGCCTCTCATCCGGCGCCGTGCCCTTCGTCATCTTGAGCAGGGGCGGGTCGTGATCTTTGCTGCTGGAACAGGCAATCCGTATTTTTCGACCGATACGGCTGCGGCGCTGCGTGCTATGGAAATTCACGCTGAGATTCTGATGAAGGGAACCAAGGTAGGCGGTCTATACACTTCCGACCCGGAAACCAATCCTGAGGCTGAACGAATTAACCGGATCACTTATCTCAAGGTTCTCGAACAACGACTCCGAGTCATGGACGCAACCGCGATCACGACTTGTATGGACAACAACCTCCCGATCCTTATTTTTAACTTGCGGAAGCAGGGCAATATGATCAAGGCGGTTCGTGGTGAGAAAATTGGATCGCTGATCAGCATTTAGATGGCGCATAACCCCCGACTCCCCGTATTCGGGGCTCTCACGAAGGAGTCAGGCACCATGGTAGATGATGCCCTGCGCGAGGCAAGGCAGCATATGGAGGCATCGATCGAGTCGGTGACACACGATTTCAATACGCTGCGCACCGGGCGCGCTAGCATCTCGATCCTCGACGACGTCGTGGTTGACTATTATGGGGCCCTGACGCCACTTAACCAACTCGCTAGCTTGACAGCGCCCGATGCCAACCTTCTGGTTGTCCAGCCCTACGACAAGTCAACGGGCGAATCGGTTGAGAAAGCGATCCATCAGGCTGGCCTAGGACTGAACCCTAGTAACGACGGGACAGTGATTCGGATCCCTATTCCGGAACTCACAGAAGAGCGCCGTGTCGAGCTAACTAAAGTTGCAGGCCGGGTTGCCGAGCAGGGAAAGACAGCAATTCGAAATAGTCGCCGCGATGTCAATGACATCATTAAGAAGCTGCAAGTCGAAAAGCAAATCAGCGAAGACGAGGAGCACCGCGGGTACAAAGAGGTCCAAAAGCTTACAGACGAATGCGTCGAGCGTATTGACAAGTTGGCGGAACGTAAGAATAAGGAAATTCTTGAGTTCTGAGCAACTGCTCGGAATTTTATTTCATGGACCCTCTGGCGGGCGTGTTTCTCGAGATCGGCTAACAAAGAGGCGCAATGTCGATCGGAGAAAAAGTCGATAGCAGAGGGATGCTCGCCTCTAACTGCACTGCAATGGTTCTGGCGGCGGGCTATGGCAAGCGCCTGCAGCCATTGACCTCAACGCTTGCCAAAGCCGTTGTGCCGTTTCTGAATCGCCCCTTGCTTGACTATACGCTTGATTGGTTGAGCCGCTGTGGTTTTACCGAAGCGATTGTTAACCTGCACCATCGGCCGGAGACCGTGCGTGCGCATTACCGGAAAGAACAATTTGGCATTGATGTTCATTTCAGCGTCGAGGAATCGATCTTGGGGACTGCGGGAGGTCCCCGTAAGGTACTAGAACGCCTCGGACCCCGGGTACTAATCGTCAACGGTGATGTAGCAACAACGATTAGCCCCGATGCTCTCTGGGAGCACCACAGTTCTTCGGGAGCGCTGGCGACTATGGCTTTGCACGCTGGTCCAGCCTGGCGGGAATTTCCTGGTATCAAAATCGATAAAGACGGCAGTGTTACTCATATCCCGGGTGTTGGGGCAAGCGAGTCGGGTACTGGCGATGTGGCTCCGGGGTGTTTTACCGGGATTCATATCGTCGAGAGGGAGGTTTTAGAGCTAGTTCCTGAAAATAAGTTTTGCGGCATGGTTGACCCGATTTACGCTCGATTGCTCGAAGAACGACTGCCGCTCCATGGCCTCGTGGTTTCTGGTAGCTGGTACGAAATCGGAACACCTGAACGTTACGTCTCCTGCCAGCTCGAAGCTCTGTGTCGCGAAGAATTCCCACTCGCTTTTGAGGGATACCAGAGGATCAGGCCGGGTGGTTATGTGCGTGGGTTAGTCGGGCCATTGTCAGCCAGTATTAGCCCTCCGTTTATGCTCGGTAAACAAGTCAAACTGGAGGAAGCATCGTTGATTTCGGGGGTGGTCGTAGGTTCCCAAGCTCATATTGGTCGCGGTGCTTCGGTGCTTGATAGCGTACTAATGAAGCGTGCCAAGATCGGGGCTGGTGCTTACGTTGAACGCTGCATCATTCTTGAGGACGCCGTGGTGCCATCTGGGGCGCGCTGTGTTAACCAAGTTATTGCACCAGAGGCGCTCGAGAAAACTTGATGAGCAATGAGCACGGCAACGTATGGAGCGAACTGTCGGAGATGCCGGGTGTTAAGGGATTGCCTTTCCCCTGGCCTGTTGGGGCCGCTGTGCGTTTGGGGTTGCATGCTTCTCTCCGACGTTTCTACAGGGTCGTCCCATCTCCTGAGACGGTGGCGGAACTGCGGGCGTCGACCGCGACGTCATCGAGTTGTGACACTCCACCAGCATCGGTCGTTTTGGTCCTTTACGAAAGCGACGATGCTGAAGCCATTACGAGATACGCAAATACGGCCCGATGGTTTCATGAGGCTCGCGTTCAGGTACCGCAGATCTTTGGTGTCACCAAGCGGGCCTTAATAGTAGAAGACGGTGGTGACCTCTTACTTTCCGACCAAGCTGAAACCCAAGAGTTGACTCAGCGATATGTTGAGGCGGCGCAGGTTATCTTGGCTATACATGCTCATGGTTCAGAGGCGGAAAGTCCGAACCCGGATTGGCAACTCGATGCTGGGCGTTTACGGGACGAACTAGCGTTTACCGAAGAGTATGCCCTCCGTTGCTGGCTCAACAGTGATCCATCACCGGGTCGTGACAACGCGTTCGAGAGACTTGCTGCCGCCACCGCGAAGTTGCCAAGTCGTATGTGCCATCGTGACTACCATTCTCGCAATCTTCTAGTTAGGGAAGAGCTGATGGTGGTGGACTTCCAAGACGCCATGGAGGGGCCATTGTTTTATGATCTGGTGTCACTGTTGGGCGATGACTACCGAGATGTGCCGAGAACCGCGATGGTTGCCGCGATCGAGACGTTTTGGGTTGGCGCCCGAACTAGCATGTCGGTCAGTGCAGTCGCAAATGTGCCGGACGAACCGAGTTTGTTGCCTGCCGGTGCACGCCAAGCATTCGCTTTGACCGCGGCGCAGCGTTCTCTTAAAGCGCTCGGGACTTTTGGGTACCAGGTTAGCGTCGCTGGCCGCGTCGAATACGCTATTTGTGCAGACCGTGCATGGAAGCATGCGAAACGCGCAGTCGTTAGTCTTGGATGGGATGATCTACTTACTGAACTCGTTGCTTTCGATAACCTCTGAGTTGGCAGTAGTTGGCTGCGCTGGCAGCTTGTCGCACTCCATAAGCAACGGTACGATCGCTCGTCATCATGCCTGAATCGATCTACATCGCAGACCTCGGCGCGCACGAGGGAGAAACGGTCACCGTCCGTGGTTGGCTGTACAACAAGCGGTCGAGTGGCAAGATCGCTTTTATGCAGTTGCGCGACGGGACCGGAATGGTGCAGGCGGTAGCCACACCCCAGGACGTTGATGAAACCTCGTGGAATCTGATTGGTAAAGTCACCCAAGAATCATCGATCATTGTAACTGGGTCGGTACGTGCGGATGCCCGCTCGCCGACTGGCTTTGAGCTTGGTGTCGAGCTTGTTGAAATCGTCCAGATGGCTCCGGAATATCCCATCAGCCCGAAGGAACATGGGACCGAATTCTTGATGGATCATCGCCACCTGTGGCTGAGATCGAGTTCTCAGGTCGCAGCTCTTAGGGTGCGCAGCAAAGTGATCCACATCTGTCGCTCCTACTACCATGACCGTGGCTTTGTACTCATTGACAGTCCGATCCTGACTCCGATTTCGGTTGAGGGAACCACGACGTTATTCTCCACCGATTACTTCGGAGAGAACGCATACTTGACCCAAAGCGGCCAGCTGTATTTGGAGCCGGCTTGTATGGCGCACGGTCGTGTCTATTGCTTCGGCCCGACTTTCCGGGCAGAGAAATCGAAGACGCGTCGGCACCTCATCGAGTTCTGGATGCTCGAACCGGAGGTAGCCTATGCGACGCTTGACGATGCGATGGAGTTGGCAGAGGACTTCATTTCGCACGTCGTGCAAACAGCGCTCGTCGAGTGCAAATACGAGTTGGAGGTCCTCAACCGGGACACGACGACCCTTGAGCGGGTTGTAAAGCCTTTTCCACGGATCCTCTATGACGAAGCTGTTGAAATCCTCAGGGAGGCTGGACAGGATTTCGAATGGGGCGGGGACTTTGGCGGTGGCCATGAGACGATCATTTCTGAGGCGTTCGACCGTCCAGTGCTCGTGCATCGATTCCCAACGGCGATAAAGGCATTTTATATGGAGCCTGACCCGGAGCGGCAGGAACTGGCGCTTGCCATGGACATGATAGCTCCCGAGGGATACGGAGAAATCATTGGTGGCAGCCAGCGAATTCATGACCATGATCTACTTCTGTCGCGCATCCGGGAGAATGGTCTGAACGAAAAGCACTACGAGTGGTACCTCGATATCCGACGCTATGGCTCGGTGCCGCACTCCGGCTTTGGTATGGGGCTTGAACGCGTCATCGCCTGGATTACCGGCGTGCCTCACCTGCGTGAGACGATTCCCTATCCAAGGTTACTGGGACGGCTCACGCCGTGACCCGAAGCGCCCAAGAGCAAGCTTCCCGCTTGCTGGCTACTGGTTTCGGCACAGGGTTTCTTTGGCCTGCCCCTGGTACCTGGGGATCGCTGCTTGGTGTTGCACTGTTCATCCTGTTTCTTGCCCCGCTCGATTGGAGGTGGCAGCTTACTGCTAGCATCGGGTTCACGATCCTCGGGACTATCGCCGCTGAAATTGCTGCCATGGAACTAGAAGGTGATGACCCTAGTTCGATTGTGGTCGATGAGTGGGCTGGGATGTGGTTGTCGATGGTGGCTATCCCGGGTTCGAGTGGCTGGTGGATACTGGCGTTCTTCTTGTTTCGTACCTTTGACATCCTAAAGCCGTTTCCGGCAGGACGCTTTGAGCAACTACAAGGTGGCGTGGGGATAATGGCGGATGATGTCGTGGCGGCCGCTTATACCCAGGTGGCTGTCCACGCCACTCTCTGGGCCTTGGGGATATGAGCCACTCGACATTGGACAACTTTCTCCACCTTGCGGAAATGGTGGGTGGCACGCTGTTGCGAAAACACGAAACGGTTGCCACAGCGGAAAGTTGCACAGCAGGCTTGGTCTCGGCGGCGCTAACACAAGTACCGGGAGCTTCCGACTTTTTCTGGGGCGGCATTGTTGTGTACACTGCTGATGCCAAGATTGACCTCGCCGGGCTCGATCCTGAACTGCTCGCGCAGTACGGAACAGTTTCCTTGGCAACGACCGAGACGCTTGCCGCTGCGATCAGAGATCGATCGATGGCGACCTACGGAGTAGCGGTGACAGGCTGGGCTGGCCCATTGACTGGTCCCAGGGAGGTCGTTGGGCGTATCTTCGGTGCTGTCGCTGATCGCCACGCGGTAGTCTCGCGAAGGTGGCAGTTCGACGGCGACCGGGACACTATACGCGTCGCCGCGGTTGCGGCCGTACTTAACCTCTTGCGGCAGGAGCTTGTTGAATCACGGGATAACGCCAGTGTTTGATTTGTTCTATGCAGCCCACAACGACATGATCGCTATCATGGGCGGGCTGCTAGTTGGCTTTGCTTTTGGCAGCATTCCTTTCGGATACTTACTCGTCAGGGTGAAGACCGGCGATGATGTTCGTCTTGTGGGCAGCGGCAACATTGGGGCTACCAACGTAAATCGCATTCTTGGTAAGGGAGCTGGTATTGCTACCCTTTTTCTGGATGCTGCGAAGGGTGCCGTCGGTACGTTCACTGCGCTACATGTTGGTATTGTTGTCCTCGGCATGCAACAGCCAGTTTGGGGGGCGGCTGGTGCACTCGGCACCGTTCTTGGGCATTGCTACACGCCCTGGCTTGGCCTGCGTGGAGGTAAAGGAGTAGCTACGTTGTTGGGGGCGTTTGGTCTTCTCGTGCCTGTGCCGACAGCAGTAGGGGTCGGAGTCTTGGTGGTGGTGGCGGTAATTGGCCGTATGATGTCATTAGCGTCTCTTTCAGGTTGTGTCGCATTGGTCTGTACCGCCTGGTTGCGGGCCGAGCCCAGCTACTCACTTGCGGCCACATCGTTGGTAGCGATCGTCATTTTCCAGCGCCACCGGGAGAACATCGGGCGGATCATGCGGGGTGAAGAAGCAAAGCTTGGAGAAGGATGACAATGAGCATTGCAGTGGCCGAAAGAGTGTGATTGTGGGCGATCCTGTGGACCCTCAAAAGCGCCGAAACCTGTGGAAGATAGCGGTGCTGGGAGCCGGTTCGTGGGGTACGGCCTTGGCGGTTCATTCTAGCTTGGTCGGTCATGATGTCAGGTTATGGGCGCGGCGACAGCTTGCCGCCGATGCCATGAGCCGTAGCGGCAAAAATGCTGACTATCTTCCGCGCTGCGAACTCCCGGAATCTCTAGTGGTTAGCGCAGACGCGGAAGCGAGCATGGCTGACGCCGACTTGGTCATAAGTGTGATTCCGTCACGTTTCCTGCGCTCGGTGTGGGATGAAATCAGCTACGCGTTTCCGGCTGGAGCTCACCTAGTTTCGGCAACCAAGGGTTTGGAGGACAACACGGGATTGAGGATGAGCCAAGTGCTCTCGGAATATACCGGTGGAAGGGAAGCTTCGATTATGGCTCTGTCCGGCCCCTCATTTGCTGCCGAACTTGTTGAAGGGCACCCCACGGCTGTGACTCTCGCATGTGCCAACCTCGAAGCTGCCGAAAGCGTCCAAGCTTGTTTGAGCCATGGTCCATTGAGAGCGTATCGAAATGCGGACATTATTGGCGTTGAGCATGGTGGGGCTCTCAAGAATGCCATTGCGATCGCGACCGGGATTGCGGATGGGCTCGGGTTCGGTACCAACTCACGTGCTGCTCTTATCACACGTGGCCTCAAGGAGTTGACTGGCTTGGCGGTTGCCCGGGGAGCGAGGCCAGCCACCCTGATGGGGTTAGCTGGCCTCGGCGACCTGGTATTGACCTGTACCGGGTCGTTGAGCAGAAACCGTCACGTTGGTGTTGAACTCGGGAAGGGTCGAAGCCTGGAAGAGATCATCGACAGCATGCAGATGGTTGCCGAAGGCGTCGAGACGGTCCTAGCTGCGTTTCATCTGGGGCGTCGACTGGAAGTGAAGATGCCGATCACGAATGAGGTTTATGCGATACTGAAAGAAGGCAAGCCGGCGCGGGCGGCGATCGAGGATCTGATGGCACGTACCTTGGTTGAAGAGTAGTCGGGACGCCCCTCTTGAGTGATGTCAGTCATGCTACGATCTCGCCTATGTGTTGCCCAAAGAAGGCCTTGTGCAGGACAGTTCCCCTTTGTGAATCGACGATCTTCATCGTCACCACGGCTCACTAGAATACACGTTGGATGGTGTCCTAGGCCGTTCGCTTGTGCGCACACGAGAGAGCCTGAGGGGAGTGTTGCGCCGCATCGCTTCGCTCCAAAGACCAGACGAAGAGACGCTTGAGGCGCTTGAAGAAGCTCTCATCTTGGCTGACGTTGGTCCGACAGTGGCCCTGCGTTTGGTGGAAAATCTTCGTCGGACTCCGGTTGGCGACGAGAGTCCACACGAGCGCTTACGTAAGGCGATGTTGGAGATTCTCACAAGGAGCAGTAGCGCATTAAGTACACCTTCGGAAGATCGACCGCATGTGGTTCTGCTCATTGGTGTCAACGGCTCAGGAAAAACGACCAGCGTAGCGAAGCTCGCGGCGAGGTACGTTGCGCAAGGACACAGCGTTATTCTTGGTGCTGCAGATACTTTCCGCGCCGCGGCCGTTGAACAGCTTGAGGTCTGGGGCAAACGCCTCAATGTTGAAGTTATCTCTCATAAGCCGGGTGGAGATCCTGCGGCGGTCGTTTACGATACTTGCGAAGCAGGCCGCTGTCGCGGTGCAGACATTGTTCTGATCGACACTGCGGGCCGCCTACATACCAAAGATAACCTTATGGCGGAACTTGCTAAGATCCATAAGGCGGCCGGGAAAGTCATAGAAGGAGCGCCCAACGAAGTCTGGCTTGTGCTCGATGCGACCACTGGCCAGAATGGGCTCCGTCAGGCAGAGGACTTCTTCCGGCACGCTGGTGTCACCGGTCTGATCCTTGCGAAGCTCGACGGGAGTGCCAAGGGTGGGGTTGTTCTTTCAATCGCCGAGACATTGGACTTGCCGATTCGGTTCGTTGGTACAGGTGAAGAAATCGATAACTTGGCTCTGTTTGACGCCGAGGCTTATGTCAATGGCCTGATCGGCCAGGATTAATAGGTAACAAGTGGCAGATAAGCAGCATTTAGAAGAATGCATCCGCTTGGCATCACAGGCGCGCGGAGCGACTAGTCCAAATCCCATGGTTGGAGCCGTTGTAGTGCGCGATGACGAGGTGGTTGGGCGTGGGCTGCACCGATGCCCAGGTGACCCTCATGCTGAACGAGTTGCTCTCGATGAAGCTGGTGATAGGGCGCGCGACGCGACGCTCTACGTCAACATTGAGCCTTGCAGCCATCAAGGACGCACGCCGCCTTGCATTGATGGGGTCTTGCAATCCGGTATCAAGCGGGTGGTGGTAAGCACTTTGGATCCGGATCCGAGGGTCTCTGGTGGTGGGGTGAAGGCCTTGCGCGCCGCCGGTCTTCAGGTTGACGTCGGTGAGTTGGCTTTTGAGGCGACACGACTCAACGAGGGATATCTTTCGTATAAGACCTGCGGCCGGCCGTTCGTCACAGCCAAAGCTGCTATCTCTCTAGATGGACGCCTGGCGACAAGGCACCGTGAGTCTCAGTGGATCAGTGGCGAAATTGCTCGCCGGCGAACGCATCAATTGCGCGCTGAAACGGATGCGATTGGAGTCGGCATCGGGACTATTCTCGATGACGATCCTCGCCTTACCGTGCGGGGAGACAATTCCGAGGGCCCACGCTATCGAGTGGTTTTTGATACCAACTTACGCACGCCCCGAATCGCCAAGCTGTTGGGTGAAAGTAAGGGCAGGGTGCTTTTGTTCTGTGGCCCAGATGCCCCTGCCGATGCGGAAGCTGAGCTTGGCGCGTTGGGTGCTGAGATAGTTCGGATAAGCTCTGGTGAAAAAGGACTTTCTTGGGATGACATCCTTTCCGAGCTTGCAGCTCGGGAAGTGATGTCATTGCTGCTTGAGGGGGGCAGTGGCGTTCTGACTAGCGCATTCGAGGCTGGTATAATATGCAAGCTCTTCCTCGTCTATGCACCTCTCTTGATCGGCGGGTCCGGAGCCTTGTCTCTTTGGGGAGGCGATGGTGTCGACGAGCTCACGGCAGCGCCGCGCCTCCGTCACGTGAGACACTTCAGTCTTGGTGACGACTGGGCGGTCGAGGGATATCTTCAAGGCCCGGAGCCATCACTCTAGAAGGGTGCTGAAACACGGCCTTTAGCATCTCAAACCAGAAAAGCACGAATGTTTACTGGGCTAATCGAAGAGGTGGGTACGGTTACACGCGTTAAGCACGTGTCACAAGGCGTGCGCCTACGGGTTACCACAAACACGAGTTCCCTCAGCTTGGTGCTCGGAGACAGCATTGCAGTCGACGGTGCCTGCCTTACGGTTATCGAAATTGACGGTATGGATTTTGTTACTGAGGTCTCACCAGAGACGATTGCGCGGACCAACCAGTCCCTTTACGAGGAAGGCACTAGGGTCAATCTTGAACGTCCTTTAGCTGCCAACGCCCGTATCGGTGGGCACTTTGTGCAAGGGCACGTAGATGCGGTGATTCGACAGCGTTGGCAGGACAAAGAAGGTGACTTTGTGCGCACCCGGTTTGAGATGCCAGTGGGTTTAGAGCGTTATTTAGTGCCAAAGGGCTCGATCGCAATCAATGGTGTTTCCCTAACCATTGCTGATCTGGACAAAGGTTGGTTCGACGTCCAGCTTGTCCCGCATACACTGGAACACACAAATTTGATCTCGGAGAAGCGTGCGGAGGCGATGAACGTGGAAGTGGACATGCTGGGTAAGTATGTTGCTCGGATGCTCGAAGCGGATCTAGAAGTACCGGGCATGGAGTCGAGTGTCGCCGTTGGGGGAGATGAGGGATGAGCTTCGCCAGCATCGACGAAGCAATCGAGGACATTCGACAAGGTCGTATGGTGATTGTGGTTGACGATGAGGATCGCGAGAACGAGGGGGACCTAACAATCGCCGCAGAGAAAATCACCGACGAAGTCATCAACTTTATGGCCAGAAATGGGCGCGGGCTAATCTGCTTGCCAATGACGCGGGAGCGGCTTGAAGCGTTGCAAGTCCCACTGATGGTCGATAACAATTCGTCAAAGTTCAACACGGCGTTCTGTGTATCGATTGAGGCGAAAAGGGATGTCTCCACTGGTATTTCCGCTGCCGATCGTGCTGCCACCGTGCGGGCTGCGATCGATCCCGCTACCCGACCTCAGGATCTTGGCAGGCCCGGTCATATGTTCCCTCTGCAGGCTGAAGACGGTGGGGTGCTGCGCCGCGCCGGACAGACCGAGGCAGCTGTTGACCTTGCCCGCATGGCAGGTTTGTATCCGGCGGGCGTAATCTGCGAGATCATGAACGAAGACGGGACGATGGCAAGAGTTCCAGATCTCATGGAGTTCGCAGCAGAACACGAACTAAGGATTATCAACATCGCTGACCTGATCCACTACAGACTCGGCACCGAACGCTTCGTCAAACGTATGGCTTCGCCGAACCTGCCGACTCGTTTCGGCGATTTCACTTTGCATGCCTATGAGAATGAGTTCGACAACAAGACGCACGTGGCCCTCGTCATGGGAGATGTCGCCGATGGTGACCCTGTCCTAATGCGCGTGCATTCTGAGTGTCTCACCGGCGACGCCTTCTTTTCGGCGCGTTGTGATTGTGGACCACAGCTCGAAACTGCCATGCAGCGGATTGCCGAAGAGGGCCGCGGGATTATCGTATATCTAAGGCAGGAGGGCCGCGGAATTGGCTTGGTCCACAAGTTGAGAGCCTACGAACTCCAGGATGGTGGCGCCGACACGGTCGAGGCCAACGAAGCGCTTGGATTCCAGGCCGATCAGCGCGACTATGGTATTGGTGCACAAATTCTCAACGACTTGGGGGCTTCTAAGCTTAGGGTCATGACCAATAACCCGCGCAAGTTTGTCGGACTTTCCGGGTATGGCCTCGAGGTTGTCGAGCGGGTCCCCATAGAAATAGAACCGACTGAAACAACACGCCGCTATCTTGAAACTAAAAAACAGAAGCTTGGACACGACCTGACGTCTGTTTAATCCAAGAACCAGCACCGAAAGCCAACATGTTTGAGCAAATCAGCCAACGCCTGAATCAAACGCTGAGCATGCTACGTGGCGTTGTACGCATCGATGAGGCGAGCCTTGCAGCCGCTCTGCGTGATTTGCGTTTGGCGCTGCTCGAAGCCGACGTCAATTTTGGCGTCGTGAAGGATCTTCTCGGGGTCGTCCGTGAGCGCGCCCAGGGGCAGGAGGTACTTGACTCGCTGACTCCGGGTCAACAGGTTGTCAAGGTTGTCCATGAGGAGATGGTTAAGTTGCTTGGTGGCACCCAGGCATCTCTTCAGCTTAAGGGTGCCACGCCACACGTCATCATGCTCGTTGGGTTGCAAGGGGCAGGCAAAACGACGACTGCGGCCAAGCTTAGTCAGCAGCTGCGCCGTAGCGGCCACTCGCCGTTACTAGCTTCGCTAGACGTTCATCGTCCGGCGGCAAGAGAGCAGCTCGCTCAGATGGCGACCAGTTCTTCGCTACAGGTCTGCGTAAGTGACGGTGATGATCCTATCGTGCTGGCGCGGGAAGCGATTGAGAAGGCGCGGCTGACTGGCCACGATGTTGTCGTTTTTGACACAGCGGGCCGTCTGCACCTCGATAAGACGATGATGAACGAGGCAGCAGAGATAGTAAAAGTTCTAAAACCGGGGAACGTCATCTATGTTGCCGACTCCCTCGCCGGCCAGGACGCAGTCACATCTGTGAGTGTGTTCCATGAGCGCTTGCCGCTAACAGGGACGGTACTTACCAAGCTGGATGGTGATGCCCGGGGTGGTGTAGCGATGTCGATTGCGGCGGTGACTGGCTTGCCAATCCTTTACGTTGGCGTTGGCGAGCGCACCGAAGATTTAGAGGCTTTCCACCCGGACCGTATTGCCTCGAGGATTCTTGGGATGGGTGACATCTTGACGCTGATTGAGAAGGCGCAGGAGGGTGTGGACATCGAGGTGGCAGCAAAAATCGAGAAACGCCTGCGGGATGCGACGTTTACACTCGAGGATTTTCGAGAGCAGATCCGGCAGATGAACAAGTTTGGTTCAATGTCAAAGCTCCTTGAGTTGTTGCCAATGGGACGGGGAGTTGATATGAAAGCTCTGGCTCCGGCTGAGGGCGACATGCGAAGCTTCAGCGCCATCATTGATTCGATGTCGGTTGAAGAGCGTCGCCATCTGCAAACCATCGACAGGTCACGTTGCCGGCGGATTGCCAAGGGTAGCGGTACCCGTATTCAAGATGTCAATCGGTTACTCAAACAATTCAACACAGCCCGGAAATTAATGAAGAAACTTGGTCGCCAGCGGGGTAACCCGCTAGACATGATGCGAAACGCAGGTTTTAGTCGATGAGAGCGGTCGCTCCGCGTTCGGGCGACAAATGATTTCACTAGGAGGATAGAGAGAGTGCTTGCGATTCATCTACGTAGAACAGGTGCGAAAAAGGATCCGCACTACCGGGTTGTTGTAGCCGACAGTCGGGCGGCCCGTGACGGTGCGTTTATTGAGATCCTAGGTCATTACCACCCGCGCTATCAGCCAGCAAAACTTGTCCTTGACGTCCAAAAGACGAAAGACTGGATCGCTAAGGGCGCCCAGCCATCTGACACTGTCAAGAGTCTTCTAAAACAAATGGAGTCTGGCACGGTGGAAACCCAACAGCCTGTGGCGCCATCGCGCCAGCGGGATGCTGTCCAGCAAAGTGAATCCCGCACAAAGGAGCGGGCGGTGCCAGAGCTTGAAGCGGAGACGGAACCTGAAGCGGAAGCAGAAGCAGAACCGGAACCGGAACCGGAACCGGAAGCGGAAGCAGAGGCGGAGGCAGAAGTAGAACCGGAACCGGAGGCAGAAGTAGAAGCGGAAGCAGAAGTAGAACCGGAACCGGAACCGGAAGCAGAGGCGGAGGTAGAAGCGGGAGTGGAGGCAGAGGCAGGAGCTGACGTAGAAGCTGAAGCCGAACCCGAAGCGGAAAAAGAATAGGCTGAAATACACCGGAGTTGATTATGGCTCCGGCCCCCCCCCGCATACACTCACGAATTCGCCAATAGGGGAGTTGTTCGATGCTTATCGAAGAATTGGTTTCAAACATTGCGAAAGCGCTCGTCGATAATCCAGATGACGTACAAGTTAACGTCGTTGAGGGAGAACAGACGACGGTTGTCGAGCTGAGAGTTGATCCAGATGACTTAGGGAAGGTGATTGGCAAGCAGGGTCGCACAGCCCGTGCCATTCGTACTTTGCTAGGGACCGCCGGCACGAAAGACAACAAACGCGTTCTGCTGGAAATATTGGAGTAGCAGCATGTCTTGGGTGTCAAACAGACCAGCGCCGTCGGACCCAGTAGTCGTCGGGCGGGTTCTGCGCCCGCACGGCCTCGTCGGCGAAGTGATTGTGGACCCCGCGGATCCTTGGACGGTCCACTTTGAGCCAGGAACACGTCTGTGGATGGCCGAGAGTTGGCGTGAAGTGATCAGGTGCCGGGTGCAGGGTGATCGGTGGATTGTGCGTCTTGGGGGTGTTGCCGATCGAGATGAGGCCGGAACATTACGCGATGAAGAGATTAGCGTGGAGGCGACAGGACTGCCGGAGTTAGGGAGCGGTCGCTACTACATCCATGACCTCGTTGGGTGTAGGGTGGAGAATTCAATGGGCGCCGAACTCGGCGAGATTACTGCCGTGGTGCCCGGCCCACAGGACTGGCTAGAGATCGCCCAGGATGGTGAGCGCAGCCTGGTGCCAATGGTTGGTGCGTTGCTGAAAGAAGTGGATGTAGAAGCCCAGCTTGTAGTGATTGATCCGCCAACAGGTTTGGCAGAAGCAACAAAGGCATAACAGCCTGCGAGGAACGCCATGAGGGTAGACATAATCACGATCTTCCCAGGATTTTTCCCCGGGCCGCTCGGGGAGGGAATCATCGGGCGTGCCACCGATAGAGGTCTTCTAGACCTGAGAGTGCACGATTTGCGTGATTTTGCAGATGGTCCTCACCGGCAAATTGACGATGAGCCTTTTGGTGGGGGTGGTGGAATGCTGTTTAAGCCGGAACCTCTGTTCGTGGCTGTCGAGGCGGTTGCTACCGAGCTTACGGAACAGGGTGTTGAGGCCGGCCCAGTCATCATGATGTCCCCTCAAGGAAAACTGTTGCAGCAATCGAAGGCTGATGAGCTAGCGATCCTAAAACAGATGACGCTGCTATGCGGTCGCTACGAAGGTGTCGATGAGCGTGTGCGTGAGCATCTAGTTGATTTTGAACTCTCTATTGGTGACTACGTGCTTACTGGTGGCGAGTTGCCGGCAATGGTTGTTGTAGAAGCCATTACTCGGTTGCAGTCGGGAGCCCTTGGAGATTCCGAAGCTGTAGAGCGAGACTCGTTTTCTGAGGGGCTTTTAGATTACCCTCAGTACACACGTCCTGCCGATTTTCGAGGGTACTTGGCGCCCTTGGTTCTGAGGTCCGG
>Ga0310120_10000690_pt1 | contig 26354 bp, 18 predicted proteins | sample CB27_AW_983_MG_FD_203506 | JGI IMG/M metagenome (GOLD analysis project Ga0310120, IMG submission 203506) | Marine microbial communities from Western Arctic Ocean, Canada - CB27_AW_983 | ecosystem: Environmental > Aquatic > Marine > Oceanic | place: Canada: Western Arctic Ocean | collected...
GACTTCACGCTGAAGCGCAAATGAGTGCAGCCCTGCGTCGATTGGCGATGTCGGAACCGATCGACACGAACTGGGAATCTTTGTCATGATGAACGATTCAGGTGAGATCGTCATGCCGCTCACGGCGCGAATGTGACGCCGACCGGGTAGTGATCCGACCATTGCCCGACGCTCGAATCGTCGGTGATGACGCGTGCTGATATCGCGCGCTGGGCGGTCGCCGGATCGGCGAATACGAAGTCGATCCGTCTGCGGGTCCGCTGGACCTCCGCCATGTCCTTGCGCCAGCGCGGGATCAGCGCCGGAGAGCCGAATGTGTACCTGGCCGCGGGTGCGTGAGCATGAGTCAGATCGACAAAGCCGCTCTCGAGGAAAGTATCGGTGATCCGGTAGTCGAAGGTACGCACGCCAGCAACGAGCTGGCCGTGCTCGAGCAGATACTCGTGATCGTGGCGGATCTCACCGTTGAAGTCTCCGACGACAAGAACGGGTCTCCCGCTCGCTGCCAGATCACGCGCGAGTTCGGCGATGTGCTTCGGTTCGTGAATCTTGCCCGGCCAGAAGTGAACGACAAAGACATCGAAGCCATGGGTACGCGCGTGCAAGTAGCCGTGATGGAAGCCGGCGACCCGTCGTTCGACGACCTCGATCGGCGCACTGCTGGTGAGCGCCACCGGGTAGCCACTCTCCTTGTGCATCACTGCGTAGGGGTGTCCCCATTTCGCTGCAAGCCTCGCCAACCCAACCGAGTCTACATGCAAGACCTCCTGAAGAGCGACCATCGCTGGTTGCTCGGCAGCGAGCCACGCGGCTGCCGAATCGGTATGCACCTGGTGATCGAACAGGTGGTAGGTGTTCCAGTTCACCAGCTCGAGACCTGGATTCGATGCTGTGGGTGCAATGGAACGGCAAGCGCAAAGACACAGGATGCAAAACAGTGAGGCGGCACGCATCAGTTTCCCTGTTTCGTTAGCCGAAGAAGGCCATCAGAATCTTGTAGAAGATCATCGCGAATATGGCTCCCGCTGGCACCGTGATGACCCAGGAGATGGCGATGTCTCGGACGGTGTTCAGGTTCAGTGCGCCCATTCCCCGCGCCAGGCCAACTCCGACCACCGCTCCCACCAGCGTATGGGTGGTCGAGATCGGCAACCCGAGTTTGGTGGCCAGGACGATCGTGGTTGCCGCTGCGAATTCAGCGGTGAATCCGCGAGAGGGGGTCAACTCGGTGATGCGGCGCCCGACCGTTTCCATCACCCGCCAGCCCCAGGTTGCCAGACCGATGACGATTCCCAGTCCGCCCAGCGCCAGCACTTCTGGCGATACCGCTGATTCGAGCGCAACCTTGCCTTCTGCAATCGTTTGCAGAACTGCTGACAGGGGGCCGATGGCATTGGCGACATCATTGGAGCCATGTGCAAATGCGACGAAACAGGCGCTCAGGATCTGCAGGTAGATGAATATCTTCTCTACCTTGTTGAGGGAAGGGGTATCGGTGGGCCCCTTCTTCCGGTCCATCGTCGTGGTCAGGGCTTCGGTTCTATCGATCAGTTGCTCGATTTCCTCCTGTACCGAGGGATCGGAAACATCTTTCACCCGGCGAAGGTGCTGCTTGGCCTTGGCGAGAGAATTTGCGAGATATTGCATCCGATGATAACTCATGGAGTCATCATCAGTCGGGCTCTCGATCCTGCGTACGAGCACTGCGGTGACGATGGCAGAGACAATCCCGACTCCCATGGCGATGAGCAACGCAGGCCCCAGTTCGAGATCGAGGTCGAGATTCTTGAGCCCCTTGAAGACCATCGTCAAGGTCAGGATCGTCATGACGATGAAGACCAGCAGCGGGGCGAGCCTCTTTGTCGCCTCCAGAGGGTTCTTCTGATAGAAGATGTTCTTCAATAGCAATTTGAAGGTCAGGTAACTGATCGTAGCGCTGAGCAGCGGGGAAATCACCCAGCTCGAGACGATCTGCCACACCTTGGGCCAGTGCACCGCCTCGACTCCACCATAGAGCACTCCGAATCCAATGATGGCGCCAACGATGGAATGTGTCGTCGAGACGGGCCAACCGAAATACGAGGCGATCTGTAGCCACACTCCCGCCGCCAGTAGCGCTGCCAGCATCCCGCAGACGAATGCAGTGGGATCGCTGCTGAACAGATCGGTATCGATGATCCCTTTACGGACCGTCTCCGAAACGGAAGAACCGGCAAGAAAAGCACCGGAGAATTCCAGCACTGCAGCAACGATCACAGCTCTGCGGAGCGTGAGCGCGCCCGAGCCGACCGATGTGCCCATGGCGTTGGCTACATCGTTGGCACCGATGTTCCACGCCATGTAGAATCCAAAGATTCCCGCCAGTGCCAACAATATATCTGCGTGTTCCATGAGCCCTTCAGGCCATTTCCAGAACTGGATGGATCAGTTGAACGATGAGACTATTTCTGATCATTGCTTCTCTACTTGATTTCCAGTGTGGTGCGTACCTTGTCCGCCAGGTTTTCACTCAGGTCACTGATGGTTGAAATCTCTGCCAAGATCCTCAGCCACAGGTGGAACTCGGCATAGGTGAGCACATCTTCGGAATCGAACATGATTCGAAGCAACTTTCGCTGACACAGATCGACCTCGTGTTCCTTGACTGCAACAGCATGAACCAGTTCTCGAACCTTCTCGGCTTCCACTCCTCCGAAACCGCTCTCGAGCAATTCGTCGAGTTGCTCGATCACTGCGCGGGAGAGGTGAAAGCACTCGGTACTCTTTGTGCAAAACTCCAGGAACACCTCTTTCACCGTTGCTGGAACGGGCAATTTCTTGAGGCTACAGAGAACGGCGACATTCTCTGCGGTATCGGCGATTTCATCCTGGGTTGAGATGATCTCCAGCAACTTGCCCCGGTCGACTGGCAAAAACAGGCCTCTGGGCAGATGATTACGGATGTCGTTCTTTACCAGGTCAGCTTCATGCTCCGTCTTGGAGATCTTACGAGCGATTTCATCGATGGAGTCATAGTCTTCGTTGACGAAGATCTGAAACAGTTCACCGAGGCCATCTATGCATTCGCTGACCTTGCGCATATGCGATTGCAGTGGCACGAACGGAGATTTCCCGAACAGGTTGGCGATGGTACGCATCAATTCTCCTGGCATCTGTTACGAACAAGCACAGGGCCAATTTCCACTGGCCTCGGGTAGGGGAGACGAACCCACTCGCTCCCTGCCGGATTATTACCGAATTTCCCTCCGGATGAGAATCCCAACATCGATCAGAAGTTGATTCCAAGCCTCAATGTGTAGCAAATGACATCGTTTCCGTAATCTGAGGCTGTATCCGGTGAAGCACTGATGGCATTGAATTTCACCCGAGCGTTCGGATTGAGGTGCCAATTGACGCCGATGGAGAGGGCTTCAGCGGTTTCCCCTGCTGCCATCTCCTCCAGGTCGATCTCCTGAAAGCGGATGGCGAGTTCCACGGCACCCTTGCCATCCTCGCCGTAGTTGTTCAGCGGCTGGATGCTGGTGAAGGAACCCGACGATCTCTTGTAGGGGCGGCTCTCTCCGGTAATGAAGTAAGTACCCTGTAGGTACCAGGCAGAAACTTCCTTGTCGTCATCGATGGTCGAGGTGACGAGTTCACCCTGGAGGGAGAAGGGTCCCTGCACCCAGGCGGCCTCGACTCCGAATAGATCGGCTCGATCCGCTGCGACAGTTGCGGAAACGATGTCCTCTCCAAGGTGAGCGAGGGAGTCGGAGTCGTATGTGACACTTCCAGCGGAGGTGTCACGAGCACTGATGGAGACCCCGAGGTGTAGCAACTTCTTACCGTCGTGCTCGTAGAGGGGCAGATAGGTCACCCGGCTGGTGACGGAACTCTGGTCCTCATCATGCAACTTATTCTCATTATCCTGGGAGTTGGCGGAGCCATCGGCATCCTTGAAGTAGCCGATCGAGAAAGTGCCTTGGTTCTCTTCGCCGAGCGAATGGCTGGAAAGGACTCCGGTATTGCGCGAGGGAGTGAAAGCGGAGGTGAAACTGCGCTCCAGGAAGCTGATGAACTTGCTGCTGGTGAGCGTCTCGAGTCCCATCGGTTCCTTCTGGTGTCCGATGCGGAACTTGCCGAGAAACCCCGCATCCTTCAGGCCTATCCACGCATCCTTGAACGCTACTTTTGCTCCCGCGAAATCGTACTCTGTCTTGAACTCGATATTGCCTCCGATGGTTCCTGAGGCGCCAAGACGTGCCCGGCGCATCTCGATGCCACCCTGTTCAAGATCGACTCCGCTTTCCTCACTGAAGAAACCGTAATCAACCTGAAGCCGTCCACCTATCGAGATCTTGTTTTCGCCGTCGGGAGTTGAAAACTGGAGTCCGTTTTTCCAGTGAGTTTCCATCGCCTGCATGGCGAGGACAGGCTGAGTTGAGATGCATAGAGCACAGGTAGCCGTGATGATCCAGCACCACAGCGCACGATTCAGCATGAGCGATACCTTTCAAGAGGAAGAGCCATCCGTAGATCCCCATCGAGTGGATCTGGTGGTCGATGGAATCCTCTATGAGATTCCCTCGGCAGGGTAGGCCTCATCGGAGATTACTTGAAGTTCTTTATGAGAGGCGAAACTACTGTATGCGGCTGGATCAAGCCTTCCCTTGCGCGCCCACGACTGGTGCTCTGGTGCCATGGAGGCCAGCGTGAGGTGAATGGGCCGATATCGCTCTGCCCTTCAGCAAACCGGTAAGCAGCCCCGCCTCCGCTTCCGTCAGCCATCGTGGTTTCAAAATATTTGGTGAACTATTACCCTGAAACAGCCGATGAGGAGGGTGTCAGGAACCTCAGGGGAGAAATCCAGTCAGCGAGCCAGAAACGGCAGGAGGCGACCAGATGTCGGGGGAGTACTCGCCCGGAATCGACGAGCAGCAGATTTGCGCTGCTACGACTCGGTATTCGGAGAGACACGGACTGCCGAATTCCTGCAGGGACCGTGTTGCCCATTACTGGGATGGTCGCCGGGAGTGGCCGGTTCTACACCTCGACGATGTGTCGGGGATTCCCTTTCTCAGCGGTATCCAGGGTGTCGACGAGTATCAGCACCGCGCACGATTACGATGTGGTGATGGAGATCTGTTCGCCACGGTGACGCAACCTGCTCCTGGCTATGAGGAGTACTGCCGCGATCGATTGGGCCTCGGGTCACCAGAGCATATCTTTTCGCTTCCTTCGGGTGGCCCGCTTCAAGTATCCAGCGGTTGTCTGGCTCAACCCACCCTTTCGAAACTCGTGGATAGAGCCAGGGCCTGCTCGGGAATGCTGATAGAACCCTACATGGGAATCGATGACGGCTGGGACCTTGCCGCTCGAATATCTGCAGAAGCAGCAGTTTCTGTCCAGGTCATCGCGCCACCTCCTGCTGTCACCTGGATCGCCAATGACAAGGCTCTCTTCTCCGAACTGGTCGCTGATGTGCTGGGAGAGGATGCGCTGGTCCTCACCCGCACAGCCGAGGATGTCCAGACCCTGTCCAAGCATCTGCGCGAGATGTTTCCAGGAGTCAAGCGGGTTGCGATCAAGCGAACGCGCTGTGCATCTGCGATGGGAAACAGACTCTTCGATGTCGAGAAACTGGAAGGTCTCGACGATCAGGCGCTCTGCAAGGTCGTCGAAGAGTCGCTGTTGTCGATGGACTGGCCCGCTGGCGAGGAGGTTCTCGCCTGTGTCTGGGAGGAGACTGATCTTTCCCCCTCTACTCAGTGGTGGATCCCACCGAAGGGGAGCAGACCTCCGAGGCTCGACGGGATTTACGAGCAGATTCTCAAGGGAGAAGAAAAACTCTTTGTCGGCAGCAGGCCGTCGACATTACCTGGGGCGATCAACGACGGACTCGCCTGTCAGTCCTCCGCCATCGCCATTGCATTGCAACAACTGGGGTATGTCGGCCGCTGTTCCTTCGATCACCTCGTGGTCGGGGATCTGGACGCGGATCCAGTACTGAGAATCACCGAGTGCAACGGTCGCTGGGGTGGAACCAGCACACCGATGCATCTGGTCGATCGGGTGATTCTCGGCGAGCGTCCGGCGTATCGAGCCCAGGATTTCATCGATGAGGCACTGATCGGAGTTCCCTTCACCGAGATCTGCGATCGTATCGGCGACCAGTTGCTCGATGCTCGAACAGGAAGTGGCCACTTCCTGCTCTATAACGTCGGGCCCCTGGTGCGGTCGGGCAAGTTCGATGTGATCGCCATCGCAGCGACACCAGCCGAGGCAGACCGGTTGTTGACCGAGGTATTACCCGAGTTACTCGGGGTTTGAGCTTCTTCACAGGACATGACCATCGAGATCAAGAAAGAGAGAGGCCTCGCCGGGTCAAGCCGACGAGGCCTCTATTTCGCACATTTCAGGGTCGAGAACCTTCTCGATCACTGGTCTGCGAATACGCCACCTTCCACGAACATCGCCTGGTCGACGAACTGGAACAGTTCGCCCATGTTGAAGATGTTGCCCTGATCATTGGACGGATCGGGCCCTGGCTGGGTGAAGGGTGTCGACGGGGGTGCCCCGCCGCCGAACAGGTAAGCCAGGGTGTGGATGATATCGCTGACATCATGTGTTCCGTCGCCATTGGAGTCGGCAGCCTGAGCAGGAATGGATTCCTGCCCACCGCCGAACAGACGGTTGAGGCTGGCGATGGCGTCGCCGATATCGACCTGCAGGTCTCGGGTGAAATCGGCCCGTATGAACCAATCCCAGGGAATCGGTGGCAATACGATGAACACCGGGCAGATCCATCGAACGATGGTGTTGGGTGTCGGAATGTCCTTGTCGTGCTCCTTGGCCAGAGTGAGAAGGACCGATGGAAGCTCGGTATCACGAACCGGGTAGTTTGGCTCGACCGGGTCGAGGTTGAGAGGATAGTAGGTACAACCGACGACCGAACCATCGGAGAGCGTTCTCGTCAGGTACTCGTCCACCGGTCCACGACACCATGTCGTGGTCACGCCACTGGCGAGCAGATCCCCGCCCGCCATCTCGTGAACATCCGTGAACACCTCGACATTGGGGCCACCGTAGCCATTGGCGAAGATGACCGTGCCATCGACCTTGATACGGAGCACGGCAGCGTCAGGTGCGAAAGGGTCTCGACCTGCCAGGATGAATTCATCGTTGGTGATCTGGCGGATGTCGCCATAGGAGACGAATCCGTAGTACTGGTCCTGGTCGAGTAGGCCGAGGGAGAACGGGTCGAGTTTGAGCACAAGTGTCGACGGCGGAGGGGTAGGCCCTCCCGTAGCAGGCGGCAAGTTCATGGCCAGTCCTGCCACTTCGATGTTTCCTGCATTGGTCACGGTGAGAGCTGTTCCCCTGGATGGAGTCTGTTGTGGTCCATGCAGGGCGACTTGAACGGGAGTGCCATCGAGCTTGGTTCGCATGACGATGATCTCGGTGAACCAGTCGTACATCTTGCCAGTGGTTCCCACGACGACGAAGCCTTCCTCGTAAGTGACACCATTTGGGCTGGTGGTCGCCTCGATGTATTCGATGTCTGCGAAGTGGGCCCGGGTGCCAAAACCAAACAGGTTGGCACCAGGGATGCTGAACCGTGCATCCTCGTAAACTCGCATGAAGTCAAGAGAGAGGTCTTGCTCGACCACGAGGATGAAGGGGAGTAGTCCGACAGAGTCACTGATCAAGACCGATCCACAGATGGCGAGCCTTCCGTCCTGGATCTGGATGATCTGCGATCCACGACCGCTGATGACTCCGAGATTATTGATCGGAAGCGCCCCCCCGTATGAGTTGTAGCCGGAGGGGATTCCAAATGTATCGGTGGTGACCACCATGATCGGGTCATCGATGGTCAGGCCGTTACGAACAATTCCTGTCACCGCATAGCCTGACGAGGTTCCATCGTCAAAAAAAGTTTCCGTGACAGAGAAGGGAAATGCGCTGCCTGCACCCTGACCGTTCAACTCGACGATGCGTTGGGTCCAGAGAAGATTGCCTCCTGGATCGACCTTGTTGAGGTAGATGTCGAGACCAGGTGAAGCATTGGGAGGTCGAGTGACAGGACCGACCGTGACGTAGTTTCCATCACTGGTGGCGGTCATCTCCATCGACAACTCAAGTCCGCGAGTCCCCAGGTTTTTCATGTACACCTGGGAATAAAGGGTGGTGGTGGGCACCAAGGCGAGCAAGAGAAATGAAATCGTGAAGAGACGATAGATCGTCTTTTCACCGACAGTTGGGTAGGTCATGAAGACCTCCTTCCAGAGGGCTGATCGGTCGTTCGCCCCCGTGGTGAAGACCGCCTGATTTAGGCTCAGGATGGGTACATCCGCAGAATTGCCTCTGCCGGACTGGATTTCTCACTGCAGTCTCCAGATGGTGTACCGGAGGTAGATTTGACAGGGGAGGTCGATATGAACTACCGTTTGCACATGCGGGGGTAGTCCCTGTGTGCGAGGGGAGAACGGGAAATGGGAAATAACTTGGGGGGCTCGGTATTTTCCGGAGTCATCGGTGGAATCATCGCCGTGGTTTGCTGGTACATCGTGAACATGGTAGTTGCCGAACCAAATGTCTATGTCGCTGTGGCATTGTCCGGCTTCTTTGGATCCTTCTTTGCGTCGATCTATGCCGCGAAGACCGAAAAGGTCGAAGCCTAGTTGCAGCCCGATTGTCTTGAAACTGGTGCGGGGGACGGTGCCTCAACAGGCGTACCGTCCCCCTTCTTTTTGGTCAGCTTCGCTGAATCCGCATCGTTGCCAGAATAATCCAAAAATCGAATCCACTGACATCAGAATCGGTGCGTTGAACCGCAGCGCTGACCTTCTAGACTGTGGCTGTAGTGGAATACTGGAAGGAAACTCTGATGAAAAAAATCCCCATCGCGATCACTCTCTTACTGTTGTGGTCCTGCGCGATCTTGATTCCAGGGCCAACGGATATCGCAAACTCACAATCCCAGCAGAAATCTACCGACCGAGAGGACCACCCGGGTGGATCGGTCGATGGAACGCTGCCGCAACTGCGTGCGATGATCGAGTTGTATTCTGCGGATCGTCGCAATATCAATCGTTTCTATGACGCTCCGATGTCTCCAGTCTCCTCACAGCAATCCAGCGATTATCTGAAACACTGGCAGCAGGTTCTGTCAGATCTGGATTTCGATAGCCTCGAACATGAGCAGAAGATCGATCATCTGCTGTTTCAGAACGACCTTCGATATCGGCTCCGAGCGCTTCAGCACCAGCAGTTGAAGGAGAAGCAAATAGAGGAATTTGTTCCCTTTGCGAGCACGATCATCGAACTGCAGGAAAACAGAAGAAAAGTAATCCCTGTAGTGGGGAAGCAGATCGCCACGGTTCTGACCGATCTCGAGAAAACTGTGAAGCAAACACGGAAGTCGATCGAACTCAGATTGAAGGAAGCGGAGCAAGAAGAGGGGGCCTTCGAGAAATCGGTGGCCCATCGAGCGAACCGGATGGTGGATCGTCTGCAGAGGACCCTCTCCGGCTGGTATCGATTCTATGCCGGTTACGATCCGCTCTTCACCTGGTGGGTCGAGAAGCCTTACAACGATCTGGATCAGACCCTCAAGGACTACTCTAAATTCATCCGCAGCAAGGTGGTGGGGGTCAAGGATGATGACGACCCACCCATCATCGGCGACCCGGTAGGTCGTGATGAACTGTTGAGCATGCTCGAACACGAGATGATCGCCTACTCCCCGGAGCAATTGATCGAGATTGCCCGAACCGAGTTCGAGTGGTGTCGCAAGGAGATGCTACGTGCCGCGAACGATCTGGGATTCGATGATGATTGGCGAGCTGCGCTGAATCACGTCAAGGAACTGCATGTCGATCCAGGTCAGCAGCCCGACCTGATCAAGGAGTTGGCGAACGAAGCGGTAGAGTTTCTTGAGCAGCGAGATCTGGTCACGATCCCGGACCTTTGCAAGGAAACCTGGCGCATGGAGATGCTGTCAGCAGCGAGACAGAAGACCAGCCCATATTTTCTGGGTGGAGAAACCATCATGGTCGCTTTTCCCACACACGAGATGGAACACGATGACAAGCGAATGAGCATGCGTGGCAACAATCGGCACTTTGCCCGGGCCACGGTTCACCACGAGTTGATTCCCGGACACCATCTGCAGGGATTCATGACCAGTCGACACCGAACCCATCGTCGTGCCTTCGGGACTCCCTTCTGGATGGAGGGGTGGGCGCTCTACTGGGAGATGCTGCTGTGGAACAAGGAGTTCGCCGAGTCTGCGGAGAATCGCGTCGGGATGCTCTTCTGGCGAACTCACCGCTGTGCTCGGATCATATTCTCGCTCAGCTACCATCTCGAAAAGATGACGGCCGAGGAGGCGATCGACTTCCTGGTCGAAAATGTCGGCCATGAACGCAACAACGCGACAGCAGAAGTGAGGCGCTCGGTCAGCGGTAGTTACGGCCCGCTCTACCAGGCGGCCTACATGCTCGGGGGGCTCCAGTTGATGGCTCTTCATCGGGAACTGGTCGATTCAGGTCGGATGAGTGATCGTGAGTTTCATGATCGGGTGCTGAAGAACAACTCGATTCCCATCGAGATGGTTCGGGCTGCACTCAACGGCATGGAACTTCAGCGAGATCACCAGCCAGCATGGCAGTTCTACGGCGAGGTTCAGGTGCCGCAGACAGCACCCGAGGGAGAGTGATCCTGCTCACATCGGTAGATCGACAGCCCGTGCTGTCATGCCATCAGCAGAACATCGCCTTGTAGCGGTTGCGCTGGACCCAGGCCAGAAACAGGTGAACCACAGACAGACCGAGTGCCAGTTCGAGGCCTGTTCTATCGACGTACAGGTGGTAGCCGACGATGTTGACCAGCACAGGAGTTAGCAGGATCAGGCCGAACGCAGTGAAACGCCCCGACGCAATCAGCAGGCCACTGACAGCCTGGGTGGAGAAGATCAGGGTGAAGAGGTATCCGGCCGCGCCAATCCCGGTCCAGAACACCAGTGCATCGCCTGCCGGATCGGGCCTATCCATCCAGTTGAAAAAGTGATTGAGTCCCATGACAGCGAAGAAAGCACCATAGAGGATCTGGATCGCCAGGATTCCCTTGTTCTGCGGTTCGTCGGTTTTCCCCATCGATTCCCCTTTCAAAGGCCACACCAGGAATCAGACGCTCCTTCTGGTTCCTGTCGGCTGCGGCTCCCGGCGGGATTCTGTCGGTTTCGGGCCAGAAAGGGAAGGATAAACGGGATTTGCATCGGATCTCGACAAGGGGAGGCAGGATTCGTGATGTTGGCCTCCCCGAGGAGAGGGTGAGGACATACGATAGTCGACCTGGAGGAATCTCATGAATCGATGGCTCATCTGTACCTGCACTCTGTTTTGTGCCAACGCCCCTGGAAATGCTCAGGAGGCCGGAGGAATCCAGGAGGGCGGGTGGCGACTGGCCGATAGCCCGAGCGCCTATCTTCGCGAGCACTCGGAGAATCCAGTCGAATGGTACCCCTGGGGTGAAGAAGCATTCGAGCAGGCGCGAAAACTGGACCGGCCCATTTTCCTGTCGATCGGATATTCGTCCTGTCACTGGTGTCACGTGATGCGCCGTGAATCCTTTTCAGATGCATCCATTGCTGCATTCATGAACGAGAACTTCATCTCCATCAAGGTCGACAGGGAAGACCTTCCGCATGTCGACGATACCTACATGGATGCAGTGCGTGCGATGACGGGGGGAGGGGGGTGGCCCCTTTCCGCTTTCCTGATGAACGATCTGAAGCCCTTCTTCGGCGGTACGTACTTCCCGCCGAGAGCCAGATTCAACCGCCCTGGTTTCATGGAAATCCTCGGATCCATCGCACTCGCATGGAGAGAGGACCGCGAGCGCCTCACCGAGAGTGCCGAGAATCTCAACGCTCATCTACTCGAGAGATCCACACGGAGTTTTGACGGCATTGTTCCGGAGGGTTATCTCAGCGGTGGTATCGAGGCTGCTGCGAACAGTTACACGCCAGATCCTGCGGGCTTCGGCAAGGCGCCGAGGTTTCCCAACCCACGCTTGCTGCAATACCTCGTGGGAGAGGGAATGATGCGCGGTGATAAAGCCTCCATCGATCGTGGTGTGTCGGTGCTTCGTGCGATGGCTGCTGGAGGTATCTACGACCAGGTCGGTGGAGGGTTCCACCGCTACAGCGTCGATGCGGAGTGGCAAGTGCCACACTTCGAGAAGATGCTCTACAACCAGGGATCACTGGCCGAGAGTTATTTCGAGGTTGGAAGACTCACCGCTGATTCGAGCCTGACGGTGATCGGAACGGCGACCCTGGACGCGATGCTGGATCAGTTTCAGCTTCCCGATGGTGGTTTTGCAGGTTCCTGGGATGCCGATTCCGGTGGCGTTGAGGGTTCTTACTACGTCTGGACTCCAGAACAGGTGCAGGAAGTTGTGGGTGAGGACGCGAGTCCCTTGATTTGCAAGGTGCTCGGGATCGTCGAGCATGGCAACTTCGAGGGCGGTGAGGCGAGCGTCGCTCGCCATGCGATGTCGGTGGAATCTGCGGCCAGTGAACTCTCCATCGAGGTGGATCAGGCCAACAAGTGGTTTGCTGATGGAGTCGCTAAGATGAAACAGGCGCGAACCGACAGGATCGCACCGAAGCGCGATCCCAAGGTGGTGCTCGGCTGGAATGCGCTCGCCATCTCTGCGCTGGCTCGTGGGGCTGCGCTGCTTGACGAGCCCAGCTATCGCCAGGCGGCAGTCGGAGCCTTCTCTTCGATGAAGGGATCACTGGTACTCGATGATGGTTTCCTGCGCCGCAGAGATTATCCCGCTGGTGTGAAGGTGGGCGACGATTCCGGGTCCTTGGTTGCGCACGTCTCAGGAAATCCAGCAACCCTTCAGGACGCAGCGTTGTGGATGAAATGCTGCCTCGACCTCTACGAAGCGACCTTCGAACCCTCGTTCGTGGCGGAGGCTGTTCGCTCGTGGCAATTGATCGAACAGCAGTTCGGGCCACTGGAAGCAGATGCAGGACTCTTCGAGGCTCCAGATGGAGCCGAGGTACTACTCGGCAGGAGGCAGGAGTTCTTCGACGGTGCCATCCCCTCGGGTAATGCCACCGTGGCCAGGTCGCTGCTTCGTCTCCATGAATTGACCGGTATCGGTGCATATCAGGAAGCCGCAGAACACATCATCTTTGCCGGGCTTCGATCCATCGGCCCCTACCCGACTGGATCCGCAGAGTTGTTGCTGGCGGTTCAGGCACTGGTGAGATCGACCCCTGCCGTGGCAGTGGCAGGTGATCCTGCAGCGCCGCAGACTCGAGCGCTGCTCCATGCGGTGGCTCACTCGACGGTGCCTTTTCCCGTGCTCGCATTGAGGCCTCCAGGAGATGCAGGGTCCAGCGCTGAAAAAGTGATCGCACTGCTGACCGATCGAACGCAGATAGACGGAATGGCCACTGCTTACCTCTGTGTCGATCAGGTCTGCGATCTGCCAACGACAGATGTCGATGCGTTGTCAAAGAGATTGCTCGAACTTGCTGCCAGGAGAACTGCTGAAGTCGAAGACTCGCCTGCTGAGGAAAAGAAAGCCTCTGCTCCTGAATCCAGTGATGTGCCAGAGACCCAAGACCCTTGATGATCCAACATCTCGGACATTTCTATCGTGCAGGGAATCGCAACTAGATGGCAGTTGAACTTCAACTGGTCGTCGATGCCGATGGTTGTCCTGTGAAGGACGAAGTGGTCAAGGTCGCGAAGCGACTCGGCTTTGCTGTCATCTTCGTCGCGAATCGTCAGATGCGAATTCCTCAGGGTCCTCGCTGTAGACTTCAGATTGTCTCCGACCTCTTTGATGCTGCGGACGACTGGATCGCAGAGAATTGCGATGCGAAGACCGTGGTGGTGACCGGCGATATTCCGCTGGCAGCACGTTGTGTTGCCGCCGGCGCGGAGGTGGTTTCGCCCCATGGCAGGATTCTCGATGAGGAGTCGGTCGGGGAAGCCCTCTCCAGGAGGGACCTGGCGACCCATCTGAGAGATCTCGGGTTGCCCACATCGGGACCTTCACCCTTCGAGCCACGGGATCGCTCCGCCTTCTTGCAGGCACTGGACCGGGTGATTCAGGGCGTCATGAGGAGAATCGAGCGGACAGGTTCCTGACCGATCAGATCGAGCCGAGCCCGTTAGCAACTTCCGGATGCAGTGGCACAGTCTATGGAGTCAGGCGTGGGGTCGATGTCACAGATTCCAAATGGAAATGCCGGTGGCGCTCCCCCTGTGAAGAGGTAATCGAGAATCAGGATCGGATCGGCGATATTGAGGGTTCCGTCATCGTTGGTGTCGGCGGCGTCGAAACAGCCGGGTTCGGACCCTCCTGTGAACAGATATGCGAGCATGTTCACTCCGTCTGCGATATCCATCGCTCCATCTTCATTGAGATCCCCGCGCTGGAAGATGGGAGCGGAGGAGGGATAGACGAGTTGACATGAGACGAAGGTCAGTACGAATTCAACAGAGTACGCATCGTTGACTGTATCTCCATCGAGGTCGACATCTGGATTGACTCCGAAGAAAGCGAGCACTTGCGTCAGGGTATCGTAGTTGAAAGGGAACCCGTCAAAGGGAGCTGGAGCGGGAATGGCATCGAATACGGCCACAGGAATCGCTGCAGCGATGGGAGGAGTCACCATGTTGGTGCCTCCCATCGAGATGGTGCCTTCCAGCAACGCTCCCGGGATGATGATCCCTCCGCCCAGATCCAGGTCTGCGGGGCCGGCGACAAGTTCACCCGCCGTGATCGACCCGGGTGTGAAGACGGTCAGTGGTTCGCCATCGGCATTGAGACCCAGCGGGTCGACCTCGAACAGGTTATCGCCATCGAAATCATTGGTAGGATCGCCATCGACATCGATGCCCGGGAAAGATGCCACTTCCACTTCGTCGTCATTTTGCATCGTGGGATCATCGAGCAATTGCACCTCGAGCAGATTACGGAACAGCCCGGCATCGAACTGGCTCTGAAGAAAGGGATTGAGCAGATCGGAAACGGTACCCAGTTCGCCGCCGACCACCTCGACACCCGAAGTGACGAAGGCGGTATCGATCGGCTCACCTGAATCGACGGGAGACCAGCACAGAAGCAGTGTCGAGGCCAGAATCGCGGATTTGCACATGAATATCCTCCTGGAGGCCGATCCTGCCCTCTTCGATCGAGGAGTGGCCTCAGGTTCCATTCTACCAGCCCTGATCCAGACGCAAACCGGGGGTCGTGCCGGGAAATTTGACGGATACGATGAAGTGGGAGAGCCAGGAGGTGACCAGGATGCGTCGTATCAGCAGTATTGCGCTGCTTCTCATCATCACTGCGGGCCCCGTGGCCGCGGCTGACATCCCTTTTCTCAGGGGCGATGCCAATGTCGATGGAAGAGTCGACATCTCCGATGGAATCTGGTTATTGCAGCACCTGTTCGGCGGTGGGCCAGGGGGAGAGTGCAGCGCTGCGTTGGATGCCAACGCTGACGGAGATGTCGATCTCGCCGATGCGATCCTCGTCATAGCTTTCAGGCTCCTCGATGGTCGTGCTCCCGCATACCCATTTCCCTATTGCGCCATCTCTGCCATCGGAGAGTGTGCAAGTTACAGCGTCTGTGCTGCTGTACCTGATGTGTCGGTGACGCGGGACGAGCAGGGGGTCTGGTTCATCGAAGGCGGCGATCAATATCAACTCTACGAGGCTTTCGGATACGAGGTGGCAACGGATCGCCTCTGGCAAGCGGAGCTATTCAGACGGCTCTCGAGTGGAAGGCTCACGGAAATTCTCGGACCTGACCAGTTGAACACCGACATCGCGATCACGATACTTGGATACTCCGACCAGGAATTATTCGAAGGATTCGAACAGATTTCAGAACTTGGACAACTTGTCGTTCTGGCATACATCGATGGAATGAACCGTCGTATCGAGGAAGTCACGGCGAATCCAGATTTGCTTCCATACGAGTTTCATCAGTTAGAGATCCTGCCGGACCCGTGGACGATACCGGATGTCATGAATTTGCAGGTGACCCTTCTGAGGAACTTCGATTCAGAGGCTCTCGCAACTCACCAGCTCGATAATGCGCTTTTGCTGGCCGAGTTGCTCGAAGAACATCCGCTCGACGGCAACGACATGTTTGACGATCTGCGATGGCTCGATGATCCAGAAGCGCCCACGATGATCCCACCCGAGGACTTTACAGTTCCTTTCCTCGCCAGCAGTGAAGCGCCTCAGCCACAACCACAACAGTATCGCATCGAGAATTTGCGTGCGCTCAGAGACCGGGTCGACGATGTCTTTTCAGGGACCGCCAGACGCCTGGCAGCCATCGGCTCGCCCATTCGCCTCGGCAGCTACGCCTGGGTCGTCTCCGGTGATCTCACCGATAGCGGTCGTCCGGTGCTATATTCCGGACCCCAGATGGATTTTAGCGCTCCCGGCATCATCGTCGAGGGATCACTCCGGGGCGCCGGGATCGATGTTTCGGGGATGGCGTTGGCAGGTTTGCCAGGCGTGATCATCGGCAGAACTCCTCGCCACGCATGGTCGGCGCAAGTCGCCCATCCTCATACAGTGGACATCTATCTCGACGATGCGGACGATCTGTTTCTTCACAGAGTAGAGACGATTCCGCTCGGTAATGATCAGTTCCTGGATTTGCCGGTGTACAGAACCCAACACGGCCCGGTAGTCGCTCCCCTGATCCTGGATCCCGACACAGTGGATGGTCCAGTTGCGAGCTGGAAGTACTCCCACTGGGGCAAGGAGTTGAACACCATCGATGTGAATCTCGATTTCATCATGGCACGTAACATCGATGACTTCGGCGATGCCATGGATCGCTTTTGTGTTGGACTTCATGTTTGTTACGCAGATCGTCGCGGAAATATTGGGTACTGGATGGCAGGGCTGGATCCTGTGCGGACAGATCTGGGAGATCCGAGACTGCCCCAGGTCGGCGATGGAACGATGGAGTGGACCGAGCCGGTCACCTACAAGCCGCGCAAGACAATCAGGAATCCCGAGCGAGGCTGGATGGGTGGCTGGAACAACAAGGCCGGGGGAGGTGCTGCAGGGGGAGCCCATCCTGGACACGCCTACGGCCGTTTCCACAGGGCTCATGCGATTCAGGACCGGCTCTCGGATGCGATCGAGGAGGGGCCGCTCTCCTTCGACTGGATCCGAGATCTGGCACCCGAGATCAGTGCTACGGATTGCTGTAACCTGGGCGGAAGCGGCGGAAATCGTTGGTTCTTCGTCCAGGATGCCTTCGGCGCAGCGGTCGCAGCGGATGCGACCAGCGAACGGCTCGATGCGCTGGCGTTACTGGGAGAGTGGGACGGCTATTTTGTTCCAGGTGGTCCTGATGGTTGGATCGATGGAGATGTCGAGGCCGATGCATGGACCCTGCAGGATCAGTGGATTCTCCGCGTACTCGAACTGACCTTCGAGGATGAACTGGACACCGATAGCCTCGAGTGGAGCCACCAGGATCGGAATCTGCTCTTCAATGTGTTGATCAGGGCGTTGCCTGGATCGGACACATTGCTGCAGAACCGGATCGATTGGTTCATGAATCGGAGTTTGATACCGAAACCGACCGATGCGGCCGGCATCATCGTGCTGGCACTCGACGACACCCTGGCGCAACTGGGGCCTCGCCCATGGAATCAACCGCGTGCCACCATCGACTACATTGGCTCGGTGATTGGAGAGGTGTGGAGCGCTCCATGGCTCGATCGATCGACCTACGCACAGGTGGTCGAGATCGGACCACAGGGTCCTGTTCGGATCGAGTCGATGATTCCTCTGGGAGAGTCGGGTACCATCTACATGGGTCCGACAGGGGAGCCCGTGTTCGACGAATTCTATTTCGGTTTCACGGAGATCTTCGACGGATTTCAGCCGCGGCCCTTCCCGATCTTTGAGAGTGAACCCTAGCGGTGCCATCTTGACGATTGGCCCAAGAGGTGCATCTGGGTTGGGGTTACAATGATGCCATGGCCATCCGCTGCATCTGTCTACCACCAATAGTTGCTCTTCTTTCGCTACTGTTGTTCCTGACCGGCTGCCAGACCCCTTGGCTAGCAACAAACGGCAGCGCGGTGGTGCATCGGCTCGCATCTTCTCTGGAAATCGGTTCGGTGGCCCTCCGAGATGATCTGGGGGAATCTGCCTCTGCTCGACTCGAGGAATTACCAGGCCTGCTGGATTATGCAGCCAGGAGGGGACTGAATGTTGGTCATGCCTATCGTCGCGTCGACCAGGTCGCTGGACCTGCGAGTTGGATCGTTGCTGCAGCGGATCCCGCCACGGTGACGTTGCACCGCTGGCGATTTCCCATCGTCGGTTCGGTTCCGTACAAGGGCTATCGGTTCCAGCATCACGCCATTCGGGAACAGAAAAATCTGGTGGAGGCGGGATGGGATGCCGATGTTTTTCCCGTCCCTGCCTGGAGTAGCCTCGGGTGGTTTCCTGAACCGCTCCCGAGATCATTGCTGACTCTCGAGGAGCATCGCTTTGCGACCACGATTTTCCATGAGCTGGTGCATCGCACGGTTCACATCTCCGGCGATGCGGAGTTGAACGAGGGGCTGGCGACCTTTCTCGGGGCGCAACTTGCCGAGCAGTGGTTGATCGGGCGTCATGGCGAAGGCTCGGAGGTGGTGAAGCGCCACCGCAGCCAGCAGCGCGATGAACTGCGGCTCAACGATCTGATTCGTACCCTCAGGGAGCAACTCACCGGTGGCGAGGTGGACGATCAGCTGGAACAATTCCGACAGCTCCTCGCGACCGAGCCGTGGGAGCAATTCTCTGCCGAGGAACTGGCGAGAGGGGGCTGGAGTCTGCCCAGGGTGCTGCTGGCCCGGGTCTATGACCCCTCGAGCGTACCCTGGGACCGTATCTGGCAGGAATCGGCCCAGGATGTGCAAATCCTGGTCACCTGGGTCCGGCGCCACTTTTCTGGAACTGGTTCCGATAGGGGCTCGTTGGAACGGTAGAGAAGGTTCTCGTGGACATCATCTGCCGTTTCAGTGGAGGCGGTCAGTTCAGCTCCGCGATACCCTTGAGTTGGATCAGGCCCGCAGGAAAGAGGACCCATGAGCGATGCATTGAGCATGGGAAACAGGGATCTATTCGAGGAGATCACCCTACCTCACATGGATGATGTCTTTCGTTTTGCGATGGGATTATCCAGGAACCGCGCGCAGGCAGAAGATCTGGTCCAGGACACATACATCAAGGCCTTCAAGGCTTTTGGGGGCTTCCGTGCCGATAGTAATGCCAAGGCATGGTTGTTCAGAATCTGCAAGAACCAGTTCATCGATCGGTACCGTCAGCGAGCTCGCCGTCCACACCATGGTGGTGATGTGGACGAACTCGCCGTCGATCCGATCAGGCACTCCATAGAGGTCTTCGAGAGGGAAGGCATCGAGAATCCAGAAACTTTTCTCGATCTTTTCGGTGACGAGGTCAATCGCTACCTGAGAGAACTTCCGGAGATTTACAGGAGAGCTTTGTTGCTGTGCGATGTGGACGATTTGAGTTACGAGGAAATTGCTGAGGTCCTGGAGGTGCCGATCGGTACCATCCGATCGAGGATCTCGAGAGGTCGGGCGTTTCTGAAGGAGCGCCTGGTAGAATACGCCCAGGAACTTGGATACGGGCGCTAATTAACGAGGGACGAGGGCTCATGGAAGATTGCATTCGCTTCAAGGAACGACTCCACGAGTGGGTCGACGGAGAACTGGGAGAAGTTGTCGCCGATGAGGTCGATACACACCTCTCCTTGTGTCCAAAGTGTGCCGATGCCGCTCGTGCCATAGAACACATGAAACTACTCGTGAAGTCGAAGGCGCGCAAATCCCGGGTTCCCGAGGGCCTCGCGGGTAAAGTGAGGCAGGCGATCACGATCGAGTCTGCTCGGTATTCCCATCGAAAACGATGGACGGGCCGCCGGCTGGTTCCTTTCGCCACGGCTGCTGCGATCCTTCTCGTGATCCTCTCCTCGATCAATCCCTTCTCCTCCACTCAAAATCAGGAACTACAGGCCGGTGTCGGAGACTATGTTTTTGACTCTCATCTGAGGTCGGTCACCGGTGACGATGGCCCCGAGTGGTTCTTTGAAGGGACGGCTGACGCATCGACGAGAATCTCGCAGGAACTGGGAGTCGCGGTGATGTTGCCCGCTCCCGATGCGATACTGCAAGGGGTGTCTTTCAGTTCCCTTGGTGAGACTCGCATCGCCAAGGTCTTTTATATGCTGGATTCGGAGCCGCTCTCCATCTTCATCATCCCGAGGCCGGATGGCGTCATGGATGGTTGTCATTGCATCAAGAAGGGCCGCAATTTTGCGGTCTTTTGTTTGCCCGGTGAGTCGGTGTGTTATCTATTTGCGACCTCGCAGGATGCGAAAGATTGCCAGCAGTGGTTTCAACTCGGCTGCTGCGGTGAGCCGGTGACCAGCGACTGAGTTGCACTTCCAGGCTTTCAGGACTTCATTCCAACGAGACACACGCATCCTGACCGGGGCCTTCAGGTCTCATCTGCAATGATCTCATCCCAGACTCATATCCCAGACTCATATCCCAGACCCTGATTCCAGATCCCAGATCGATGAGGTAAAGGACCTGGATGAGGTAAAGGATCTGATGGTGGGCGAGCCGGGACTCGAACCCGGACCCTCGAACGAGGAGGGGATTTTAAGTCCCCCGCGTCTGCCAGTTCCGCCACTCGCCCGCTGGAAGAATGATCCTCAAGGCCTTCCAGGGCAAGCCCCTCTCTGATGCTCTGGCCGTTTTCTCTCCCACCGGATATGCTCACGGCGGCCCCTCGATTCTGGAAGGAAAACGATGTCCCCCATCCATGACCGTCTCGTCCTGCGCTTTGTACTGTGTCTGCTGGCTCTCTCTCTCTTCTCGGGTTGCGGTGCAGGAGGAGCAGGGCTGATCCGATTACGTGCGGAAAACTGGCAACCGACACCTGGAGGATCGATCCAGGCCTCGGACCTGAATAACCCCGGAGATCTGATCGATGTGGAGGAGGTGCTGGGACTCAACGGAGAGGACAGCTTCTGGGTGTACGCCGTCGAAGCGGATCTGGGCCTTGGCACCTACGAGGTGGCCGATATTTCATTTACAGGCACCGGCACCACCACGTTGACGACCGACATCGATTTCTCTGGTACCACATTTGATACTGGAACCGTGCTCGACAGCGAACTGGCAGCATCCGTGATGACCTTTCACAGCAAGGGGGCATTGCTCGGCATGGGACCGATCATGCTGAAGTACATCTGGGGTGTCGATCACCTGGTGTTTGATACCACCCTCTCAGGAACCACGACGGGTGGTCCTGCAACAGCGACGAAATCGATCGATGAGTGGGTCCCGGCATTCGGACTCGGAGCCAGCTTCGCCATGCCGGTGGGCAATAATTGGAGTTTCGAAGTGGACGCAGAACTGGCCGGTCTCTGGATCAGTTACGGCGACATCGATGGAACCTATGAGGGGATGACCGTTCGCGCAGGATTGCGTCAGGGGACGGGAATCCTGTTTGGAGCTGGCCATCGCTCGCTCGTCATCGATGTGTCCGATGATGGTTCCGGAACCAGTGCCGACATCGATCTCGGAGGCAGCTACTTGTTCGCGGAGTGGGCCTTTTGATCCGATAGAAGACGCAGGAAAACTCCGTGATGTGATCATGAGCAGGGGGACCGTGCCAGCCAGGCACGGTCCCCCTGCTTGTGGTTTCGAGGAACTTCGGCTCGGGCGATCAGGGGCAGCCGAGATACAAGATGCAATCGAGGGTATCCACCGTCGGATCCGGGCCACAGCCGGGCCCCGGTGGGGGCATAGCAGGTCCTCCCGAGAAGAGGTATCCGAGTTCGTAGATCGGATCGCTGATGTCGAAGGATCCGTCGTCGTTTGCGTCGGTGGCATCCTCGCAGGTGGCAGGATCTGCACCCGAAAAGAGGATGCTCAGGGAGAGTACTGGATCACTGATATCGACGGCTCCATCGCCGTTTCCATCGCCGCGCAGAAACGGCTGTCCGGGACAAGAATCGAGGATCCCATCTCCATTGGCATCGCCTCCCTGGGTCAGGATCTGGATCAGATCCCAGACGCCATTGCCGTCGCAATCCGCAGGCGTTGCCATGTATGCCGCTTCGAAGCCGGACAGATCCGCGGCATCGACATCTCCATCTGCATCGAGGTCACTGACGGCGCACGGGGAGTCCGCGTCGAATGTGCCTGGAGCAGCCCCTGTCCAGCAATCGATGAACCCCTGAAGATCAGCATCCCCGATGAATCCATCTCCATTCATGTCAAACTCAGCCCTCCCGAGCGAGTCCAAAAATGCACCGACCTGGGCCTGCTCCTGAACGGTCAACTGGGAATAGGCGAACGATGCAGCGGAGGCATCTCCGAAGTGCCAGCCCACGGCATCGTCGATGCCCTGCTGGAAGTTCTGGACCAGTACCCTGCCGTCGTGGAGGAGTTCGCCCCGGATACGGATTCCCCACAGCGGTGGGGTCTTCATCTCCAGTTCGAGGGCGTCCCCCTGGACGATCCCGTCTCCCAGCCCTCCCATGTCATGGAGGAGAAAGTCGCTGTAGGGGCGGAAGGCTCGATTGGAGAGTGCTGCCTCGGGTGCGGTGCCACTGGTGAACTCGGGGTGGTGACAGTCGGCACAACCGACAGAGTTGAAGATGACTTCGCCCGACATTCCCGTTCTGGGTGTCTGAGGTGGAGGAGCAAGGAATCGCTGAAAGTCGGTAATCCTCTCGACGAACAGCACACCGTTACTCATCGGTTCTTCAGGATCCGCCACGCCATCGCACTGTGCCAGCAGGTTGGCATCGCCATTGGGAGCATTTTCTGTGCCGACGATGGAGTTGGTGATGCCCATTTCATTGAGTGTCGCATCGCCACTGAATGACAGCAGGGTTGCTACCTGAGCCTTCCAGCCGAAACGCCCCACGGTCAGGGGGGCGGCTGGATTTTCGAGCAAGCCGACCATGTGCGCCGATCCGCCATTTGCCTGGAGAGCCAGCAGGTCGGCCTCGAGGATCGCCTCGATCAGCCCTGCGCCAAGGATGGAGGGAGTGATCCTCTCGATGACCACGGTGGCATTGACCGGGACCGTCTCGAGACACTCGTCGGAGATGGCATTGGCCTGCAGCAGTGAGCCCCCCTGGCCAGCCAGCGGATCGAACGGCTCACCCTTGTCTGCAGTACCGAAGCGAGTCACCGTGATGGAACCCCCTCCTCCGACGGGAAGCGCATGGCAGGAAGCGCAGGAATCCTGATTGAATCCGGGTCCGAGACCTGTCTCAGCAGTGAAAGTTCGCAGAAACTCTTCCCTGCCCGCCTCGAATCGGGCGAGTTGAGCTGCGGTCAGCCCATCGATGGGGTCACCCATGCGCGGCTGCAGTGATTGCCCATCCAGACCGGTGGGGATGGCCAGTAACAGGACCATCACCAGCGGCAACCAACTCGCAAACTCGGTTCCAGACGCCGTCGTATCGGGGCTTCCAGAAGTTCGTGGGCCGGGTTCAATGGGTCTCATACTATCTTCCGCTCTCCCTCGGTATCTCAATATTCTGACAGGCGATCGGGCAGGCATTGACACATGATCGCAGTCACAGATCCCTGGTCATCTGCCAGCATCTCCGGACGCAATCGCAGCCTGGTGAATTCCCCCCAAGGGCACCACCCAGACCTGACACCCCCCGGTCGTCTGAATACTCTTTGCTTCTCTGCCCAGTTTCCTAGGGACAGCCTGTGGCGCACTCCAGCGCATCGGCGGTCGGGTCCGGGCCGCACACATTTGGTTCTGGCAGGCTCCCCGTGCCTCCGAAGAGTGACGAGAGAACTGCCACAGCATCCGCAATGTTCAGCATCCCGTCATCGTTTGCATCCGCAGCGTCATCGCACCCGACAGCAGAGCCGTTGAACAGCATCTGAAGCACGGAAACGGGATCGCTGATGTCAAGGTTTCCATCGATGTTCACATCTCCGCGCAGGAATGAGTTTCCACCGGTGCCGGAGCAATTGACCGTCTCGACCACGAAATCATCGACAGCGGCTTCCACCAGCGAGTTGTTGGGCGAGTCTGAAGCCGAGAAACGGAACATGGTGTTGGCGGAAGGCGTGACGACGGTTGCGACAGGGATCTGAAATCCCTGCCAGGAACTGGATGTTCCCAGCGCGCCGCCGACCACCAGTGCCGTTGTCCAGGTGACACCTCCATCGGCCGAGATGGAGAAGGTCAACTCATCGATCTGAGTTGGATCGGACTCTATGTTGGCGAACCAGAGGTTGAAACTGACGGTCGCATTGCTTCCTGCGAGGTTGTAGGAAGGGCTGATCAACTCGGCTGGCCCGCCGTCGAGGTCAGCTGTTCCCGCTGCTCCCCCGAGGGCACCGTTCTGGGTCACCCAGCACATCTGTCCGCTCGCGGCGACTCCCGGCGCGCAGGGAGTTCCTCCACTGGTCGTTCCATTCGGGTTCGCCAGCTCCCAGGCTCCTGCAGAGACGCTGGCATCGGTCTGCACGGTCCAGCCGTTGTTTCCAGACTCGAAATCGTCGGTATCGCGTGTGATCTCATCGCCGATCAGGTTGAAGACAGTCTCGGACGTGGTCACCGTGCCGTTGGTGAGAGCAGCGGTGACGAACCATTCCATCGAGGTGTCTGCGAGGGTGCCATCGAGGATTCCCTCGAACAGTCCGCCTCCGATCGGCGTCATGACGATTTCGACAAACGCTCCACCATCCGCAGCGACATGGATCTTCACATCGGGCTCCGAGACGACTCCACCTCCGAAGGCTTCTGCAAATGCGGTGACCGTCACTGAGCCAGTACAGGGGATCGCATCCGGGACTCCCAGAGGGAAACTCAGATTGATGCCGATGGGGGCCACATTGATCCAGACCTGGGTCCCTGAACAGGTTCCCAGCACCATGTCCAGCCAGCCATCTCCATTGATATCGAAGACGGCTGCATCGTGAGTCCCGTTGGGTCTCCACGCGGCGCCGTCATTCTCCTGACGCAGTGTCACATTGGGGCCATTGCCCAGATTGTGGTAGATGTGCATGCGACGATTGCAGCCCGAGATGTCGACATCCACATCGGTGATGATCACATCATTCCAGCCGTCGTTGTCGAGGTCAGCGATCACCGAATTGCCGCCAAAACCATCGTCTCCGGTGGCCCCAGTCCCGCCCGAGAAGTCATAGAAAAACCGCGAAAAGTTGGCGAGACCGTTTGCATCGTTACCGGTGTAAAGAAGGTAAGAATCGGCGTTGTCGTCTGTCACGACCAGATCATTGGCGCCATCGTTGTTGAGATCGCCCACCGTCGTGTGGTAGGGGGCCATGCTGGCCCAGCTCTCCTTGTGAGCAGAATAGATTCCGGTGCTGGTGGGGGTGTTGTAGGAGATGCCGACATATTGCGGCGGGTTGAGTGCCGTATCCTTGATGATGTCGAGAGCGCCATCGCCATTCATATCCCGGATGCTCGAAGACATACCGAATGCAGATTGCTCGAATGGGAAGGCACTCCCGCCGATGATGATCGAGCCTGAAAAGCGGTTCGAGGTTCCGTCCGAGAAAAAGCCGGTTCCGTCATTGATCAGCAGTCGATCGTTGAAGTCGAGGGATTGGCCTCCGCCACTATCGTAATCACCGATGTAGACATCGAGATCTCCATCGCCATCGATGTCTCCGGCATCCAGAGAGCAGAATCGCGGAGCATGGGGGAAGCCATTGGGTGCATTGCCTTCGAACTGAGGTATCCGAGCATCCTCGTGCAAGAATCCTTGCCAGATACCAGCGCTGTTGCCGAGATTGCGGTAGACCCTGGGGTATGAGATGTGCTTTGGAAATCCATCGGCGAGCGTGACTGCAGTGACGATATCGAGCCAGCCGTCACCCGTGACATCGGCCAGGATCACATCCCGGTCGTTGGTCGGGGTCAGGAAACCATTATCGCCCGCAACATCGGAGGAACTTGCGAAATCCGAGGTGCGATCGACGAGCACACCCCCCTGATTCATGAACAGAACATTGGTGCGAAAAGCTGACGCTCCCCCCGTGGTGAATGCCAATTTTCTGACACAGATCAGATCGATGTCACCGTCTTGATCCACATCGCCCCAGATGTAGTCCTTCTCGGCAACGTCGTTGGTCGAGACATTGGACGCAGCGACGATGCGAGACGCAGTTTCATTCGTGAACTCGACCCAATCGGGTTGCGCATGAACTTGCATGGAGATCGCGAAATAGCAGATCACTACGGGGATTGCCCGCAGG